>PJTT01000394.1_pt1 | contig 38518 bp, 46 predicted proteins | sample 1512261 | NCBI WGS metagenome assembly PJTT01 (sample SAMN08177685, study PRJNA422409) | Soil metagenome, whole genome shotgun sequencing project. | isolation source: Soil (2) enriched on wood chips | place: USA: Madison | collected 2015-01-15
GTCGTTATGTTTACCTGCAAGTTGATATTGACAACAGAATAAAATTATTTGGCTTTTTGCCGAAAAGGGTTCACCAAACTTGCAGGTTCAATGGTGGCCCTTTTTCTATTTTATAAATTGAATCTGCATGAATGTTTAATTATAAATCAAAACTTGGAAATACTCAACTCGATAGAAATATCACAACGCATCAGTTGATTAAACTAATAAAAGACAATCCTCAAAAGGAGATTATCAGTCAAATCAGAAACAAGAGAAGTTCTGATGACAATACTTATAAAGCATTGAAAGGAAAATTACCTGTCTTTGCTCCAAATGCGCTATTCAATAATAACCTCAATCAATCCAACTTCATTTCTGGCACCGGTTATTTCTACCTTGATATTGATGATTGTGAAAATTATGGTTCAGCTTATGAGCTGAAAGAATCTTTCCTCCAGAAATATTCCGACAAGGTTTATTTGTGTTGGACTTCTGTGTCCCTTGGTGGTATTGGTATTCTTGTAAAATTAGATGACGTTTTGTCGCAGGTAAATGATTTCAATTGCTTGTATTATTATTTAACCAAAGAAGTGTTTTCTGATTTTAATTTTGATGATAGAGCTAAGAATGCTAATAGAGTAAATATCATTTCTTGTGATGAGAATTTGTTTATCAATAATGACTCTCTGATTGAAATATCTAATGTTGATTTAAGTATTTATAGTGAAATACATGATGATAATAGAGAACAAAAAATAATTACGAGTGCTAAACCTAAAAAAGGTATCATACAAGACTTAATAACAACTTATACAAATAACTCTTATACGACACCTTTTCTGAGTGAATATTTATTACTGCATACACATATTGATTTTGACAGGGATGAGATAGTGAAGATAGAAGACGTCGGCAATTATATTGACTGCAGGGTATTTTACAGGATACCTGATACCTACAAGAGAAAAACATTTACAAAAATAATTATAGGGCTGCTGGAGTTAAACGGTCCTAACCATTTAGGTGCTATGTTCAACTACCTGAAGTGGGTCAATGACAACAGGACGACTGAACGGATGGAATACCAGAAGCTGGTTGAACTATTTGACAGCGTGAAGAAAGACTGGATTAAAGGTCTGTTTAAGTTTGCAGGAAATAGGAGGTATATACATTTCAATCCATCAATCAAAAACCTGAAAACGGTTAAGGATAAGTATAGGGGAGAACTTACAGGTCTCGCAAGAAAGCTAAAGACAAAGGCCAGTATTGATGCTGCAATCGGAATACTGGAAGAAAATAATGTCAAACCCACACAGGATAATGTTGCCAAACACCTGAAAATATCTATATCTACTGTCAAGCGCTACTGGAAGAAGATAGTCGTCGACAGGGACGATATACGTGAAAAGGCAGATAAAATAAATGAAGATTTCAGACGAAACAGGGAACAGAAATACAATACAAGCTATCTGCATGATGGACATGAATTAGAAGAATTGGATTATGGCATATACGAAGAGATAGGAGAAGTATTCAACAGTGGTGGTCAGGATACTCAAATTCAAGACGAAACTATTTCTGAGTATAAATGCCAAGGATTGGAAAAAGGAGACGATAACGGAGCCCGAAACACAAATCACAGAACACCGCTACAACACCTAAAGACAGGCAAGGTCAATGCAGCCTGATACCAATCTGTTTTTCTCTGTTTCCATTTACCACAGTATTTAAGAATAAATAAGATGGTTAATGAGTACAGATAAATTTAAAGACGACTTGAAGTTAGGACAGGAAGCAGAACTACAGTTCGCACAGTTAATGACTGATTTGGGTTATACAGTTGAATCAACACAAGACAAGGGAAGGTTTGCGGATTACGATGTCGCTGCAAAAAATAACGGGACTATAATCCTTTTTGAAATCAAGAAGGACAGGTGGGCACATGCTACGCAGAATGTAGTTGTTGAAATAGCAAAGAGAATTGACGGGGAAGAGATGCCATCAGGTATTTCAGAGACTAAAGCCGATTTTGTTGTCTATCAATTCTACAATGACAATAATTTCTACGCAATACCTACAGCACAACTAAAGCTACAGGTTGCAATGAAAAAATACAAGCATCAACTGTATGGCGGTGACGGACAACGGTCCAAGCTCGTAATGTTTGACTTGAAAGAGTTCAAGAACAACTGTGAGATTATCAACAAAGAAACAATGGCGAATTAATGGAGAGAAAGGAACTATTTGAACACATACAGAAGCTGCTACCATTAATCAACCAGTACTATAAGACAAGGAGCATAAAACTTACAGCCGACGAAACGTCACTTATAAAGCTGGTATGGGAAAAGGGCATCATGAGAACAACATTACAGACATCCTGTGCAACATGCATTACCTATGCGATGGACGTTATTTACAGCTTCAACGAGAGGGAGTATCCAAAATACCTTAGGTCAATTGACCCGGAACCAATAGAAACAATCGTTGAAGAAATACAGGAAGAATTTGCGAAGAAGGAAATGGAAGAACAAAAGAAGCAGGACAAAAAGCGGAAACCTGCACCACGAAAGAAAAGCTGATACAAAGGGCGGTAGCAATACCGTCCTTTCGGCTATTTAAGAGTAAAGGTTAGACCAAGTGGTCTAAATTATAAACCCTATCACAATGAACTATGACGAACAAGACGACGACCTAAAGCCAAAGAAGAAAGCCCCAAGAACCGCTTGGGCTCCCGGCGTTAGCGGAAATCCTGCTGGAAGGCCTAAAGGAACAAAGAACAGGACAACAGAAGAAATGCGTAAGCTAATACAGCAAGTCATTTCAGGACAACTTCAAAATTTCGATACCGACCTTGACAAGATGAATGATTTCAATAGATGGGTCGTAATCGATAAGCTAATCAAATACTTCATGCCTTCTCTTACCAAGACTGAAATCGAAGGTGAGCTAAATACGGAGATGAAGATTACAGTTGAATATGAAGACACTAAAAAGGAAGACAGCCATGATTAATGCCGGAAGTAAATATAAAGCTACCGAGACCCCATCCTGGTCAGTTAAAAGTTATTCAATCGAAAGCAAGGTATAAAGTACTTTCATGCGGACGTAGATGGGGCAAGTCTTTGGTCTGCATGATTATTGCCATTACCGATATGCTTGCCGGTAAAAAGGTTGCATACGTCACACCTGAATTTGGCTTGGCAAAGGATTTTTTCGGGGAGTTCATGAGGATGCTACCTAAGAAAGTCGTAGCGAAAAGCAATAAGAGTGAGCTAAATATTGAACTCGTAACAAATGGCTCAATCAGGTTTTTCTCCGGTGAAGCACTGGATAATTTCAGGGGTCGTAAGTTCCATAAAGTAATCATCGATGAAGCTGCTTTCATATCAAACCTACAGGAAGCCTGGAACCAATCAATACGTCCTACCCTAACCGATTACAAAGGAGATGCACTTTTTATTTCAACACCAAAAGGCAGGAACTTTTTTGATGCATTATTCACCAAAGGTAAAAATGGTGAGCAAGGTTACGAGTCATTCCATTTTACGAGTTATGACAACCCTTATATCGACCCGCTTGAAATAGACGAAGCAAGGGCAACCGTAACACAAGCTGCATTCAGGCAAGAGTACTTGGCCGAACCAATGGAAGACGCGCAGAACCCGTTCGGCATCGATAATATCAGGAAGAACATCATCAGCAATTTACCGGATACGCAGATTGTTGTTTATGCAATCGACATCGCTAAGTACAATGACTGGACAGTTGTTACAGGCTTGGATGTTGATGGTAATTTATGCTACTACGATAGATTCCAGCAACCATGGGAAACGACTAAAAATAAGATTAAAGAACTACCATCAAACGTACTTAAAGTTATAGATGCAACAGGTGTTGGTGATGTAATTTTTGAAGAGCTACAAATTGACGTCACTAATATAGAGGGGTTCAAGTTCACGGGTGAGTCTAAACCTAAAATCATGTTTGAATTGATTAAGGATGTGGAGATGGGTTTAATAAAGTACAATGAAGAAATAGCCAATGAGATGTACACAATGGAATACAAGTACTCTTCGACAGGACATCTGAAATTCCAAGCTGCCTCAGGCTACCATGACGACGGAATTATGTCGCTTGCAATGGCAAACCATTATAGAAAAGACTTCAAGCTGATTACAAATTGGAAGCTATATGAATTGAGTATTTAATAAATGAAAGAATGGATTACGGATTAATAGAAAAAATACCGGGTAGCTGGGAAGAATTTAAGTTCAGCGACTACCTAAAAATACTGGATTTGGAAGTAAGCGAGGATGATGAGTTTGATGGTAGCTTCAATGGTATCGACAATACACTCAAGGTCATAAGCACTTTGACTGATATTTCAATTTCTGAACTTGAGGCTATGGAGCTACAATTGATAACATCAATGGCAAAGAAGCTTTCTTTCATGGTGGACTTACCTGAAACAAAAAACTACAAATCAAAAATCAGTTGGAAGAAACTTGAAGACGTAAGCTATGGTGAGTATATAACCTACGTAATGCTTGCCAAGGAGCCATTTAAGAACCTGAAAATATTTATCAAAGCATTTTCATTAGACAGCCTTACTGATGAGCAGATAGACAACCTGAGCATGATGGAGGCGTATGCCGCTTTTTTTACATTGAACAAGTATGTCGGGAAATCCATGAGCAGTATGGCACGCAAGGAAAGGATGAAACTGATAAAGCTGCTGTGGAAGGAGAAAATAGTACAACCTATCAGGCAGAGGTTCTCGCAGAAAAAAACGAACTAAGAAAAACCTATGGTTGGTATCTGCTTGCTAAGGAAGTATCAGAATACACAAAGCTCACATACTTTGAAGTCATGGACAGGTCAGCAATCGAAGTATTGGGGGTTGTATCAATCATGCAGGCACAAGCTGAAATAAACAAAACGAAGTAATGGCACAGAACCTTTCAACGGCAAGCAAGAAAGCAATACAGCAATCAAAGCTCAACCAACTTGACATCTTAGGCGAAAGCAAAGAAAATTTTGAAACTGGTTTACTATCAACAATCGAGAATGTTGCAGGTGATTTTATCCAAAGGGTAATCGATAACATACAACAGGAAGACATGGTGGTAAGCGGCAAGATTGCAGACATAAGGCTACAATCCGAAAATGGTGAAGTCAAGGTATATGCAAATCCATGGTTGATTTATCAGGACAAAGGTGTCAATGGTTCAATCGTTAAAAGGTACAACACACCATTCAGCTACAAGGACAAGATGCCACCTGTTGAAATATTCAAGGATTATATCAAGGCAAAGAACATCCAACTACGAAACAATACGACTTACTACGGCAATGCTTCACCTTATGCCAATCTTACTGACGACGAGCAGATAGAGAAAGCTGCTTGGGGCATGGCAATGAAAGTATTCAGGGAAGGTATCAAACCAAGGAATGTATACACGAAAGAATTAGACCAATTGGTCCAAGACGTAAATGAAAATGTCGGTGAGTTCGTAAAGGAAAACATCTCGCAACTGCTGGCACCAAAACAACCAATAAACATCAACATCAATTTATAATGAGCGTCACACTGACTATGATACCGCAGAGGATAACACCGGCAGCAAATACCATCAACTGGTCATTTGGCTCCAACCTATCTTCAATCGTGTATTTCGACGTAAAGATTTACGAGGCATCTTCAAGTGGTTTGATTGCTGCATTGAAATACCACACAACCCCTGACAAACCTAATGGCGCAACCGTGGATATATCAGGCATATTAAAAAGCTATGTACAGCCTGAATTCAAGGACTACACAAACAACCTCGTCGATACATTTACCAAACCTGTTTTCAAGTATTACCTGACTATTACCGAAAGGTACCTTAGTGGGAACAATATACTCGTAGGAGCAACTTTTACATCTTCTGTGTACACTATATTTCATGCAGAGCTTGACCGGGTTTCATTCCGTTATTACAGGGCTCCTGAATATTTGGTAGCAGCAGGAAAGACAATCAACTTCATGACGACAAAACCGAATAAGGGTTACGTAAACTTCTACTCAGATGAAGGTCTATATTTTCTCAATGAATCCTTTCCAAGCTTAAGGGCTTCTTACAGGTTCTATGATAAAGCTGGTACAGAAATATTCAGTCATGACACACTTGTAACGGCATCCACAAAATTATTGCACAGGATTAATTGCAGTCCTTCATTTCTTGCGAGTGAGTTAGGAGTTGAATTTGAAAACGTGTCAAGCTACAGAGTATTTCTTTCGGACAATACAGGAACAATACTATCAGAAGTGAGGGTGTTCAATTTTGTTGAATTGAATTGTAACCAGATTCCTGTAAACATCTATTGGCAGAATAAGTACGGAGGCATAGACACCTATCAATTCATCAATCCTATACAGGACTTGCAGGTGAGTAAAGTATCAGTAAAGAAGAACCCTTACAGGAAAACATTTATTGGAAGCATAGTAGATACAGACAACAATGTATTCAATGCGGTTGAAGAAATAATAAACTCCAATGGAACGGTAAACATGACTGTCAACACGAAACAGTTATCCGACAAGGAAAGTACCTGGCTTAGTTCGATACTAACATCAAAGCGTATATGGATGAGGGCACAAATGGATTTCTATATTCCCTTGACACTTGTAGAATCAAGTTACCAGGCAAGCCAGAGGAAATACCTCGATACACCAAACACAAAGAAATTTACATTCAAGTTAAGCGAAGGAATGGACATCGATTTCAGGGCAACACCAATAAACACAACACCGGCAGTCATAGCAGGCGCAGAAGCGGATTTCTATGTTGCATAAAATGAATAAATGAAAGCATTAAGGATAGAGAAAATAAACTGGCAATCTGCACCTGACGAAGCACAGGCAATCACGGTTTCCTACAGAAGGTCATCTGACCCAGACATTCCTGTAAATTATACAACAGTAAGCTCAAATGTGAACGTTGCAATCGATGGAACGGTTTCACCTGCATTGGTATTTGAATTGCCATTGGAGAACACGCAGTATGTAATCAAGTACAAAGTAAATGCAGGTGGCGCAGAATTCACACAGACAGTAACAAGCCCTTGGAGCTATACAATTGGTAGTTTCCTTGACAAGACATACCAGGCAATGCCTAACATGCAGTATACCATCTATGAGACAGGACTAAGGGACAGTTACCTTCCTGAGCACATCGGTTTATTGCATGAGTTCAAATCATCTTTCGGTGATTCATTGGAACAGTTTGGAAATGCACAATACACTTTACTGGACAACAACAAGGGAATTGAATTCGTGAAACGAGCAAATGAAATCGGTTTGAAGTTAGATTCAAATGTGACATCACTTTATCCAGACCCAACAGAAGATGAAGGTAACAATGAATTGAGCTTATTGGGACACGATGGCAAGATGGCTTACACGATTGGTATATGGGTACATTTTGATTCAACGGAATTTGCACAGACAAATACAGACGGTAAGCTTTGGTTATGGTATTCAGGAAACCCTACAAATCATGTCGGCGCTTATATCAATACAGCAACAAAGTATGTGCATTGGGTACACAAGAAAGACACAGTTACGGAGGAAAATATATTGGACCATGCAGTCGAAGCAAACAAATGGATTAGGATTAATTTCAGGAGAGATGGCTTAAACCCTTCTGATGGATGGCTGAACCAGATGCTGATGAAGATTGACTCAGGTTATTATTCACCATCAACACCGACACTATTTACTGCTGCAACGGACTACGAAGGACTTGTATCAAACCCAATCTATATAGGTATGGGTAAGAACCAATCAACAGGGAATATCATGGTAACACAAGGTGTCTATAAATATTTCTATTACCGTCAATCTGTTGTTGACAATGGTTTGCGTGAAAGGGTGCTTAATCCTTTCTATCCAAGAGTTGTGGTGCAGAATGTTGATGGTACAGGTGAGTTCACAATAACACCGGAATACTTCGTAAAAGTGACAAACAATGATGCTTCATTTGTATTCCCGCATGATACACCAACAGGTTCAAAAAAAGTGTTCGTAAAGACATATTCAAATGAACGTGCGCCAATCTTTATGGACATCATACCTTTCACAAAAGACAGTACTGGTTTTGATATTGATTTTACTACAGGAACTTTAGCATCAAACAGGGAAATGGTTACAGATAAGTTCTATGCTTTACATAAGGCTTGGGGTGGCTATGCAAATGGTGGTGTGGTTGCTGAAAACATTTATGTACAGAACAATAATTTGATGCTTGAATGTCATGGTGATGTTTACGATGGTTCTACTGCTGGTGTAAACCGTGATGGTACAACAAAAGTGCATACAATACAGGATGACCCTATCTGGGGAACAGACCCAAAGTTCGGACAGAATTGGACAGAAAGGACTGGTGGATGTATCGTATCAAAGGACTACTTAGGTTTTGGACGTTACCTCATTAGATGCAAGATTCCAAATGAATTGGGTGTTGCTCCTGCATGGTGGACGTTCCATTATGAAGAAGTTTACTTGAATACACCTGACTACGAATTACTGCAAAGTGAAGGACTAAAAAGACAGGGAAATTTTGCTGACGGTTATTACATCGTAAGGAACCATGAAATTGATATTGAGCAACCTTCGCATCTTGCAATGGGTGTGTTCAATGGCTGGTTAGAATTGGAGAACAACGTTATATTCTATGATGTCAATGACAAATACCACATAGGCATACAGAACGATACAGAAGCGAACAATGGATTATGGAGATTGGTAAATACATCCGCTCCTAATAACAGGGCTTCATGGACCAAGGTAAGTACTTTTATTGCTGAACGCGGTAATCCTGATTATGGCAATTTAAAGTGCAATACATGGATTGGTGAAGGGGGTTTTGGTAACGGTTGGAGATTTAAAGACCCGATGATTCCTGACTCACAGAACGACGAAGAATACCTTGCTAATCTCACGCCCATTGACATCATGGCAAATGATGGTGAGTATCATGACTACGAATGGAGATGGTACAAAGATAGGGTTGAGTTTTACTTTGATGGTGAACTGGTACAGACGAACTATGCATTTATTCCTGACATACCTTCAAGGCTTACGATTGGTAATTGGTTTCCATCATCAACTTCAAATAGTGGTGCATTTGCTCCTTGGAAAGTAAACCCTGCAAGTGCATGGGCTGGTTCTCCTGCTGACTGGAACTTCCAGAAGATGGTTGTACAGAGGATTTTATTTGAACCTTATGATGATACAACTGCTGGTGGGCCTAACAGGTTGATTGGAGAAAGCTATCCGTTTGATGGCATCAAGGAAATAGGATTATAGTAAGTTATGCTTTGTCATGATTTTCGCATACTTTTAAACCGACCAACAACAACCAAACATGCAGCGAAGGATAGAAAAATTACAGGTTTTGTTAGCTTCAACTGAAACGCTTGTCGACGAATTGACGCAGCTATTCAAGGAGGAATTCGGACGAACCATTGAAACCCACATAGCTGAATTCAGCCGGGAATCAAACCGATTAGAAAATCTTTCCAAGGTAAAAGATGGACTGAAAATACTCAAAGAGGGTGTTAACGGTCTGGCAAACGACAATTAAAAAGAAAGGCCGCAAGCAATTGCGGCCTTTTTTATTGACTAAGTGGTAAATAGTCTCCAATGGTACACGGGATTCGATATACTATTTAATTAAATGCACTCTTAAAAATTCAAAACATTAAATTTATACGCCGCAATAAACAGGCTCAAAATGGAAGAAGGTAGGGAAAGGGTTAAAGCACTCCTCTTGACAACCGAACAGTTGGTTGAAGAACTCGAAACATTATTTGTGAAACAGTTTCAGTCGTGTATAGATAGCCCAACGCCAGATTGCGAAAGGGAATTCCTGAGGATGGCACATCTAAGCCAGATTGATATAGGTCTGAACAACGTAAAAGAAGGATTACTTTCTCTGACCAACACTTAGTTTTTGAATGGCTGCAAGCAATTGTGGCCATTTTTATTTTTAGTCAACTTGGTCTAATAATTTTCAGCAAGTCGAACATTGCTTCAACATCATCAAGTATTATATCGAAGTTTGTTGGCAAGCCTTCTCTTTGATTTCGTAGGTAGTCGATGAAAATAATAGTCAAGCTGTCTTTCATTCTTTCAAGAGAATATTGTTGCAGAAATTCATTCAGTTCCATGAGGTGAAACTACTGGGTCATTTGACCTGCACAAAGTCGATTGCGAAAGTTTAGTATTTTATTCGTATATTCGAAATACTCTAATGGGTTTTATGAAGCTCGAAGGAGTAGTTATACTTTCCATTCGTAAATCAACTAAATGTTATTATGTCCAATATATCTATCATAGATACTTCAATCGAAGATAAAATCAAAGAAGAATTGACGGCGTCTTTTCAGAGCAAACGGCAGAGAATTTTCTCAAAAATATTTGGTGCAGCTTTGGGAAGTATACCTTGGGTTGGTGGGTTCCTAAGTGCTATGAAAGATTTTAAGTCGGATGAAGCTCAGGTGAAGAATAATCTTTTATATGAGCAGTGGTTAAGCGAACATACAATCAAAATGAAAATTCTCGCAGAAACTCTAATGGGTGTCGCAAAACGGCTCGAAGACTTTCCTGATGAAATTAACGAAAGGCTTGAGAGCGAGGATTACCTTCAAATCGTAAGAAAGTCGTTTAGGATATGGGATGTTTCAGATACATTTGAAAAACGTGACTTGATAAGAAAGTTACTAACTAATGCCGGAGCCTACAAATTAGTTAGTGATGATTTGATAAGACTTTTTCTCGACTGGCTTTCCTTATATCATGAAATTCACTTTGCCGTTATAAAAACGATTTATCAACAGACCCAGGTTACCAGAAGACAAATCTGGAGTGAAATTGATGGAAGTATTGTTAGAGAGGATTCTATGGAAGCCGATTTATTCAAAATGCTTATAAGAGACTTGAGTTTAGGAGGTGTTATTCGGCAGCGTAGAGAAATTGATTATTATGGTAATTTCATTAAAAAATCAAAACCAAAGAACACTTCCCATTCTTCTACGTTGAAATCCGCTTTCGACGATGGAGAAATCTATGAACTAACTGAGCTCGGCAAACAATTCGTCCATTACACAATGGATGAAATTGTTACACGCGTAGGGGAATAAAACTGTATAACTACATATTTCCAAAAAAATCTGACAACGTAATTTTGAAGTAATTACAAAGTTTTGAAAGTGTACTTACGGAAAGATTATTCTTTCCTGTTTCAATCCTTGCAACGTGTATTTCAGTTTCGCTATATACTTCGTCTTGTGACACACCTTTCTCTTCCCTAAGCTGTTTAATCTTAAGGGCAATCTTTTTTAATAACTCTTCGTCTCTCAGTTGTGCCATTTGTGAAAGCAAAGTCGGCATAGCTTAGAGAATTTGTACTGACAAATTCGTCAGTTTTTTATATTTTGCGGCATAATCTTTTAAGAAATAAACACTATGTCACAAAAAGACTACAGACACGAATTAGACATTAAGGATGTCGCAAACCACTATCAGCGTGCTTTTGAACGAATTGGAAAGCACTACACTACAAAATACATGACTGAGGAAACAATCGGCGTGTATGGAAAAACCTCGTATGGACTACAGGGCGTTGAAATCCAAGTTCAATTGGTAAAAAGTAAGACGGACAACTCAACCGCTGCTCGAGTAATCGCCAAATCAGGGCATCCTGTTGCCTCAGATAGTGGGATAAAGCGGCTAAACGATGCATTTGAAATTTATAAGAATGGTAATGAATTTGAAATTGAGCAATTAGAATCCAAATCATCATTCCTTGCTAAGCGAGGAATAACAAGAAAGAAACTTGTACTAACTATCGCAGCATTAGTTTTCATAATTTGGTTGGTCGCTGACTTTAGAGAAGGAACAATTTTTGGCAATTATGAAACCGAGAGAGGGACTAATATTCGTCTTATGCCTGATTCTACATTTGCATATTACTTCAACTATATGGGCTCGAACGTTGAAAGAAAAGGAAGATTCAAATTTGACAAAGAAAAAGGTAAGCTTTACCTACACTACATAGACAACTATTCAGATGGTGTAAGCGACCATGTTCAATGGGATGTTAGCAGAGACGTTGGCAAGTTCGTATTGAATGGTGAATTCAGGCAGGAGTCGGAATTCTAATTTGCAATTTAATAGCACCACAGATTACATTAGTCTGCTACACTTGCGTAAATATTTCAAATTATGAACGCAAACGATTTTTTCAAAGAGTACAATTGTACCGAAAATTATTACAAACATTTTTCAGGGCTCGTTTACACAGATGGTGTACGAGCCCTTTGTATTGAGTGTGCTTCTTATTGGCTGCTTGATGTTATTGGTAGCTACCAAAACTCATTGAAGCAACAAGAATTTCAAGTTTGGAAGTTGACCAAGAATGCAGATGATACAGCAGTCATAACTTGTGGAGATGGTAATGATAATATTCTTGTTGGTCAGAAGATTGAATTTACTGATTTCAAATTTGACGTCGCTACTATATACGTTGAGAACAATGTTATACTATTACCTTCTGAAAGATAGGCCATGCAAGAAATACAAATCAATACAATAAAGGACGTTCAGGATTTTGCTCAATTGCTTTACGACAAATACGATGTTGCATTTCACCCTGACGATACATTTCATGACTATGTAAACGAAAAAAATGAGTTGACCTTTTCAAAAGAAGATGCAGACTATTTGGATACAGCCATGCAAAAATGTTTTGGTGTTTGTGAAGCTCTTAATGAAGATGTATATGAAGTGTGCGGAGAAATTCAACGGAAAGAATTTACGAAGAGAAAAATAATTGTCCATTAGTGTATTTTTTTTAAATTGTCCAAATCCATTTATTTTGTACATAAAGGAATGAAATGAATACACACATAGAAGAATACCTAAAATACTATGCAGACTTGGACAACCCACAATATGCAGTTCTTTTAAATGGCAGTTGGGGGTCGGGTAAAACTTTTTTTGTGAAAAAGCTGAGTAATCTTTGGATTGAAACGACTGCTAAAGAGGAAGACATAACCCTTGAGCCAATCTACATAAGTTTAAATGGCATATCAAAGCTTGCTTCAATTACGGAAGCAATAAAAGCAGCTATTAATCCTTTTCTGTACTCTAAACCTGCTAAAGTATTGGGCAAGTTATTAAAAGCTGCAGTCAAAACGGCAATTAAATATGATTTTGATACAGACAGTGACAACAAAAACGATGGGAGTGTAACTTTCAATATTGACGTGTTACAAATCTTTAAAAATGATAATCCTGAAATCAAAGGTAGACGAATTCTAATCCTTGACGATATAGAACGATGTAAGGTTGAGACAAATGAATTGTTCGGTTACATTAACAATTTCGTCGAACATTCCGCTTGTAAGGTAATATTGATAGCAGATGAAGGTAAAATTAAAAAGGATGACAATTCAGCATTTCAATATAAAGACATAAAAGAGAAGCTTATCGGACAGACCTTCGAGATAGTGCCAGATGTCGAAAGCGCCCTAAATTCATTCCTCATGGAAACCATTCACGAATTGGACCTGACAATTTATTCTGACATGTTGAGAGAATTGTTCGCCGCTTCAGACTTGAAGAATTTGAGAGTCCTCAAACAAGCAATATTAGACTACTCAAGACTTCTCAAATTAGTCGCTGATAAATATCGTCAAGATGAACAGTTTGACCACTTCGTCAAAAATCTATTATTTTATTTTACATTAGTGTACACTGAGTTTAAAACAGGAAATGAAGATATCGAGCACTATCAAAATTATTTATTTTGGGGCGACACTCCCTCACCAGGAAAATTGCTTGACGACAAATATGATGCTTTGTTAGCTCGCTATAAGATTTACAATTCAGCTTACGTTTTGTCGATTAGTGAGATACTAAGTTATATTAAAACAGGCAGTATTGACGTCCAAAATTTGAACAGTAGCTTGGAAGCAAATATTTTTTTCAGGAAAGAAAAAGAGAAAGATTGGGAAACCTTATGGTCTTGGCCTTTTATCGAGGATGACGCTTTGGATTCACTTCTTCCAAAAGTTTGGTCGGATTTTAAAGAAGGGAAGATTGCATCTGTCTCAGAGATATTCCATCATGCTGGCATTTTTATTTCGTTACTAAATGCTAAATTATTTAGCGGGACCTCGAAAGCAGAAGTTGTGAAACTATCTAAAAAGTCAATTTCTAAAATATTGGAAACTTATGTTGGAGAGCATAAGGAAGAGTTCATTTATGGATTTATGAATTCGTCTTGGGGCAAACAGTATTTATGTTATGAAACCAAAGAGTTTATAAGTATAAAAGCACATTTCGATTCGGAGGTTCAAAGACAGAATGAAGTTTGTAAGCTAATGCTGGTTCAGAAGTTGTTCGATTCTATAAATGATGACAATGTTTTGCTGATTTCAGAGGATTTACAAAAAATAGATGCTGCTGCGTACTCAGTCAATCCATCTCCAATTTTCAACAAAATTGACATAAAATCTTTTGCGTCTGCGATTCGTAACTTAAGCAATCGTTCAATAGATTATTTAAGGGTATGGTTTCATTCCCGATATCATCCTGAAGAGAAGTATACGAACGTTATTCTTAATGAGCCTATGAAAGATGAAGTTGTAAATTTAAAGAGACTTAATACACTCGTCAGCAATAAATTGGTTGGCCAGCGATTAAAAAGTCGAATGCTTTCCGAATTATCAAACGAGCTAAAAAAAATAATCAAAAAATTAGACATGATTCCTACTGCTCTACCAAGTGGCACTCATTCGCCATCCTTGGAACCGAAAGTATAACCCTGAACACAACACCACTTAACCTGTCTCCTGTATCATCAGTAAATGGTTGGACATTAATATTCATAACAAAAGTAAAATCCTCGTTCTCTTCAAGGAAAGTAAAGAAGTCATTGGCAATGCTTACAGCGTCGCTGATGACTTCATCTTCATGGCCTTCTACATTATCATCAACCCTGTCACCAATGCTGATGCGGAATGAATGGTCCATCATCTTTCCATTTAAGCTACTGTCAACAAATTCTACATTTACCGAAACAAAATCCTTGTCATTAATGGCTGTGTAATTATATAAATCACCCCAATAGAAATGTCTTACCTGTCTGTGCGACAGGAACCAATTCTTCAATAGTGTCTTTATTTGGTTTAGGGTCGTCATTTGTATCAATTTTCTAAGAACCAGCCTGAAACAACACCTGCATTGTTCGATGGCTTCTCGTCTGTAATTTTTTCTTTCTTCAAGTATTTTATTAAAATCTGTTTGTATGATTCTGTTTTGTTGTCGTACACGTCTTTGGCATATTCCAATTCATCAGGGCTCACATTGGTAGCAGATGAATCGTTCAATTTCAGAATGCCTTTATTGGTCAATTTATAATTTGCAGATACAATCCAATCCGACAAACTTGCATAGATGAGATATGGGGCTATGTAGCCGTCCAATAATTCTTTTATAGTGCTATCTACAAGGAAGGACGGATTGGTCGCGATATTGGAGACCGTATCAGCAACCGTATTGTACAGCTCATTTCCAAGTACAGATTTAAGGTAAAGGTTCTGTGCATCCCATATAATTGCGGACAAAATTTTGTCGTCCGTATTCATCTCAAGGGTGCTTTGTTCCTTTACCTGCTTTGCCGATATAAATAAAACTCTTTTGCTCATTGATTATTTGTTAGGTCATTTGACCATCTGGTCTATTTTTTTCTTTTTACAACAACTGATTTAAAGCGGTGACGACACGAACTTGTTGTCTTATCGGTTTCTGCATTGTGCCAAAACCCACCACCATATTGGAATACAGAGTAACCGAATATTGTGCTCATGGATTGTATGTCTTCCATTGAATAGTACTTATTGTTGCTGATTAGTTTCTTACAAAACCCTCTGCTCGTAGGCAGCAATTCAGGACCTGATGCTTCGCTTCTCTTTACGTAATCGTACATAACAAATACTTCGTCGGAGTTTGGTATTTCAGTTTTCGTATCCTGTTGAATACTTACCTTATTGTCTTTTATTTGAACTTTTACCAAGCCAGAATCATTCAACTTCGTAAGCATAGGTTTCAATTCATCAACTGTCACATTCAAACCCGCTTCTGATAAACCAACTACGATTTCATCTAAGCTATTTCCATTGATATTATTTGCAACAAGCCAGCCAGAAACATCCTGCTCTAAATCAAATTCCATCTGGAACAAATCAGCTTCCTCTTTACTGAATACATACCTTCCGTTCTGTACGATTTCAAAGTCGTCTTTATGCAAACCGAAATGGCTTACCTTATCAAAGTCCTCATCAGACAACTCTCTTAAGTTACCCTTGGAGTTTTTTTTTAAGTCTTCTTCGATTGGTTGTTGAATTGATGGCTCTTCTTTTTCTATTGGGTCAGCAAGTAATCTGTCACCGTTTGGCAATGGTGGTAATCCTGCCTCTTTCCTAAGCTCATTGATTGTGTAGACTTTCTCTTTCAACGTCTCACTAAGTCCCGTATTGAACAAAGGTTTGTCCGTAAACTGTAATTCTTCTGCAATCAAATCAGAACCTGTGAACAGTAAATTAAATGCAGCAATCAATTCAGCACGCTTACCACGTATGTACGTGTTCTTGAATATTTCATAAGCAGTTTCCATTTCTGTTGCACCGCCTAATTGTCCTTCAGTTTTTACACCTAATAGCATTGGACTTGTAACTTGGTGTCCTCTATAAATGTCGTCAGCAACGTTCTTCAATGTTTCGACATAAGCCTTGTCCCAATCTCCTGGCGTAAGGTTCTGTACTTCCGCTGCTTTACCGTTTGAATTCTGGAAATCAAGTAAAAGTTTGTTGCCATTTTCACCGGTGTAATTTTTCTTGATGGAATCCAGTTTTTGTTGTGCAACATCGTCCGTAATATTTGAACCATTGAAAAATGTAATCAAAGTCGAAACAGAAAAATGATTTCGAATATTATTGTAGTTGAAGTCCCTGATTGCAATATCCGTCTTGATACTCTTTAAGCTGCCGTTATATTCCGGCATCGGATACACAGAATTAGGAGAAGGGAAGTAACCATCGAAGAAAAATATCTTACTCGTTTCATCAGCATTATTCACTTTCCATCTGTCATAAACAATAGTGTTCTTTGACAGCTTCCAGTCTTCGTTGAACCAAAATTTTGTCTTTGATTTATTGGTCCTGATGCAATGAGCAGGTACGTAATGGTATTGGATTGGTTGGTTGAGTGCATTATAAATAACCTCTACAGCAAAGTAGTTGAATATCAGATAATCCTTTACCAGCTTACCAACGAAATCAGTAAATGTATCGGATGGGTTTACTTTACCATCAACGCCTTTACCACTTTTTAATTTTACGCCATCGCCAATGATGTAGGTTGCTTTCGCATTTCTATTGATGCATGGATTGGACTATTGGCATATAAATCAAGCAGGAAATAAGGGTAGTAGTTATCGTAACCATAGGACACCATTTTCTCTTCTGATTGATTGGTGTTCTGAAATGGTTCAGGCAGTTTCTCCCTGCTGAAAGTGAGTACTTCCAGTTTGTCTTTTGGTATGATTTTGTTCGTTGGTTTGCTCATTCATGGTTATTCAAATTACGATTGGTAAACAATGAAGTCGTCATCCGTTTCCTGCGGCTTAATTGCGACATACTCTACTGTTTTCTTGTCCGATATAATCTTTAAATAGCCTGTTTCCAGCAATAGGTCTGTATCGTGGTAGATTTGGTATATATAGTACCCATCATTGAAATCAATAAAATCAGCTTTTGGTATAATGAAAGAGTCGTAGCGCTCGGGAAACAATGATTGGTTTTCACCTAATGCAATTTCATGGGTTACTTTACTTTCAGGCGAGTATAACACCAAACCTAAAGATGGCGTATATGTATTCAGGTTCTCTATGATGGTAACAACGATTTCATTTGTTTCCTTTGTCTTGTCAAGTAGCAACATTTTTTACTTTAAATACTTGAAATAGATAAGCCCGGAACTGTGAAGCCCGGGCCAATAAAAAATGATAGATGAGTAGTTACTTAGATTAGGTCAGATATGATTGTAGGGTCAACCTGAGGGATGAGCATAGAATCTGTTCCGGTGAAGGTTAAAGTATAACCCACAAGGTCGCCTTGCGCAGTACCTGTACCACCTTCAATCGCAGAAAGTTCAAAGTCGCCGTTCAAACCAGCAACAAAATATTTCTTTGATTTAGTCTTGATGATGATTGCAACAGGTTGGTTCATTACAGTTTCAACGAAAGCCCTGTTCTCTGCATTCATGTCAGATAGTACCATCGTGAAAGTCTGTGTCATAAAAGAAGAGCCGTTTGATTTCTCTTTGGTCAATGTTTCAGCCAAACTTGCAGAAGCAGGAAGTAAACCTATTTCAATAAATTTCTTTGAAGCATCAAGGCCAATCTCGTTTACCATACCTGCAACGCTCATTGTGTAGACTTCGTCAGTTGTTGCACCTTCTGGTACAGCTAAGTCAGCAAATGATACTGCATAGAGTTTATTCACACCGCCAACGATGCCGGCAGAACCACATACGCGAGGTAATGCTATTAATGAAGGACATGCCATTATTGATAGATATTGTTTAGAAAAGGGGACTGTTACATCCCCTTTGATTTATTAAATTAATTATTCAGTAATACCGATTTGAGAATTCTGTACGATACCTACACCCAATGCAAAGCGGTAGTCTAAATACCATTGCTCTGTCTCCATTGAGTACTTAAGCATTGCGCTGTCAGAATCACCTTCGCCATCAAGTCCATACGCCAAATCAGAAAGCTTGGCATATACTTCTTTACCTGTACCGTTCAAGCCTGGTGTTGGAACCAAAGTAGCTGTAGTACCGTAAACCTTGAATGGCTCCGATGGGTTGAAGTAGTTTTTATTTGCAGCAGCAACAAGGTATTTGTTGTACTCTGTTTCAGAAATAAAGATTCTGAAATCTTCCTGGTTCTTGATTTCCTCAGGCATTGCCAACCAGTTGTTCTGTAATTTGGTTACGATATCTGTCGACTCATCAGTGAGGCTGATATAAGTACCATTGCCACCTACTGTAATCTGCTTCAAGAAACCATTGATGTATTTGAGGTTGTTTGCACCTGTCAAGGTCTTGTCGCCTTTCCAGATTAACTTCTCGATTTCAGCAGCGATGATAGCTGTACGGTTGTCGATAATGAAATCAACGAAACCATTTGCAAATTCAGTTTCAGGGTTCTGGCCCTTAGCCAACATGATTGAATAGAAAGTTCTGTATAAAGCCTTTGGGCAAAGGTTTAGGTTCTCTTTGATGGCAACGATTTCCATGTCCTTTTCAGAAAGAACAGGGCCTGTACCTGGAGTCCTGCCGCAACCTTCTCCAGATTGGAAACTTACGGTCTGGTCAAGCTTTAAAATTTTGTGTGTCCCTGGTTTCAAGCCAGCTTGTGCGTTACCTGTAGAAACAAGTAAGTCAGCCGTCTTTGGAGTCATGATTGCTTTAACGGCTATTTCCTGGGATTTCAGGTTTACGTACTCGGATAAATTGTCTGTATTGAATGACATTCATAAGATGATATTTTGGGTTAGTGTTTATTTTTTAGCCTTGAATAGCTTTGCGAATTCCAGCATTTTTTCTTCCCTGCTGTCCTTCACGATATTTGATTTGGTTGTCTTGCTTGCTTCTGCCGGAATCTTTGCGAGCTTCATGATGGTTTCATTCAGCTTACTTACTTCTGACTGGAATCCCTGCACGTCTTCTTTGGTTGCATTGTTGGATGCCCCGTTCTTAATTTCCTCGATTGCCTGTTTCAATGCATCGACTTCTGCTTTCAATGTTTCAGTCTCTGCTTTCAAATCTGCAAGCGGGTCAGATACTTCTTCAATAGGTGCTTCGTCTGCCATTTCCTCTGCTTGCTCCTCTACTGGTTCTTCGCCTTCGATGGATTCAATCAAACCTTCTTTTATGGTAAACTTGAAACCGTCTGTCAGTTCGTAGTCGCCATCAGGTAAAGCGGATAAAGTACCGTCCTCGTTGATGAGTTCAACCTTTCCACCTACAACCCTTTCGGAGATGTTCAGCTCTTCAGGTGCATATTTCAATTCACCCTCGAAGTGTTCCAACTGCAAGCCTTTGAACGTCTTGAAAAGCTCTCTTTTTAATTGTTTCAACATTCATGGTTGTGTTTATTTTCTTTTAAATAGTATTGAATTTATTTTCTGGAATAAGTCAAGCAATTCGGTTTCTTCCGATTGATGTTTCTGTTCAATCTCAACTTCTGCCATCTGGAATAAGCCTTCAACAGAGAATCCTTTCATCTTGCCTGCTCTTATTTCCTGCCAGATACTTTCATCGTTTACCTTGATGCCTATAACCCATGAGCCATCTGGTAACTCCAGACCTTTTGGTGAAGCCATCCCTTTTGATTCATCGGTTATGTATGATTGGAAGATGTATGAGTTGGCAGGTATGTTTGTGTGAGAAAGATTGATGTTAGACTGTAAACCCTTCTTGAAGAATACCTGCGCTATATTCCTGATTGTATTTTTTGAGAAGAATACATTGTAGCCTTGTCCTTTGCTGTCTTTCCTGAATATCTGCATGTCTGGTATCATTGCTGCACCTAAGAGTTCTTTTTTCTCGTCGTCCATTGAGAAGGTCAGGTTTTCCTGCTGCGTAGAGAACGCAAGAAAATTGGATTCAATCGCCGGACTGTCGACCAATGCGACTGCATCCACGAAGCTGTCTTTTTCTTCGTCGATGAATATTTCATAAAGTGGTAGTTCCATTCTTTTATTCTTAATTACTGGGTCATTTGACCAAATGGTCTAATTATAGTGTTGATAGATTGTTCATGAAGTTTGTCCTGTCCTCGTTGTCCTTTAAGTCCTTGTCGACTATGTATGCACGTACAGTCATGCTTTCGGGATTTGTGACCCTTACGTCCTGTGTCTGGGTTGACTGGTTCAAACTATTAGCGGATACTGTTGGTGCTGTAACTGTTGACAGGCTTGTTGGTGCCGAAATATTACCTGCTCCACCGCCACCTTTTTTGCCATTGATTTGTACTGCTGCAATTTTCTTTACTGTAGCCAAACCTGTCGCAATCACAGAAGCCATTGAAGCAACTTTTGCAATCGTACCATAAGGCTCAGGAATAGTGGTTGGGTTTCTCAATACCTCTGTTGCACCAAGGAATGTATTGATGGTTGCCTGGCCTATTGCCAAAGCTTTTCCTGCAACTGTATTTTCTCCAATCAATTGACCAAGGTTTGCGACTGCTGTACCGACTTTATTGAGTGTGTCAACCTTGTATCCATACTGCGCATCATCCAATGCTTTATCAGCTTCTACCCTTTTTCTTTGGATGTCTAATAGCTTGGCGTTGTGGTCTGCTTCCAATAGTTGCAATTCCTCATTCTGTCCCTGTAATTGTTCTTTCTTCAAGTTGAATGCATCTACTTCTGCAAGCCTTTCTGCCTCCAATACTGCAAGAACTTTTTCATACCTTGTTTCTGGTGTGTCTTCATCCGAAACAGTTTGCTCACTGGTTGTCTTGATAAGGTTTACCTGTGAACTGACAGAAGTATTATCAAGCGACTGGATTTTATCGATTTCACTTAATGCTCCATCCCTTAGAATAGCAAGCGTTTCAATCTGATTGTCTACCGCATTTTTTGATGCCTCTTCATATTTTTTGTTTACCTCAAGTCGCATCTTCTCATAGATGCCAAGCCTTTCAGTATTGGATGCATTGATATAGGCATCTACTTCCTGGTCATATTTCTTCTCGATGTCAGCACGTTGAAGGTTATAGGATTCGGTAAGCTTTGAAATATCGTTGCCATATTTTTCATAGATGGCTTTCTTTTTGTTGAATTCGGTTTCAAGGTTGTCCAAATCCTTTTGCCTTGCATTCATATTGTACTGATTGATTAGCTTGGTTGCTTCTTCGTTCAGTTTTTTTACTTCCTCATCATTGGCTTTCCTTTCTGCGACTGCTTTTTCATGTGCTGCTTTCCTTGCCTGTGAAGCTTTATCTGCCGCTGTCTTTGCTGCCTTGTCCCTTTCGTCCTGCAACTTGGTATTGTGCCTGATTTCTTCAAGCTCAATTTCCTTCTGTATTGTCTTTCTCTCGTCCGAATCCTGTTCAACTAATTGAAGTTGTCTTCTTCTGTTTTGTTGTTCTAAATCATAGGTTTCTTTGCCTGCTGCTTTCTTTCTGTCTATGTCGTCCTGCGTTGCTTCTATCTGTTTCTTGATAAGCTCTTTCCTGTGTGCATCTTCGTCACGTAGTTCTCCGCTTCTCTGTCCCTGCTTGAAATTATTTACAACGTCCGCACCTTTACGCATCTCATCGATTGACTTTTTAAAATCACCCTGTAGTAATGCGATGACTGATTTGATTGGAGCGATGAGAAATTGTACGACGGCATTGCCAACACCGAAAACGATGTTCTTTATTTTGTTGAAAGTCTCACCTGCTGTTTCAAGTGAAGGGAATAAATCTGTAACCGATTTTTTTAATTCTTTCCAATTTGAAACCAAGTATGCTACTGCTGCAACAATTAGTCCTATTCCAATTGATTTCAATGCTACGCCTAAAGCCTTCGTTGCTACCGTTGCACCTGTTGTTGCTGTTGCGTTTGCAGTCTGCGCAACAGTCTGTGCATTAGTTGCTGTTGTATTGGCCTGTGCTGCTGTCGTGCCATTAGTCAACGTAAGCAACCATCCTTTCCAATAGTCCTGTAAATCACCAATTGCATTTATTGCATCGGTCATTGCCATGATACCTTGGAGCCTTGCTATTGCTTCGTTTGCCGTTTCAGAGTTGACGCCTAATACAGTCAATGCACCTGCAATACCTTGTACACCATTTGCCGCTGATTGCGCAATACCTATGAATGCGTTGAATTTATTACCAGGGTCGAAAGCCGATACAGTACGGTTTAATAAATCCTGCTGGTCGCGCAAGTCAGCTATTGTCCTTGTTGCATTTCGGTAGGCATCTGTATTGATTTGTCCTGCTTGTTGTAAACGCAGGGCTTCGTTTGTTGCATCCCTCAGTTGTTGCCTTAAGGATGAAATTGAACTTGTATTGATGTTTGTATTACCCAAGCTCTGTAAGGATTGCTGCGCCTGCTGTACACCTTGTTGGACTCCTTGTGTGTTCGCTGATATATTGACAACTACCTGTTGGTGGCTATTGTTTCCTGATGAAGTGTTTGCCATTTAAGAATGCTTTATTCTTAATTAGCTCTGATTCACACATTACTCCCTTTAACATAAGATTTAACAACTTTTGGCGCGGTCAGTTTGTCTATGTCCGGCTATGGAATCAATGATACAAGAAGAGTTTGCTGCTTTTTGCCAAGACCTGGTGACCAAAAATGCACCTAATACCGTAACAAATGAAAACTACCTGACTACAGTACGTAAACTTTTCCATGACATGAACGATGAAATAAAAAGGTTAGCAGCTGAGAACCCCCATATAGACAGGCTTGCCGTTAACCTAAAGGAAATTGCATGGTATGTACTTGAGAAATACCGGGACGATTTTCTACTCAGGGAAAGTATCCATTAGGTCAAATGACCTTTTGAAGTATTGCCGTACTTGTTTTACTGCTATTGGTATATTCAACGCTTAGCACCTTGAAGTAACTGTAACCTTTGTCGCCCATGTCAATAAACACAGGAACCTTCAAGTCAAGGTTTGCTATGTCTGCTTCATTGAGTAAGACTTCGCACGTCATGGTAAACATATTCGCATTCGTAAGTTCAGATGTCTGGTTGATGAAATAGCTATAACCATTGTCTACGTTCACATAAGAATCATCGACGTTGAAATAATATTCCTTCGGATAACCGAAATGTAAATCAGCAATTGGAACAAGTTTACTTGGCTTGCCATCTGTGTAGGGAGTGTGGTGTATGTCACTTGCTACATCAAATAAATAGTTGGAACATTGAGCATACCAATAAGAACCAAACGTGTAATTGAACCTCCATGTATCTGTACTGCCATCCCAATTGTCGTCACCGACTTTATTACCTTCAAATGCATGTACACCGTTGTAATAAAGCAATCTGATATTCGTCTTCGTCTTCTTCTTGTCGATTAAATTTATGCCGCTTGATGTCAGGAATGGTGACATTTTGTAAGAGCCATTTATCATTACCGATGGAGTTTGGCTAAACAATACTTCTACTTTCTTTTCGTCAGTAAAACCATAGCTGTCATTAAACTTAAAAGTACCAAACGCTTCGCCGTATTTTTCTTTGTAGCCCTTATTCAAAAAGTCGTTATCGTCCTTGAATGTGAATTGGTACTTCTTAGGTATTGATAGGTTTGATTTTGCTTTAAAGCCTTTGGAATAGTCAATCTTATTTGTCCAGTCAAGTGCGTTGCTTCTTAAATGAGGTAAAGTGGCAAAGCCATAAAAATCATCGTAGGTTTCAAATATCAAATGATTGTCCCTGTCCTTGTCTGGATATACATACAAGTTGAATAGTTTTATTACAGACATTACCAGGTCATACTGCTTTATATTTTCGGGTGTCGCAGGAACAACTTTGTCACCAACTTCAATCTCAACATTGTAAAGCGTATTTGCATCCTTAGGTAATACGATAGATGCCTCCGTGATGGTGCAGTCAAAGAATAGATTTGTTTCGTTTCTTGTCAGCCTAACAATCAATTGCTCGCCTTTATTGTACTGTATATTTGGAAGTAAAATATCCGCATCAAAGTTTACTACCTCTCCAAATTTCGACTGGAAAGCCTGCTCGGCCAATACCTCAAACTCACCGACATTGTCCTTTGTGTCTTCTATTAATTCGCCTTCGCCGTTATAAGTATCCGGTCTTGTTCTTCTTGCAAATTGAATGTAGAAATACTGTCCATCAAATTCTTCTTTGTTCTGCTTGAATGTACCTTTAACCTTAATCCTTCCATCGCTGTTGAAGTTCTTTTTTACCCTTAGAAGGTTACAAATTCTTTCAATAACTGGTACATCATTCGGGTATTCAAAATTTGGTACGTTCGGATATAGTTGATTGTCTATTTCCAATAAATCAGTCACAGGAAAAGAAAGGAACTGTATAGGTGTGGTATAAATTTCTTCGTTGTAGAACCACACAGGATTGAACCTTACAGGTGTGCCACCATCGTCACCTTCGACAACGATTGGCCCTGCCATATTGAACTGCGCACCAATACCTTTCTGGTACGATGTAAATGTTTCCCTTGAATCCGGTATAAACAGCTTATTGAATTTGGAAATAAAGTCAGGACTCCCTTTGATTTCATAGGTGAAACCTGCATCTTTGAAAATTCTATTAAAGTATTCTCTCAACCAAATTGCTGGCCTGTAGTTCTGGATTTTATAATGCTCATAATTGAGGTTTAATTGCTCACCACGGAACTTTTCTCCGTAATCTATAGTTGGATATAGGTAGCCAACACCGGGTTCAAAATTCTTGGTATAAACATTGCCATTGTTGAGGTCTGTCCAATAGGTCCTACTATTGCCGATTGTATTCGTGCTTCCATCATTCTTTCCTCCCCATGAGTCAACGATTTCAAGTGCTGTATATTGATGCTCCATGTCGTTGAAGTTTAAATCGCTTACCAGCTTGTCGTCCAATACAGATTTGAAGTTGATGACTTTACCCGTGATGGTACATTGGTAAACAACATTGTTATTCTTGTCGACATCAATTTGCGTCACAATCAAATTACCTTTCAATATCAACATGCCTTCATCGTAAACTAAACAATCCACTTTTCTTATCGGCGTGTAGTTGAAGAATAATTTGTTCGACAACTTGATGTCTGTGTACTTGTTCAAAAGGAATAGATGGCCAAATGCGCTGTTGTTTGTTGGTGTGCCTTTGATTGCAATGTTCTTCGTTATACTGTCTTTTCTTGATGAAATATCGGCAATGTCTGATACAGCGAATACAGTAGAAATTTCGACATCTTCTGTGTCAAGTTGGATATGGTTGGTTGATGTATTTGCTGCAAAAATTTGCCATACAGCGTTACTCAATATTCCAGTATTTATTACACCTGAAATGATAAATTTATAAGTATCATTCAAGGCGGAATAGGTAAAATCATTTATGATGTAATGCTCGCCGCTATTTATGCGGATATACATGCCACGCTTGATTTCATAATAGTTTCCTGTCTTCAGGATGATGGTGTTTGCCGATGTGATTTCTATGTCATTTGTTCCAGAGAAAAGTAAATTGGATACAGATGATAATTGTTCTATCAAGTATACTGAATACATTAAAGTAAGTGTTGTTTCTTACTTTTAAATATCTTTACTATCCTACATCTGATATATGAAAGCCAGAATAATTATAGCTTCAATCTTGTGCGTCGTTTTGTCGCTTACCAATGCTATACTTGTATATGGACAATCAAGACCAATTCCGAATGTTGACTCTTTCATTGAAGAAGCTATTCTTTATCACTTTGGAGAATTCAGGGTTTTAAAAAAAGGACAGACTGTTCTAATCGTAAAAGACAGCCTGAATGCTACAATAAAAACTGACTATGGTAAATTCAAAATCAAGCTTGAATCCAAATCTGATATATTCAAACGTATAGGCTGGAGGTTAAATGGTAAAGGTGCATACGAAGAGACGACTGTAACTTGGTTTGGCAATGACACATGTGATGTAGACATCTATGGCCCTTCAGTTAAGGTAAACAGAGGAATACCTTTCTTCAGAAAGAAGTACATTGTTTTGACTGTTTCATGCCGAGGTACTTCCGGCTATATTCCAACAGCAAGATTCGTCTATGATTCTACTGCGAATAGATGGAATATGTATAATTATTCCGAAATCTTAAAAGCTAAATTGAGTAAAGAAGAAGAAGAAATGAGTGCTCTAAGAAAAAAATATTACGAAGAAAGAGCTGCTAAATAAAAAGACGCAGTTCAATAGTAATTTATATACTAATAGTAATTATAGTGGAACTGCGTCTTTTTAGGTATGAATGTTTATAGAAATTTCTTTCTTCAAAAAGGTGCAATTCAATAGTAATTTATAATTAATAGTAATCATACTGGTATTGCACCTTTCTCTATTTCTATAATTCTATAACTACTATAAGTATTTTAATTTAATCAATACTGTTCCAACATTGTTACCGGTTTTTATAATCTCTTTGAAATACATAATCAGAAAGCCTTTTGGATAAATATTTGTTGAATCAAATTCTTTAAACAGAATTAGACAATCTGGTCTAAAAATTATTGTGTTTAAAGGCATCAAATTCTTGTCCGGATTTTCTTTGAATAGAAATACCAAGGCCTGATATACAAACCTTGGTATTGAGAGAATATGGTATCAAAGAATCAGTTATTACATTCGTGAGTTAGTAGAACTTTTGAAAAGGCAAAACGTAAAATTCTGTAGAGTATCAAAAGGAGTCCGATGGTCTTCATTAATACATCTGAGTTTCAAAAAATGCTGACCAAACCTTTCTGATAGAGATTCCTTTGAATACTGCTTAATTTCGAGTCCGCTGCATTTTATTGGACCCTTCTCTGAAAATGTGCCTATGCAAACATGAGATGTCGCAGCGTTTGAAACTATCTGTATATATTTTTCGACTGCTGAGTGACTTGTAAGAAAATGGAATGCTGCTCTATCGTGCCAAAAGCTATATCTCTCTTCAGGCTTAAAGTCTAAAATATCTGAAACTATCCATTTTATTGATTGAGATTTATAGCCTAACCTTTCTTTCGCCCTATCAATTGCAGCTTCCGATATATCAAGAACTGTCACGTTAGTAAACCCGTCGTTTATTAAAAAGTCGACCAAATTACTATCTCCTCCCCCAATGTCTATGATGGGCGCATCCTTTTCAATGTTAGCTTCTTTAATAAAACTTAATGATGTTTTAGGAATAGCCTGTGTCCAACTTACCTCATGGGGCAATTTAGTGTTGTAAACCTTTTCCCAATGATTTTTCGAATCTATATCCATATATGTAATTAATTCTGACAAAGCTAAAATTATTTGTGTTTTAAGGCATCAAATTCTTGTCCGGATTTCTTTCGAATAGAAATGCCAATGCTTGTATACAAGCCTTGGCATTGAGAGAATATGGTATCAAAGAATCAGTTCAGGATATGATGCTTTATGTGATTGAATATTGCTTCTGAAAATTTTACCTGTACCATGTTACCAAGTAACTTCTTGATGTTGGTTGGAGCAATTCCGTCTAAACACAAACCTTCAAGGTCAGTTACCTTCATACGTTCTTCCACAGTCAATGGTCTTCCGACTCCATCCATCTTATAAAACTTATGAGCACCACCTGCTGTTAGCGTTGGGAACATCTTTCCTTCCGCTAATACAATCTTGTCAGAAAAGTCACCAGTTGAATAAGCAACAACATCCTTAAACATCGCATTGATTGAAACCTTGCTCATGTCAGGTTCTGTTGGCTTCGGAAATGATGGCAACTTTTTTAAATCCTTTCTTACCAACATCAATATGAAACGCCTTCTGCTTTGCTTGCTACCATAGTTCATAGCATTCATAATTTCGAATCGCAAGTGGTAGTTACCCATGTTTTGTACTTTTTCAATTATAGCATCGAATAAGGGCCTATAAGGTTCAGACGCTAATTCAGGAACCTGCTCCATCAAGACAACTTTCGGATTGAATAACTCGGCTACTTTCAGGTAGGCAAATACAAGTTCATTCTTCTCTGTCCAGACATCTCGCTTTGGGTTCAATAATGAAATGTCGTGGCATGGAGGTCCGCCCATCAATACATCAACAGTATTGTGCATACCGATTGACTTTTCAATAAGCGCAGCAAGTTCTTCGCGTCCTTCATTTGAAATAAGATAATTCACGTCTCCTTTCTTACCAGCCCAACATTCACCTTCACTAAGGAAGTGTTCAGGAATATTTTTACCTGCATCAGGTTTATTCAACTCAAATACCTCACCAGGAACATTCCAAAAGTCGGAACGTAAAATAGAGTTGAAACCTGCAAGCTTTGCGCCAAAGTCAAAACCGCCAACACCAGAAAAGCAACTAAGAGTAGATAGATTAGTCATAAGAGATTTGTTTTTGTTTTTTTGTTTTTAAATCTTGAAACTATTTTATGGTTAAGCAGCTATGCCGAGAGCATCAGAGTTTCCTAATCCTCCAAGCCTGAGGTTCTTTATGGATATACTAACTTCCAAACCTTTTGATAATCCATCTTTCAACTTAATTGTAAAAGTTTCCTGCGGCTTTATGTCAAGTGAATCATTGGAAAGTAGATTGGTAAATTCCTGACCGTTCAAACTAAATACTGGTGTGCCATTGTGAAATGATAGCGACAGACTTTCAAGAGTAGATGGAAATAATGGTGCGACCTTAGTTTCTTTTTCTGCTGGTTTATTGTTCTCTTTCGCTTTTTTCGCGGCTTTCGCTGCTGCTTTTTCTTGCTGCTTTTTTTCATAGATGAAGTCTTCTGCCTGCTTGTAGGAATAGTTTCCTTGATTAATCAGTCCTAATAACTGTGGAGCATTGTCACCGACATATTTTATCCTTTCGATTGTACCCTCTCCTAATCCCATCAAGTAGGCAATTTTAGGACGAGTAAACTGTTTAGGTATTGACTTGCTCCATACCTTACCATTTTTAGTTTTCAAGTATTTCTCAAGGAATTTGATACAATCATATAATGCAATCCAGTTCTTATCAAATTGTGCGTGCCTGAAACCGATAAACCTTCTTAGCTCAAACTCATCATTGATATTGGTTACATACAATTCAATTTCTTCTGCCCCTGACTCCTGTAATAGTTTGAAGTCAGTTGTTTGGGTTACTACTAAATACTGTTCGCCTTGTTTGATAGCAACAGGCTTGTCATAGAATTTATTGAAGTGATTGAAGTGGGCTTTCATCAAATCATCGGTATTGAAGTCAAATCCAAATGCCTTTACGATAGGATGGATTGAAGTTTGGGCAACAGAAACCGTTGCAAAGTCGAATGTGTACTTTGTTGACATAAGTATGAAGATTGAATTGGTTACAGATTAGGCATGGCTACGCCACACGTTTTTAAAGGATGCTTTAAAAAAGGTAGATGAATGGAAACTATTTATTGAAAAATGAAGATGCTATACCCTGTAATATTTTGAAGGGAAGGGTATGATAATTGTATTAGGCTGTATTGTTGGAATAGATGGAGTGAGATAAACCTTTTTATAAATGAATTGGGTCTTTAATTCCATGAATGGTTTAGAATCCTTTTTGGTATTAGGTTTGGATACTGATTTGGTTTTAGGTTTTGAAGCTTTTATAGGTTGTGTAGGGGCAATGTATTTGATAATTACCATGAACTGATTAGGTTTTGGGTTGCCTAATTTGTGTTTTTGGGACCAGTTGCTGTGAGAGTAAATTTTGTAGGCCTCAATGATTTCGATGGTAATTTTTTGGTTGTTTAATTTGGAGAGATTTTTGTGATACGAAGCTGCTTTTGTGGCCTCAACTTTTGTAAAATACTTAGGAAGGATTTTGATTGTAACCATAAAGAAGAATGATGTTTTAATTGTTCGCTTGCGAAATTAGGCGGGAATTCTGATGAAGATTTGAAATAAAGAAAACAAATATATCAACAGGTTGTAACCTATTTTAAACAATTAGACCAAGTTGTCTAATCCTTGTCTGTCCACTATTTAAAATAAAAATGGACAAGGTCACCCAAGACAGAATACAGCTCCTGCACCCAGCAGTTAGACAGGAAGTCACAACAATCATCAACGAAGCAAACCAACAACTCACAGGTAAAGCACAGGTAAGAATCTCACAAGGCTTACGCACAATAGAAGAACAGAATAATCTTTACGCTCAAGGAAGAACGAAGCCAGGAAAGAAAGTAACCAATGCAAAAGGTGGCTCGTCTTATCATAACTATGGTTTGGCAGTTGACATTGTACTAATCATTGACGGTAAGGAGGCATCATGGGATACAGAGAAGGATTTCGACAATGACGGTAAAGCAGATTGGATGGAAGTTGTTGCAGTATTCAAGAAGTATAATTGGGCATGGGGTGGAAACTTTAAATCAATCACAGATAAACCTCATTTTGAAAAGACGTTCGGCTATACAGTAAGCCAGTTGCTTGCGAAGCACAGCAAAAAAGATTTCATCCCATCAACCACCTACATCAAACTTTAATGAAAGAATTACTTACCCATGCGCGTACAATTTTACATAACATCTCTGATACAATAATAAACTCGCCAACAGTACTAAAACTTATAGCTTTAATCACGGCATGTTGGATGCATTTCGTAGGTATACACTCATACATCTATGCAGTAATAGCACTCACAGTAATTGACGTTGCCACAGGTATTATTGCATCAATAAAGAAAGGAGAAAAGTTCAAGAGCAGAATACTCAGGAAGGGCTTGATAGAAAAGGTATGCTTGTACCTAATAATAATGGTCTCCACTTTCATCCTTGAATCCGTCATCAGAACAGGAATTGAGTTGGAGACCTATTGGCTTGTAATGGTTGCAACAACGCTTATAAGCACTTACGAATTCAGCAGCATAGTTGAAAATTTATTGGTTATAAATCCTAACCTTACATTTTTGAAGAGATTACAAAAAATTTCAAACAATATGGCTAACAAGACAGTTAATGACGAAAATGATTAGAATACTATTCTGAATCAGATTCGCTCTTACCTCTTTTATAGACAACATCAAACAGTTTCATATCTGGCTCTTGCCAATTAAAATGGGTACGATGGCTTAATTCATAGAACACAACATTAGGTTCGACTGCGTAGGGTGAGATTTTCTTAATTGCACGAACTAATATTTGCTTGCATCTTTCCATCATTTCCTCAATTAAAGTTTGATTAGTATCCCAACCATGCACTAAAAATGGGCTTAACTCTTTCACTGATTCTAACTCCAATTTAGAGGTCTCTTCTGGTAAAATATTTCGGCTTACAAATTTGGTGTAGACAAACTCATCAAGAAACTCGGTTTCATCTCCAGATAGACTGTTTCCTAAGGATACATAATTCGCTACCCTGCATTGCTGGGATACTTCATCCCAGCCAAATAGTCCAACAAATGTTACCATGTCCAATGGCGACCCACCAACGTTTTCCAACGCGTTATTTAATAAAGCCAAATGTTCATCTCTACCCTCAAAATGAGCTAACAATTTACCCTTGGAAATATTCCCATTTTCCTCCTGAAACGTGGGTAATACTTTTGCCACCTCCTGAACGATTCTAATCATTTCAAGGTGTGAGGAATCAAACACACTTCTTAAATCCTCAATGATTTGGTCGAAGGATAAGGCTGAATCAAGCGCCGATATTTTTTTAATATAAGCTAAAATATCAGAATTTTGGTATGGATTCCCTACTACTGTGATTAGGTTTTTACTATTTAAAACATGTGCTTTTCGTGTATTCTTGCTAGAAATAAAGAGGTCTCCGTGTGTAACTTGAAAGTTAGTATCAACTGCGACAATGAGGAATTTTCTATTAGCAATATATGCAATGGTATCCATTTTTTGTCCACAAATTAGTAAAAACGATTCAATGTTAAAACTCTAACAATGTATCCGAAATCTTTTTCAACATCGGAGATGGTAACGACTTCATGTAGTGTTCGGTAACAGAGCTTGAACTATGACCCAAAGCATCTGATATAAATGTTGTTGGTGTGCCGTCTAATTTCAATCTTGTAGCGAATGAATGCCTTGCCAAGCCTAAGTTTAAAGAAACATCAAACTCCAATATTTTACCAATCGCTTTCAAGTCTCTGTTGACATTCCGAGCAAAAATATCTTTCAGGTGCTTTCTTTCAATATTGCTTTTTGAACCCCTGAAGCAAGGAAACAAATAGTCAGTCGTTTCGAATGTTCCCCATCTGTTTATAATCCGCTTTACTTCGGCATGAAGATGTACAACAATTTCCTTTGAAACAGCAGAAGTATTGGAAGTCTTACTACGATTAAACTTTATTAACTCACCTTTAATGTTACTACCCTTCAAGCTCAAAGCATCTTTCATATTCATACCATTGCATAGGTAGAGAAAGAAGAAATAATCCTTTGCTCTCTTACCACCATAACTTAAAGGCTGATAGAACCACAAACGTTTCAATTGCTCAGGGTAGAGTACATCTTTCGACTTGGTAGTTGTACCAATCTTAAATTCATCAAATGGGTATAGCTCTGCATCAATCAACTTCATTTTCATTGCTCTTCTATAGATGTGCCTTAAGCTTCGAAAATGTATCTGAGCTGTTGCATTCGCATTGCCTTTATTCAACCAATAGGCTTTGAACTTCTTCAACCATGAAACGGTAATATCTTCCAACTTGAAATCAGGATGAAACTTTTCAAAAGTGGCAAGAGCTTGCTGATAGAAAAACAAACTACCTGCTCTGTCCTCCTCAATCAACTCACCCATTTTTTCATGAAACAACGGAGCCATCTTTGTACCTGTCTCTTCGACTTTCTTTTCTTCTTGCTTTGGGTCATGCTTGAATAATTTTAAAAACTGTTCCTGCCCAATATCAGGAAAGTCTTCGAGTATCCATTTCGCTTTGTCAAGGTATACATCAATCTGTGCTTTTAATACTTTCGCTTCTTTCGGCATGGCACCTTTCAAAGAAGTCGCCTTATCAAATACCTCCCTCGTTGCATACACTTTTATACCAACCCTAAATTGAGAGCGCTTTAATGTTATCGATAGTTTGATTGGTAGCAAATCGGTATTCGCCATAGGCGTCCTTGCATCAAGAAATGGGTACACTGTTCCATTGTTGTCATTCTTTGTTCTGCTCATGATTTTTATATTTTGAGCAAGTGTAGCAGATTCAGAAATCCAAGTATCAAAATAGAGATTAGTTTAACCGAATTCTTGCATATATGCAATTTACAAATTGGACTATTGTTACTACTTGATATATTTTCTATTTTTATAGTCTAAACTTAAACTATGAAAAAAATAACCATTAGTAATCTTATCGATTTTGGACGCAAGCGAAATCAAAATTCACAATTAACCTTACTTAATAATATTAAGAAGCCAAAAAAGGAGAAAACGGATAACGAGGGAGGAGGAAACTATTGGATGACATCACTTAGTACTATCAGCGCTGTATACAAAACAGAAAACAAAGAACTTATAGAAGAAAAAATTTTGGACATCACGAATAGGTTCAAACGCGCATCCACTAAAAGGTCGAAAGACATGTATGTCAAAAATATCGAAATACTTAAAAATTTCGAGGAGTTTGAAATGAAGGATTTGAAACCGTCAACAAAGATAACGATGCTTACCAAGCCGGAAGAAAAATCCGTGATTCAGATTTGTGGATTACCTGTTCAAATTCGACCTCATCACATTTATTCCTTTGAAGAAAAAGGCAAGCCTATGGTCGGAGGAATTTGGTTTGTGGCAAAAAAAGGCGGATACTCTAAGGATGAGTTACAAATGTTCACAGATGCCATTTTCAGGTATATGTCGACACATCATTCGGAAAGATTTACAGTTCATCCAAAGTTTTGCGTTGCTGTAGATGCTTTTTCAACAAATCATTCCAGATACAGTGACATTGCCAATAATGAAACGCATTCGCTTATTGACCCGACTTTAGAAACAATAAAAAAGATGCTTGGATTATAGTGCTTAATGCATTTTTAGAAAGACTTCAGCGAATCGAAAAGTTGCTTTAGACAAGTAGATATCACCTCTACTTGTCACATGTTAAATATATATTGCATGACAGCGCGATTGCGAAATCTACGTACCAATTCTCCTGCACTATGTTCCACACTGATGCTATAAGTGAGAGAGGGCATTGCGCTACCGCATCTGATAAGAACAATATAATATCATAGCTCAACGGATTGATTTGGTAGGCAATTCACGGCAGAACAAGCTTTGTATTTCGAATTAAAAGTAGAATTATAAAGTAGTTATGTGACTCAAAATCTTGTTTTCGAAAGGGAGTGCAGGTTCGATTCCTGTTCTGGGCACATTGGTTACAAAGGAGTTACGATAAGTAGCTCCTTTTTTTGTATGTGTTATTTTGGGTCTTGCACTATTTTTTGCACTGAATACTGTCATTTTTAGGCAGCTTGGTCTAATTTTTCCGTAAACACATTAGTCGTCAATTACTACATTTGAGAAAACATCTGAGCATGACTATTCTCATCATGAATATTTTTTCCAGCTCGACCAAAGAACTTATCAAGCAATCACGCTTATTAGCTATAGAGCTGGGTCACAATTACATTTCTGCGTCCGATTTTATGTTGGCTGACTGTATGTATAACTCAAATAATTCCATCAAAGGATTTGCTTTTGATAATGAAAATCAACTTCAGCATTATATAGATAGCCAGCGCAAAGGCGGTGGTACTATTTTTGCCGACCTTAATCAAGAGCAATTACCCATAACGAAAGATTTGGAGACGATGATAAAGCTTTCAAAAAAGGAGATGAACTTGTATGGCCACTCAGAAATCCAGCCTTACCATCTGTTCCTTGCTTCGTTCAAAAGTAAATATCCATTACTTGTTCAAAAACCTGACGATAGCACTTCTATGTACGACAAACTTATCTCCTATTATCAATCTTTCGGTATCAATTTTACACTAAAAAATAGTAGCCCGTTTAGCAGACTCAAGCAAATATTGGGAATAGGCTAATTTGACCAATTGGTCTAATTTAGGTCAGTTGACCTTGAAGGATACTTATTCTTCATTTCTATTTCCTTTGGAATTTATTGCGTCGTACATTTCCGCCACTTGGGCAAGAGGGCTGTTATCTGCAAAATTGATAAGAACCACACAGATTTATTCAAAAATCATACCTTAAAAGGCGTTGAAAGAGATGCAGAAACTGAATTAAACGAATTTAAAAAAGGGACGCACATTTTACTTTTTGTGCGTCCCTTTCTTTTAAAAACTTGCCGTTACCGTTTTATAAATTTAAGTGTTCTATTTCCCTTATCTGTTATAATCTTCGCGTAATATACGCCGCTTGGCATTGAAGTAATATCTAAACTTTTAATGGAAGACCGCATAACTAATGTTCCGAGATTGTCCAAAATCAAAACTTCTTTGAGTATTGCATCTCCTGAAAGTTTCAGATTTAAGTAATTCTCTACAGGGTTTGGACTAATCGTAATTGAGATAGATTGATGTAATTCTTGATTTATTCCCAATACCGATGGAACTCTATGAAGGCTATCTGTAAACACAATTTCATCTGGATACTCACATCCTTCTATAGGAAACCTTAGTGTATTGACTCTTAGTGCGAATGGGTATGCTTGTGCGACATCAAACGAGGTGTCAAACGTTATCAGAGGTCCATCTTCACAGCCGGAGAAGTTTAATACATAGACCTGTGTATTCCCAGAATCCGATATATCAATGTGTGCACCTCCAATCAAATCTAAACTGGGGTGCTCTATTTCCAAGTATAACTTTACAGGAGTTACTGATGAATCTAAGTCAGCTCTAACAATGGTTTGTGCTTGTGACATTGTAAACAATAATACCAGAAACGTTACCAGTACTGTTTTCATATGAATGATTCGCATTGCTACTTAATTTTAAAAGTGTAACCGATATTAAGATTTAAAAATTGTCGACGTATTAAACCAATTGAACTTAGCTCCATTTTATTAAGTCCGTAATAGTATTGAATTTTTGCAAAGACTCCAAACGGCATTTCATACCCTACAGATGCACAAATTCCTACGTCAAATCGACTAACCTTATTGCCATCAACTCCAAAAATTTTGGCTTTTTCAATGGTTAAGCTATCCTCATTTACAGGCTTATTCCTAATCCAACTTTCTTTTACAGCTCTGAAATTGTAGCCAATATTGAGTCCGCTTTGTACCCAAAGACTACCATATCCCAGCCTTTTCTTGTATCCGATGTTAATTGGTAGTTGGAGATGTTGAAACCTATAGGTATTGGTGGAACCTGAAATAATGTCTTCTTCACTCCTAAAATTTATCCCATTTGCCACACAAAAAAGTCCGACTGTAATGGTCAATGGTAGTTTACCCTTTAAACCGAAACTTCCACCGACATCATACATGACACTATTCTGCAAACTTACCTTTTTGTCGGTTGGACGATAGAAAGAGTGTGTCATTCCAGTCTCAATCGAAAAGCTTCGACTTTGGGCAATAGCATTTGTATGACTATTAAATAGCAAAACTAATAAGCTACAAAACTTGAAAAAGAAAAAGTGTCTCATAAATTCATGAATATAAAGACCCCCTTTTAATCAAGGGGGTCTTCAACAATATTATATTAACGCAAAATGCATATAAGACGTAGTCCTGTTATTAACATGTGCTAAACCAAAAGCTGGATGAAATGAAATTACACTGAATCCCCAGCCTGCGAATGTCGCCATGTGCTTGCCAAAAAATCCCTTGTCGAAAAACATAAACACAGAAATCGTAGAATATCCCTTCACACTGCCGAGTTCATTGTTCCATGCGAACAGGCGAGGGTGTATTGCTAAAGGGAAAACCGAACTCGGGGTAGATTCTATTAGGTCGTCGTACCCTATGAAAGACCCTGCAAATGCCAAGCCGACAATCGACGGTATGGCAGTAGAGTTTGAGTAGTTTAAATATTACTTCCTAATTCAGCTGTCGGTTCAGCATTGATTTGATATCCGAGTTGCGTCCCTTTAGCTCTAATGGAATCTTGAGCTCTCTTTACACCTGTAAACTCATATCCATTAGCATCTCCCCATGCGAGATAATTAGCTTCTGAACTGAAAGTACGGATAGTGATAACAGCTGAACGAGTAGCTGTATTTCGAACGGCAGAATAAACAGGAAACTTATCTTCTAAGTCAGTTATAGGATTTGAAGATTGCCCATTGGAGTAATACTGAAATGTAATTTTATCAACATCTACTGAGTCCGCAGCTAATAATGCGGCCAAACCTGCCGTATCAGAACCGGACATTGTTCTCATACCACCCGACTGGTGAGTTGTTGTTGAAACTTTGGTTGGCTCTTCCTTCTTACAGGAACTCATTACAGCAACACTGAAGAGTCCAAGGATGCCTAACTTTAAAATGGTTTTTTTCATGTGAATTTTAAATTTTTAAGATTAATAATCTCCAATTCGAATAGAGTAATAGGTGAATTCGATGTAAATATATAAAAAATAAAATGAGAAAAGAATGAATACGTGGAATAACATTTTGATAACTCTACATGTCTTGACTAACCTTTTAATAAGGTCAAAAACTCATTCTGGAGCAAAAAAATAAATTCTCAATTCAATTTCATTGTGATTGATTGCCTGTAAACTTGTAGATAACAGACACATTTTTTGAAAACATCAGTATTTACTGGTGAGATTATCTCACCTTGAAA
>PJTT01000395.1_pt1 | contig 38424 bp, 38 predicted proteins | sample 1512261 | NCBI WGS metagenome assembly PJTT01 (sample SAMN08177685, study PRJNA422409) | Soil metagenome, whole genome shotgun sequencing project. | isolation source: Soil (2) enriched on wood chips | place: USA: Madison | collected 2015-01-15
GCATCTTCGTGCCCACGCCCAAGCGTTACTTCCTGGGCGACGAGGTGTTCCTGCTGCTGACCCTGCCCGATTCCAGCGAGCGCCTGCCGGTGGCCGGCAAGGTGATCTGGGTGACCCCCGCCGGCGCACAGGGCAACCGCGTGGCCGGCATCGGCGTGCAGCTGGCCGACGGCCAGGAAGGCGAGAACGTGCGCCACAAGATCGAGACCCTGCTGGCTGGCCTGACCAGCTCGGACAAGCCGACGCACACGATGTGAGGTAGCGCCGGGCCATGCCCGGCGACGGCCTTCGAAACACCCGTGAACACGAATGTGAAAAACTGTTGACGGCCTCTGAAAAGCCCCTATAATGAGCGGCTCAGCAACACACCGGGCGGTTAGCTCAGCGGTAGAGCATTGCCTTCACACGGCAAGGGTCACAGGTTCGATCCCTGTACCGCCCACCAAATAGAACCCTGATTTTTCAGGTGTTATGAAGAAGCCGGCCTTGAGCCGGCTTTTTCGTTTGTGCTGGATATGTGCATAAGGGGGGGCTATGGCTGACCGAAAGCCAATGTCGCGTAGGCAGCAGAAGCTCAGGCTCTACAAGTTGGGGCTGGCGCGTTCTGACTTCGCTGCGAGCCGTCGAGCTTGCGAGCTTATGAATGTGCATGTCCGTGGCCATGACCACCCGCTCTACTTTCACCTGTTCTCTTCGGCGGTTGTGGCTTACGCCAAGCCATTTGTGGATAACAAGAGCTTCGGGTCTCTTCCGAACGAATGGAGGAAGTTCGAGCACGGCTGGATGGCTCAAGTCCACAGTGACGCGATTAGGGCCAGGCACGAGGTGATTGCTCACAATGACGCGTCGGTTAGAAAGATGTGGTTGCTTCCACCTGGGTCGGTGCCGGAGGGAATCAAGGCCGCCGGCGCGAACGGTCTTTCGCTCAAGATCGAGGGCTATTACGTCAGCGGCGGCTTCTTCGCGTCTTTGTTCCATCTCTGCGACTACCAAATCCATCGCCTAAACGAAGCTGTGGACGAACAGCTTTGTTCGCTTTATGAGGGCCGTGCGATTCCTGCCGACGAGCTTCTACTGAACTTTGACGACGACCTGTAGGGATCAGCCGATCTGCTGATCGATCCATTCCTCAATGTCGCTTTCTAGCCAAGCTACCATCGCATCACCGAGACGGAGCGGCGGAGGGAATTGTCCGCGCTTGATCCAGTCATAGATCGTGGTCTTGGGCAGGCTTGTCCGTTCTTCGACCTCCGCGCGTCGCAGCAGACGCCGCGTCCGCGGCTGGGAGGCCGATGCGTCGGTCCTCTGGGCTTTGGTCGGCTGTGGCTTGGCGATCTCCTGCTTGGCGATCGCGGTCAAGACGCGAGCGGTGATTTCGTCGGCGAGGATATCTACTATTTCATGGATGGCGAATTGCAGGCGGGCTGCACGGTTGACGGTCATAGGTTGTTCCTAGCGAGTGGAACCTCATGGTGCCCCATGTGCGTCCGACATCTGTAGGACTGGCGGATGGTGAATGGCCTTCATTCATTAGGAGTCGCCGCGTGGCGAAAGCGACTCCGTGGCAGCCAAGCCTTAACTCGATCCAGAAGCGATCTGCCCACTAGGGAGTCGAGCAGATGCACCATTTCAAGCGTGTCCATCGAGATCTCGTTGACCATAGCGGCTATGAGACGCCTTCTCCCCAGGATCCTTGCTCCAGCGATTACGGCGGACGGGCTTGGGGCAGCAGTCAGCTCGGAATGAAGCTTTGCGAGTCTGCGCGCGGCACGGTTGATGATGGTCATCAATCGCAGGTCAGGGACAGCTTCCATGGGCACAGAGCGGAGCTGTTCGAGCACTGTGCCAACAAGCATTTTCGTCTCGTCGGAGCTTGGGTTTTCAAGTGCCATGAACAGGGTTTGCTCTGTGTGTGACATGAGGCCGATGCAGGCGTCAGCTTTGCGACGGAACGCAAGCCTCTCTTGTTTGGCTGCGATCCGGGCTGCGGCGTAGATCGCCAGCGCGGAGAGGAGAGCTTGTGCCCAGGCAGCCCAGACCTCCGGCTTAAGACACGGAAATCCCAATACCCACGGGCAGTACAGCGGGTCAGCCATCTGAAGCTCCTTTCCGTAGAGGAAGGGGCGAGCATGAAGCGCGGGCGCTCTACAGGCAACAAGACCAAGCCTCAACCTGATCTGCTCTAAGCGGTCGAGCGGGCTGACTCGTCCGCTAGCCAATGCGGACGGCATCGACTCGGGACGATGGGGGTGGCCGCATGAATCTACTTGCGCTCTGCGCGCTCCCGGTATCTCTCCATCAGCCAACCGAATCGCTTATTTCCCTCTGTCTCAGCGAGAGCGAGGGCCTGGAGTGCGGCATCGATTCCACGCCGAATGATTTTCAACGCATTGGGAATCTTTTCCTTGCCCAAATCGGGTAGCGCTGTTGCTGCTGCGAGGACGGCCTTCGAAGTCTCAATTGCGATGACCACCCCAGTCGCGGCATGCAGATCAACGGCTGGCCACTTGGTCAGATCGACTTCACGCCCGGCCAATCGCGACAACCCGAGCCTCAGATTATCTGCGTAATTGACTCGATGCTCACGACTGACGAGGTGATGGGCATCGACCGTCATGGAGAGCTCAGATTCTTTTCCCACCGGCATGTCGGTATCCACCTTGAGCAGGCAGGCGTGCGCGTCGACCAAGTCATGCATGTAAGCCGCCATGAACAGCGCGGTCGCCTTCCGACGGACGAGGCGCCGCTGAATTGACGGTGCGAAGACTGCCGCGAAAACCGCAGCAACAGTGCCAATCGCCGCCCATGCGTCCCAGTTCACCATACACGTTTCGCTGAGCTGCCAGCACTGGCTAACCCCATCGAGCATCGACATGCAGCCCCCTGTCACTGTCCCTGTTGGAGTGCATTCTGCCATGGCCAGGCCTAAGCAAGGCCGGCCAATAAAGGAAGGCCCGCCCTTTAGTTCAAGGACGGGCCTGTCACCTCTCGCCGGCATGAGAAACGGCGCAGCGACTGCCGGTGTTGTTCCGGACACCGCCGGCTGGTCCGGCGCGGCCCATCAAACCGCGCGGAAGCGTCGCTCAGTGATGCCTGGGCCTACCTGCTGACAGCAAGGGAGCAGGGGGAGCGGTCTTCCCCTCCTCAACGCAGAACTGGAACAGCCCCTCGACGTATTCGTCGGCCTTGCCATCCGTCCACTGTTTGCCCATGACCGCAGTCATGACTCGTCGGCGGACGCTCTCGGCACTCTTGTCGTCCTGGACGTCCACGCCCGGCGCCATGCGGGCGGCATCGATGATCAGGCGGGCCCGGCTCATGTGTGCCACTCCGCGCGAACGACGCCATCCGCTACATCACGATTGATGCCAAGGTTGTCAACGCGGGTACACGGTCCGGGTCAAATCAGAGTGGCTGGAAGTCGGGTCGCCCCATTGCTCGGCACATGGCTCGATGGCAACGGAAGATTGACCTGAGGGTTGCGCTGACCCGCGTATCGATATACGATACACCTGCGCTGGCAAAGGAGGTGCCGATGATAAAAACGTTTGCGGACAAGAAGTCCGAAAAAATTGCCAAAGGTGAACGCGTCAAGGCTTGGAGCAATATTGAAAGGCAGATTCAGAGAAAGCTCGAATACCTGAACGCAGCTGCAGAACTTGGGGATTTGCGAGCCCCGCCCGGTAACAACTTGGAACAGTTGAGGGGTGACAGGGAAGGGCAATTCAGTATCAGGATTAACGACCAGTACCGAATCTGTTTTAAGTGGGAAGCCGGTAACGTCTACGATGTAGAAATCACCGATTACCACTGAGAAATGCGGCAGCGCCGGGCGGCAACCCGGCGCCGCCGAAGGGCCTGGCGGCCCGACTCATACTGGCTGGGTAGCTCCGGCCACTTCAACCCGGTCGGGTAGCCCCGACCACTGAAAGGAGGCGCTGCAGGGCTGACCCCTGTAGCGAACAATAGAGATGACGAACGCTATCGCGAACAAGAATGTCGCCAACGCGCTCCCGCCGGTTCACCCCGGCGAAATCTTGGCCGAGGAATTCCTGGCACCGCTGGAGATGTCCGCTCGCGCCTTGGCTGCGGCGATTGAAGTGACCCCCGCCCGCGTGTCCGACATTATTGCCGGCCGCCGTGGCATCACCGCCGACACCGCGTTGCGCCTTGGGCGCTACTTCGGCACCACTGCGCAGCTTTGGCTGAACCTGCAGAACAACTACGATCTAAAGATTGCCAGCAGTACGCTGGCCGGCGCCATCGAACACATCCGCCCTCGGGCAGCCTGATCTAGATTCCCATCGGCGAAGTCAGCGCTTCGCGTCATGGAACGACAAAGCCCCCGCCATTCGGCGGGGGCTTTGTTGTGGTCACTGTGTTTTGGCACAGCCACATTGCCTCAATCGAGATCCCCCAGCAGCTCGCGCGCGATCATCGCGGTCCCGTCCAGCAGGTCGTGGCCGCTGCCGGCCTGCACCACCACGGCCAGCAGCTGGCGGCCCACCTCGGCATTGCCGCCGCGCAGTTCCATCTCTCCCTCAAAGCACAGATCGCCCAGCCATTCGTGCGCCTGCGGCAGCCCGCGCTTGCGGGCACGGCGGAATTCCGCCAGCAGCATCGCTTTGCCCGCTTCGTGTTCGCCATCGGCAAGCAGGCCGATGGCACCGCCGTGCGCGGCGCGCCAGATGGCCGGCAGCGGCCGGCCTTTCTCATCCAGCACGTCCAGTGCGAACTGCGCGCAGTACATCTCGTAGCGCTTGCCCGCCGTGCTGGTGGGCACGATGCCTGCCTCGGCCAGCAGGCGTTCGGCTTCATCCAGCTGATTGAACTTCAACCGCAGCAGGGCAGGGCGGCTCAACTGCTGTGACAGCGCCTGCTGGTTGGCGGCAAACCACACGTTCCAGCCGATGGTTGCGCGGCCTTCCAACGCGGCCTTGAAGTACTCCAGATGTTCGGCGTCCATTGCGGTTTCCTGCGATTCCCTGCGCGATTGTAGCCAAGGCGCTCAGGGCATTCCGCTTTCCAGGCAATGGGTGGCCTCGCACACCAGCTGCCGCGCGGCCACGATCAGGCCATCGGTGTGGAAGCTGCCCATCTGTTCGTCCGGGCCGCCTTCGACACGCGCGCGCTCGGCGGCCTGCAGAATGTCGAGCAGTGCGGAGAGTCCTGCCAGCGAACGGCTGAGTGAGGCGTGCTCGCTGGCCGCCAGCCTGCGCGGGCTGCAGGGCTGCCCGTTTGCGCCGTCGGCTCGCCGGATGGCGTCCAGGCAGGCGAAGAACGTGGGGGCCTGCAGGGGCAGATTCTGTTCGTCCAGCGCGCACTCGATCTCGCGTGCGATGTCGTCGGGAACCTGGTTGGCGATGTCGGCAATCAACGCGTACAGGCGGGGAAGCGATGCGGCTCGGTTGGTCATGGCAAAACCCTCACTGGCGTAAGGCCACCTTCGACAGTGAAGGCGGCGGACGGTGCGGGTTGGCGTACCAAGGCAGAAAGGCTCACAGGGAGAAAAAGCCTGGCGGATCTCGCGATCCCCACGCACCGCCCGCCATGGAAGGCAGTCGGTGCATTCTCTTTGCTGCGATCAAGACCGCAACTTCCTGTGAGCCTGTTCATTTATTCGAGACGCCAATCCCGACCAAGGCGTGCTGCCTTGGCGGGGCGATCATCGATCCGCGCAAACACGGAAGTCAGTGAGGAAAGTTGCAACAACGCCCGCCATGACGGAGTTCCGCCACCCATGGCCCGATCCCCCGCCTTATCTGAACCGAGCAGTGCCGCTACACAACCCCAGTACGCGCCAATCACGTCACCCGGCGCAGCCCGCGCGAGCGTGCCATGGATGAAAGCAGACGTTCCATCCATGCGCTGTGCGGCCGACCGCAGCGGGCGTAGTCTCGCCCCACGGTTGTCCCCTCTGGCTCTGGAGTTCCACCATGCCGCTCGCCCGTATCGATCTTCGCAAAGGTAAATCCGCCGATTATCTGCAGCGCGTGGGGGAGGCCATCTACCAGGCCCTGCGTGCGGTGGGCGTGCCGGAAAACGATCGCTTCCAGGTCTTCCAGGAACACGAGGCGGGTACGCTCGTCTTCGATCCCGGCTATCTGGGCGTGGCTCGCACCGATGACTTCATCTGCGTGCAGATCACCTGGAGCGAGGGGCGCACGCAGGAGCAGAAGAAGGCGTTGTACCTCGGTATCGCCGATGGCCTCCATGAGGCGGTGGGTATCCGCCGCGAGGACGTATTCATCAATCTGGTGGAAGTGAAGCCGGAGAATTGGTCGTTCGGGAATGGGATCGCGCAGTACGTGAGTTGATGGCCGACGAGTAAGGGCATCCACGCATGGCGTGGATCTACTGTCATCCGTGGCTGGCCCCTGCGTCACCGTGTCGCAGGGGCAAAACCCTGAACGTGGTCCAGGGTTGGCCGCCGCGCCGTAGAATGGCGGGGTGCGTCGCCCCCGATTCCACCGCCGGTTCCAGACCCTGGCATGGCTTGCCATGCTGCTGGTGCTGCTTGCTCCGCTGGTGAGCCGCTGGATGGCCCATGGGCCGGCGCCAGCCGCCGCGCCGGTGATGGCGGGCATGGATCATGGCGCGATGGACCACAGCGCGATGGGCCACGGCGCGCACGCGGAACACGCGCAGCACGCGATGGAAGGGCACCACGACCACCACGCGATGGCGATGGCGCACAACGAGGCCGCCACCAAACCGGCGGTCGATCCACACGCCGAGCATGAAATGGGTGTGGACTGCGAGTACTGCCTGATCGCAGCGCGCCTGATCACCTTGTTGGTGGCGGCGTTCCTGCTGCTGGTGCCCTTGGCGCCGGTGTGCCGGGCATTGGCGGGATCTGTCAGAGCGCTGCCCTCGCGGCTGCGCGGAACACTGGGTGCGCGTGGGCCGCCGGTGGCGTTCGCTGGCTGAGCCGCGCACGCGAAAGGCCGCCGGGCATGGCCCTGCGCTACCGATTTTCTTGAAGCTGCTGGGCATCGCCCGGCGTTAGCGCGTGCGCTTTCCTTTTCTGCTGCCCTGTCTGATGGGGCGGCATTGCATGCCGTGGAAACATGAAAACCAACCCGAACGTCGTTGCCCTGCGCTGGGCGACGCTGCCGGCGCTGTGCGCCTGCGCCCTGTACACCGCACCGGCCCATGCCGACGCGGCAGACCCCACCACCCTGGACACCGTGCGCGTGGTCGATACCCGCCATGGCGAACTGTCGGCCGTGCCCAGCGCGGGCTCCGCCCTTGGCCTGAGCGTGCTGCAGACGCCGGCCGCGCTCACCGTCATCGACCGCGACCAGCTGGAACAGCGTGGCGACAGCAACCTCAACGATGCGATCAGCCGTGCCGGTGCGATCAGTGCGATGCCGCACCCGGGCAATGGCCTGAGTGCGCTGTCCAGCCGCGGCTTTACCGATGGTGCGTCGGTGATGCGCCTGTACGACGGCCTGCGCCAGTACGGCGGGGTGGGCGTCACTTTCCCGTTCGATACCTGGTCCATCGAGCGCATCGAAGTGCTGCGCGGCCCGGCCTCGGTCATCCATGGCGACGGTGCCATTGGCGGGGTCATCAACATCGTGCCGAAGAAGCCATCGCGCGGTGCCGTCGAGAACGAGATCAGCGTGACCGTGGGCAGCGAGGACACCGCGCGCCTGGGCTTCGGCAGTGGTGGCGCGCTGACGCCTGAGCTGGCCTACCGTGTGGATGTGAGCGGCAACTACAACGGTGGCTGGGTGGACCGTGGCCGCAACAACGATGCGACGTTTTCCGGCGCGCTGCTGTGGCAGCCGCGCACCGACCTGCAGCTGACCCTGACCCATGCGCAGGGCTACCAGCAGCCGATGCGCTACTTCGGCACGCCGCTGGTGGATGGCCGACAGCTGGATGCGCTGCGCCACCACAACTACAACGTGGCCGACAGCGAGATCCGTTTCCGCGACCGCTGGACCCAGCTGGATGCGCTGTGGACGCCCACCGCGAACGTGGAATGGCGCACGCGCGTCTACCAGATCGACAGCCAGCGTGACTGGCGCAATGCCGAGGCCTATGTCTACAACGTTGCCACGGGGCTGATCGATCGCTCGGACAACACGCAGATCACCCACAACCAGGACCAGACCGGGCTGACCTCGACGCTGCGCGTGCAGGGGCAGGTGGGCGGGCTGGCCAACAACTTCGCGGTGGGCCTGGATGCCAACCGCGCGCACTTCAAGCACACCAACAACACCTACGCCGGTAGCTCCGGGCCGGTGGATCCGTTCCACCCGGTGCCGGGGCAGTTCGCCAGCGATGCACCCAACCTGCCGCGCTACCGCAACGGTGCTGAGCAGTACGCCTTGTTTGCCGAAGACCACCTGACGCTGAGCGAGCGCTGGTCGGTGCTGGGTGGGCTGCGCCATGACCGCGCGACCATCGACCGCACCGATCTGGTCGGCGGTACGGCGGCGTTCTCGAAGACCTACAGCAGCACCGGCTGGCGCGCGGGCACGGTGTTCGCACTGCGGCCGACGCTGAGCCTGTACGCGCAGTACTCGCAGGCGGCGGACCCGGTCAGTGGCCTGCTGATGATCAGCCCGGCCAATGGTGCGTTCGATCTGGCCACGGGGCGGCAGTTCGAAGTGGGCATGAAGCAGGCCTTCGACGGCGGCGAGTGGACGCTGGCGGCGTACCGCATCCGCAAGACCGGCCTGCTGAGCCGTGATCCGCTGCAGCCCGATCGCCGCGTGCAGGTGGGCGCGCAGACCTCGCGCGGCATCGAGACCTCGTTGAACTGGGCGTTCGCACCGCAGTGGTCGCTGGATGCGAATGCCACGGTGCTGAAGGCCGAATTCGAGGACTTCCTGGAAACCACCGGCTCGCCGGCGGTGGTGGTCTCGCGCGATGGCAACGTGCCGCCGAACGTGGCCGAGCGGATGGCGAACGTGTGGTTGAGCTGGCAGTTCCTGCCGGACTGGACCGTGGCCGGCGGCGCGCGCTATGTGGGCAAGCGGTACGCGGACAACGCCAACACGCTGGAACTGCCCGGCTACAGCACCACCGATCTGGCGCTGACCTGGCAGGCGGCGCCGCGCACGCGGGTGACTGCACGCCTGTTCAACGTGTTCGACAAGGCGTACTACGCAACGGCGTACTACACCAGCACGCAGTGGCTGCTGGGCGCGGACCGCCGCGTCGAGTTCACCCTCGACCATCGCTTCTGAGGGCGCTGGCCATGTCGCTGCGTTCCACCGCCAAGCGTTGGACTTACCTGCTGCATCGCTGGCTGGGTATTGGGGGCTGCCTGCTGATGCTGCTGTGGTTCGTCAGCGGCATGGTGATGCTGTTCATCGGTTTCCCGAAGCTGACCCCGGGTGAGCGATTGGCCGCGTTGCCGGTGCTTGAAGGCACGCACGCGCTGCAGGGGCTGTCGATCCTGCCCGAAGCCGTGCAGGCCGAACCGGAACGCGTGGCGTTGACCACGCTGCGTGGTGAGCCGGCCTATGTGGTGCGTAGCGGTGCGAACGTGGGTGCGTGGTCGGCTGGCAGCGGCCACGCGCTGCTGCCGGTGTCGGCACAGCGTGCCGAACTTGCGGCGGCGGCGTTTGCCGGTGGCCCGGCCTTCCTGGGCGCCGTGCGCGTGGACGAGGATCGCTGGACGCATTCGCGCGGATTGGATGCGCACCGGCCGCTGTACAAGGTGGAGGTGGGCGGCCGACAGCCGGGCAGCGTGTACGTTTCCTCGCATACCGGCGAAGTGGTGCTGGATGCGCCGTACCACCAGCAGCGCTGGAACTACGTGGGCGCGTGGCTGCACTGGTTGTACTTCCTGCGCATGCAGTCGGTGGACCCGGTGTGGACGTGGGTGGTGATCGTGTTGTCCGGGCTGTGTACGGTGGCGGCCATCAGCGGCATCGTGGTGGGCGTGTGGCGTTGGCGTTTCCGTGGCCGGTATCGCTCCGGTGCGAAAACACCCTACGTGGAGCCGTGGATGCGCTGGCACCACCTGGTCGGCCTGGTGGCCTCGGCCTTCGTGTTCACCTGGATCTTCAGCGGGCTGATGTCGATGAACCCGCTGCAGGTGTTCAGCAGCCCGGCGGATGCGACGAATGCCGAGCGTTATCGAGGCGCGGCGGTGGCGTTGGATGATGCACTGGCCCAGCCGCAGGCGTTGCTGGCCGCCGCGGCACGGGCGGGGTTTGCGCCGGTGGAGATCCAATGGCGGCGCATCGATGGCCAGCTGTTTGCGGTGCTGCTGGACGGGCAGGGCGGTACGCGCATCGTCTCGCGCGTGGATGGGCAGCTGCAGTTCGCAAAGCAGCTGCCAGTGGCGTGGCTGCAGCAGCGCGCACACGCGTTGGGCACGGCACCGCTGCGTGCATTCACGATCCTGCACAGACCGGATGCCTGGTTCTATCCCCGCGCGCCCGAGGCGATGAACGGTGCGGCGGTGCGGCGCTTCCCGGTGGCGGTGGCCGACTTCGGCGATGAACACGCCACGCGGGTGTATATCGATCTGGCCACCGGCGATCCGCTGCTGACCCTGGGCCATCGCGAACGCGTCGGCCGCTGGCTGTTCTATTTCCTGCACAGCTGGGACCTGCCGGGCATGCTGCGGCAGGAGAACGCACGGCTGGGCGTGCTGTTGCTGCTGAGCGTGGCGGGTACCGGCCTGTGTGCGACCGCTGTCGTGATCGGCACGCGGCGGCTGCGGATGAAATTCGGCCGGCCGCGCCAGCGAAGGGGATGACGGCGGCCGGTCTCGCGTGGTGATACGCCCGTGCGTGATGATCGTTGCCACAGTCATTGTCATCCGCCTTCGCTATGATGGGTCGATCTGAAGTGGGTACGCATATGGAAGTACGACTCACGCGCGAGCAGGTACTCGCGCTTGCGCCGGATGCGGCGTCGGCCAAGGCCGGCGGCGGCCTGGCCATCGATGGCAAATGGGGCCTGCTGGGTGCCGATGACGAGGCGCTGTGGGGCGAATGCCAGGGCAGTGGTTCCAAGCCCTACCAGACCCAGGTGGACCTGGCGGCGCTGGTCAGCCGGTGTTCCTGCCCCAGCCGCAAATTTCCCTGCAAGCACGGGCTGGCCCTGCTGCTGTTGTATGCCGCCGGCAACCCGCGCTGCGTGCCACAGGCGCGACCGGCGTGGGTGGATGAATGGCTGAACGGACGCCGCGACCGCGCCGCGCGCAAGGAGGCTGCCGTGGAGGCGGCCGCTGTTGCGCCGCCACCGGATCCGCAGGCGCAGGCCGCGGCTACCGCCAAGCGCGAGCAGGTGCGTTGGGGCCGCATCGAAGCCGGTGCAGCCGAGCTGCAGCGCTGGATTGCCGATCAGTTCCGCCAGGGCCTGGCCAACCTGCCCGCCGATTTCCACGCGCAGGGCCAGACCATGGTCGCGCGCATGGTTGATGCGCAGGCGCCGGGGCTGGCCAGCCAGCTGGAGGCTGCGCTGGGCGAGGGCACACCGGGCCTGGCCGGCCTGGGCGAACTGGGCGCGCGGCTGGGGCTGCTGCAGCTGCTGACCCAAGCCGTGGCCCGCCGTGCGCAGTACGAGCCGGCGCGACTGGCCGACCTGCGCGCCGCGCTGGGCTGGCCGGTAGACCGCGAGGCGGTGCAGCGCGATGGCGAGGCGGTGCACGACCGCTGGCACGTGCAGGGGCAATGGCTGGTGGAACAGCCGGGCAACCTGGTCGAGCGCCGCGTCTGGCTGCATGGGCTGGACAGCGGGCGCAGTGCGCTGGTGCAGGATTTCAGCCACGGCGGCCGCGGCTGGCAGGAACAATGGCGCACCGGCAGTGTGCATGCGGCGCGGCTGCATTTCCATGCCGGCAGTGTGCCGCTGCGCGCGGTGGTGACCGAATTCGAAGCGCCCCGCGCTGAAGCCACCACGCCCCGCACCGATACCTTCGACGCGGCCTCGCAGGCGTACGCGCGCAACCCCTGGTTGCCGCAGGTGCCGATGCGCCTGCAGGACGTCCACATCGCCCATGACGGCACGCAGTGCTGGCTGCAGCATGCCGAAGGCGCGCTGCCGCTGCAGCTGCCGGGCCTGCAGGCGTGGGCGTTGATGGCGTTTGCCGGTGGCCATCCGGTGTGCGTGATGGGTGAGTGGGACGGCCAGGTGCTGTTGCCACTGTCGGCATGGAATGCGCGCGACGAGCGCTGGGAAAGGAGTGCCGCATGAACCAGGCCTGGTTGAAGCCGGCGTTGCTGGGCATTGACCGCCCGCAGGTGATTGCCGTGGGTGGCGCGCTGGATGCGCTGCTGCAGGCGGTGTCCGAAGCGGACGAACCTGCATTGGCCTACAGCCGCCAGGTGGGCGTGCTGGCCGCCTGCGAGCGCGCCGCCGTGCGCACGGCCGCAGCGGTGAGCGTGCCGCCGCCGGTGGCGGATGACCCGCTGCAGCTGGCGGCCGACCACCCGTGGGTTGCGCTGCTGGCTACGGTGTTCCAGCCCGGCCAGTTCTCGCCCTGGGGCAAGCGGCTGCGGCTGCAGGCCTGCGCGCAGCTGGCCGCACACGGCCGGAACCTGCCGGTGGCGGTGCTGCCGCAGGCGCTGGAGGCAGGCGCGCGCCTGACCGTGCTGCGCGAGGCGCTGCGTGCGGTGCTGGGGGTGCGCGGTTACTGGCTGGCGGCCTGCAATCCCGAGTGGCGCTATGCGTCTGCACCGCTGGAGGCGCAGGCCAGCGCGGAGGAGGTCGAGCAGGTCTGGAACGAGGGCAGCAGCGAGGCACGCCTGGCCGTGTTCCAGCAGCAGCGCCTGGAAGATGCTGCCGCGGCGCGTACACGGTTGCAGGACAGCCTGAAGGAACTGCCCGCACGCGAGCGTGCCGCGTTCGTGGCTGCCCTGCAGCCAGGCCTGGGCGCGGACGATGCGCCGCTGCTGCAGGCCTTGTTGAAGGACCGCAGCCGCGAGGTGCGCGCGCTGGCCGGGCCGATGCTGGCGCGCCTGCCGGACTCGGCGCACGCGGCTTATCTGCAGGCACAGATGGCGTCGCTGCTGCAGCAATCGCGCAGCGGCTTGCTGCGTCGCCTGGCGTGGACGCTGGAAGCGCCGGCCACACTCGACCCGGGCTGGGCCGACGCGGCGATCGATGGCAAGCGGCCCAACGGCGAAGTGCTGGGCGAGCGGGCCTGGTGGCTGTACCAGCTGGCGCGCCAGCTGCCGCTGGCCTGGTGGTGCCGCACGCTGGAAAAGCCGGCTGCCGAGGTGGTGGCCTGGGCGCGCGAGAGCGACTGGTACCAGGCGTTGCTGCGCGCGTGGCTGGAACGCGTGGACGCCAGCGAACCGGAGTGGGTGGAAGCGCTGGTCGCGCTGAAGGAAACCCATGCGCGCAAGAGCGAGCTGCTGGCGTTGCTGCCTGCGGCGCAGCGCGAGCGGTACTGGCCGGCCAAGCTGCAGGACCTGATCGCACAGGGCCTGCTCGATGATGTGCTGGACAGCACCGGCGCGGCGCAGTCGCTGAGCGCGGCCTATTCGCAGGCGCTGGCCCCCAGCGTGGGCGCACTGTTCGGTGATGAACGCCTGCGCTACGACTACCTGCTGCGCGACCGCCTGCTGGACCTGCTGGCGGTGCTGCATCCGTCCACGCTGGCCGGCGTGCAGATCGCCGAGCCGCCGGCCACGGCCACCGACGCGATGCTGCACTGCGCGCAACAGGCGCGTGCGCTGCTGGCCCTGCGCCAGGCCCTGTATTCCCCCTTCTGATCGAACCCCTTACACACGGAGCCACCATGACCACTGCCGTCCTGCGCCAGCACGCCGAACACCAATACGCCGAGGAACTGGAGGAACTGCGCCGCCAGGACAACCGCCAGCGCCCGGCCAACTGGACGATGTCGCCGTGGGCGGTCGTCACCTATCTGGTGGGTGGCACGCTGGACAACGGCTTCGTGGTCAGCCCCAAGTACATCGGTGACCGCCGCCTGATGGAAATCGCCGTGGCCACCATCGCCACCGACCGCGCGCTGCTGCTGTTCGGCGTGCCGGGCACGGCCAAATCCTGGGTGTCCGAGCACATGACCGCGGCCATCAGCGGTGATTCGACCCTGCTGGTGCAGGGCACCGCCGGCACCAGCGAAGAGCAGATCCGCTACGGCTGGAACTATGCGCAGCTGCTGGCCAACGGCCCCAGCGAAAAGGCCCTGGTGCCCAGCCCGATGATGAACGCGATGCGCCTGGGCAAGATCGCCCGCATCGAGGAACTCACCCGCATTCCTGCCGACGTGCAGGATGCGCTGATCACCGTGCTTTCGGAAAAGACCCTGCCGGTGCCCGAGCTGGGCAGCGAAGTGCAGGCCGTGCGCGGTTTCAGCGTGATTGCCACGGCCAACAACCGCGACAAGGGCGTCAACGAGCTGTCGAGCGCACTCAAGCGCCGCTTCAACACGGTCATCCTGCCGGTGCCGTCCAGCGAGGAAGACGAAGTGGCCATCGTGCTCAAGCGCGTGGGCGAACTGGGTACGGCGCTGGACCTGCCGGCCGAGCCGCCGGCGCTGCAGGAAGTGGCGCGCGTGGTGCGCATCTTCCGCGAGCTGCGCAACGGCGTCACCGAGGATGGCAAGTCGAAGCTGAAGAGCCCGACCGCTACGCTGTCCACCGCCGAGGCCATCTCGGTCATCAACAACGGCATGGCGCTGGCCGGCCACTTCGGCGATGGCGTGCTGCGCCCGGCGGACATGGCCGCCGGCATGATCGGCGCCATCGTCAAGGACCCGGTGCAGGACGCGCTGGTGTGGAAGGAATACCTGGAGACGGTGGTGAAGGAACGCAGTGAGTGGAAGGATCTGTACCGCGCCTTCCGCGAACACGCCTGAGCAGGCCCGCGCCGATGAGTGAAGGGATTTCCCTGTTCGGCATCCGCCACCACGGCCCGGGCTGCGCGCGCAGCCTGCTGGCCGCGCTGGACGCGTTGCAGCCGGACTGCGTGCTGATCGAGGGTCCGGCCGGTACCGAGGACCTGTTGCCGCACGTGCTGGATGCGGCCATGCAGCCCCCCGTGGCCCTGCTGTCCTACAGCGTGGACGACCCGCAGCTGGCGGTGTTCCACCCGTACGCGCTGTACTCGCCGGAATGGCAGGCCCTGCAATGGGCCGCGCGCAAGGCGGTCGAGGTGCGCTTCATGGACGTGCCGCCGGCGTTGTCGCTGGAGTGGCTGGAGCAGGCGCGGCAGGCGCCGCCGCCGCAGGACGAGGATGCCGAGGATGCCGAGGCAGACGATGCCGCTGAGGCCGCCGCTGAGGAGGCCGCCGAGGAGCGCCCGGCCGATCCGCTGGACTGGCTGGCACGGGTCGCGGGCCACGCCGATGGCGAAGCCTGGTGGAACCACATGGTGGAGGAACGCGGCGATGGCCAGGGGCTGTTCGAGGCGATTGCCGAGGCGATGACCGCGCTGCGCGAACACACCCCGGATTATCCCGGCCGCCGCGGCGAGCAGGAAGCGATGCGCGAGGCGCACATGCGCGCGGCACTGCGCGCGGCAAGCAAAAACTTCAGCCGCGTGGCCGTGGTCTGTGGCGCGTGGCACGTGCCGGCACTGCAGCCGGCGGCGCTGCGTGCCAACAGTGCGGCCGCCGACAACCGCCTGCTGAAGGGCCAGAGCCGGCGCAAAACGCAGAGCACCTGGGTGCCGTGGACCTACCGCCACCTGAGCGCAGGCAGCGGTTACGGCGCTGGTGTCGATGCACCGGGCTGGTACGACCACCTGTGGCGCAATGCCGGGGTGCATGGCCAGCGTGCGGTGGGCTGGTATGCACGGGTGGGCCGCCTGCTGCGCGAACACGGGCTGGACTGCTCGTCCGCGCACCTGATCGAAGCGACGCGCCTGGCCGATACCCTGGCGGCCCTGCGCGGGCGCCCGGCGCCTGGCCTTGAGGAGATCGGCGAGGCCAGCCGCAGCATCATCTGCAATGGCGACGATGCGCCGATGCAGTTGATCCGCGAGCAGCTGCTGATCGGCGATGCGCTGGGCCAGGTGCCTGACGGCGTGCCGGTGGTGCCGCTGCAGCGTGACCTGGAAGCGCAGCAGAAGCGCCTGCGGCTGAAGCCCGAGGCACTGGAAAAGACCCTCGACCTGGACCTGCGCAAGGACAACGATCTGGCCCGCAGCCACCTGCTGCACCGCCTGCGCCTGCTGGGCATTGAATGGGGCCGGTTGGCGCGTACCGGCCACGCTGCACGCGGCACCTTCCACGAACTCTGGCAGCTGGCCTGGCAGCCGCATTTCCTGGTGGCGCTGGTGGAAGCCAGCCGCCATGGCCAGACGCTGGTGGATGCGGCGTCGAACCTGGCGGTCAGCCAGGCACGCGCGGCGGCTGACCTGCCGGCGTTGTCCGAACTGGTCGACCAGGTACTGCTGGCCGATCTGCCGCAGGCCGTGCAGGCCATTGCGGCCGAACTGGAAGCGCGCGCGGCCACCGATGCCGATCCGCTGGCCCTGCTTGGCGCGCTGCCGCCGCTGGCCAACATCCATCGCTATGGCAACGTGCGGCAGACCGAGGGCGTGCAGGTCGCGCACCTGTTTGACAGCATGCTGGAACGCGCGGTGATCGGCCTGTCGCTGGCGCTGACCGGCCTGGATGAAGCACGCGCGGAAGCGGCGCGCGAGGTCGTGCTGGCTGCCGAGCGGGCGATCAGCCTGCGCGACGATGCGGACGGGCGCGATGCGTGGCGGCAGGCGCTGCGCCGCGTCGCACTGTCGCAGGCCAGCACGGCACTGCTGCGTGGTGTCAGCCTGCGCCTGCTGTTCGATACCGGCGCGCTGGACGCCGGCACCGTGCATACCCAGTTGCAGCAGCAGCTCTCGCCAGGCGCCGAACCGCTGCAGGCCGCGCAGTGGCTGGATGGCTTCCTCAACCGCAACGCCACCGTGCTGCTGCATGACGATGCGGTGTGGCGGATGATCGATGACTGGGTGGTGAGCCTGGATGAAGCCCAGCTGGTGCGCGTGTTGCCGCTGGTGCGGCGCACCTTTGCTGCGTTCGAGGCGGCTGACCGCCGTGACCTGGGCACCCGGGTCGCGCGGGCCACTGTGACGAAGGCGGTGGCCAGCGAGGCCCCGGACTGGAACCTGGCACGCGCCGAGCGCGCGCTGCCGATGCTGCGCGAACTGTTGGGGATTGCCGGATGAGCACGCCAGACGACCTGTCCAATGACACAGCGGGCCAGCTGCCCACCACGCGCGAACAGCGCTGGCGGCTGATCCTGGGCCAGCAGGCCGATGGCAGCTGCGGCGCACTGCCCAAGCCCTTGCAGGGGATCGACCAGGCGCTGTCCGCGCTGTACGAACCGGAGGGCCAGGGCGGCCTCAACCGGCGTGGTGGGCGCGGTGGATCGGCGCCGAACGTGGCGCGCTGGCTGGGCGACATCCGGCGCTACTTCCCTTCCTCGGTGGTGCAGGTGATGCAGCGCGATGCCCTGCAGCGGCTCAACCTGACCCAGATGCTGCTGGAGAAGGAAATGCTGGAGCAGGTGCAGCCGGACGTGCACCTGGTGGCCAACCTGATCGGCCTGAGCCAGGTCATTCCGGCGGAGACCAAGGACACCGCGCGCATGGTCGTGCGCGCAGTGGTGGACGACCTGCTGCGCCGGCTGGAAGAGCCCATGCGTTCGGCGGTGACCGGTGCACTGGACCGTGCCCGCCGCAACCGTCGGCCGCGCCTGGCCGAGATCGATTGGCACCGCACCATCCGCAGCAACCTGCGGCACTGGCAGCCGGAACTGCGCACGGTGGTGCCACAGGAACTGGTGGGCTATGGGCGCAAGGCGCGCAAGCCGCAGCGCGAGGTGCTGCTGTGCATCGACCAGAGCGGCTCGATGGCGGCCTCGGTGGTGTATTCGAGCATCTTCGGTGCGGTGATGGCCTCGCTGCCGGCAGTGTCCACCCGGCTGGTGGTGTTCGACACCGAAGTGGTGGACATGAGCGAGCAGCTGGATGACCCGGTCGATCTGCTGTTTGGCGTGCAGCTCGGCGGCGGTACCGACATCCATCGCGCGGTGAGCTATTGCCAGGGGCTGATCCGCGAACCACATGGCGCGATCCTCGTGCTGATTTCCGATCTTTACGAAGGCGGGGTGGAGGACAAGCTGCTGGCGCGTGCGCACGAGCTGGTGGAGTCGGGCGTGCAGTTCATCGTGCTGCTGGCGCTGAGCGATGAAGGTACGCCGTCCTACGACCAGCAGCTGGCAGGCAAGCTGGCCGCGTTGGGCGTACCCTCGTTCGCCTGCACGCCCGATGCGTTCCCCGGCCTGATGGCCGCGGCCATCCGGCGCGATGACATCAACCAGTGGGCCGGCGCAAACGGCCTGCTGGCGACCCGCGGCCGCTGACGCGGCGCAATGACCGAACCCGATTGGATTCCACCGCATGCCCCCCGCTGTCCATCACCGCCTGCGTATTGCCGGCGACCAGTACACCGGCCAGAAAGTGGTCGACCAGCAGTTCCACGAATGTGATTTTTCCGGTGCGGACCTCACTGCCACCGAGTTCGTGAACTGCAGCTTCTACGATGCCGAAAGCCGCACCGGTTGCCGTTTCAATGGCGCCACGCTGAAGGAAGCCAGCTTCCGCGGCTGCGACATCAGCATGTGCCACTTCAACTTCATCAAGGCCCTGGGCCTGGAAATCAGCGAGTGCCGTGCGCAGGGCGCGGATTTCAGCAACGCCAGCTTCATGAACCAGATCACCACGCGCACCTGGTTCTGCAGCGCCTTCATCAAGAAGTCGAACCTGCGCTACGCCAACTTCTCGCGGGTGACGCTGGAAAAGTGCGAGCTGTGGGAGAACCGCTGGGACGGCGCCAACCTCAGCGGCGCCAGTTTCGCCGGCTCGGATCTGTCGGCCGGGCAGTTCGAGGGCATCGACTGGAGCAGTGCCAACTTCACCGATTGCGACCTGACCGGTTCGGAACTGGGCGACCTGGACCTGCGCGTGGTCAACCTGCGCGGAGCGCGGCTGGATGTGCAGCAGGTGGCACTGCTGATGCAGCGCATCGGTATCACCGTGGTGCCCTGATGCCGTGGCGCGATGTGGCGCCTTACCCGGCGTACGCCACCCAGCCCTTGAAACTGAAGCCGGCATAGAACAGCTCCACGCCGTCGAAGCCGGCCTGTTGCAGCAACGCCACCTCCTGCTCGGGTGACTGCAGCGGCAGCCGCTCGATCATGACCTCGATGGTGCGCTGGGCATCGGCGTGGGTCACCCCGGACGCCTCGGCGAAAGCCAGGTAGCGCTGCAGCCAGCGGCGCTTGCCTGCTTCATCGGCCGGCACGCTGTGGTGGGCCACCACCAGCGGTGCACCCGGACGCAGGCGCCGGTGCAGCTCGCGCAGCGTGTGCAGCCGCTGCGCGGCATCGAGGAAGTGCAGTGTCAGCAGGCAACTGGCGCCATCAAAACGCACGTCGGGTGCATCGTCGATATAGCCTTCCAGCAGCTCGACCTGCGCCATCAGCGGCCCCAGCGTCTGCTCGGCAAGCGCCAGCATCGGTGCGGCCGGGTCCACGCCCAGCAGCTGCCAGCCCGGGTGGGCTTCAGCAAAGGTCTTCAGTTCCAGGCCGCCCCCGGCGCCCAGCACCAGCACGCGTCCCTCGCGGGGCACATGTTCGGCCAGCAGCAGCTGGCTCATCTGCTGCAGGGCGAGGAAGCCCGGCACCTGCCGCAGCGGACCCTCGGCGTAGCGGGCGACGGCCTGCGGATCATTGAAGGTCGACATGGGGCGTTCCTGCGGCAGGGGTGACAATCCACTGTAGCGTGCTCGTCAAGCCGACACGCCCGGAAAACGTCAAGCGTTTCTGCGCAGCGCCCGCGCCAGCACCTGCCAGATGCGCGGGTCCTGGCATTGCGAGACATTGAAGCGCACATAGTCGGCCATGCGCTGCGACTGGCTGAAGGCATTGCCCGGCGCCAGCACCACGCCTTCGCGCAAGCACTGCCGGGCCAGCGCGGCGGCATCGCGGCCATCGGGCAGCTGGCACCACAGGAACAACCCGGCTTCGGGCAGCAGCCAGGGCGTGATGCCCAGGCGCTGCACCTGCCGCAGGGTGTGCTTGCGGGCATCGGCCAGGCGCGCACGGATGGCCTGCATGTGCCGGCGGTAGCCGCTGTCGGTCAGCGCGATCTGCATCAGGTGTGCAGCCAGGTGGCCGCCGCCGAAGCTGGTGGCCAGCTTCAGGTCGACCAGCGCGTCGATCCAGTCCGCACGCGCCGCGATGTAGCCACAGCGCGAAGCGGCCGACACGGTCTTGGAGAAGCTGCCGACATGGATCACCCGTGACAGCCCGTCCAGCGCGGCCAGGCGCGGGGCAGGGCGCAGCTCGAAGTCGGCGAAGATGTCGTCCTCGACGATGGTCAGCCCGCTGCGCTCGGCCAGGCCCAGCAGCCGGTGCGCGGTGGCCGCCGACAGCACCGCGCCGGTCGGGTTGTGCAGGCCGGAATTGGTGATGTACAGCCGCGGCGCGTGTGCCTGCAGGGCCGCCGCGAAGGCTTCCAGATCCGGGCCGCTGTGCGTGTAGGGCACGCCGATGGCCTGCACCTGGTGCGCCTTCAGCAGCGCGTGGTAGTTGAAGTAGCTGGGGTCATCGACCAGCACGCTGTCGCCCGGCTTCAGCAGCAGCCGGCAGACCAGATCCACCGCGTGGGTGCCCGATTCGGCCAGCAGCACCTGGTCCAGCGGCACTTCGATACCGAGGCCGGCCGCTCGCCGCTGCAGCGACTGGCGCAGCGCCGGCAGGCCGAGCGGGCTGGCGTAGTCGGTGAGTGCGGAAGGCTCGGCGCGCGCCATGCGGCGCAGGCCGCGGCGCAGGCCATCCTGGTACAACCACTCGCTGGGCATCCAGCCGCAGCCGGGCTTGAGGTGTTCGACGGGGGTTTCCAGTGACTGCCGCGAGACCCACAGCGGATCCACCGCGCGGTCCAGGCGCGGCTCGATGGCCGCCAGGGCCAGCGGCGGCAGCGGCCCGGCCACGTAGAAGCCGGAGCCGGCACGCGCGGCGATCACGCCTTCGGCAGCGAGCCGCTCGTAGGCCTCGACCACCGTGGATACCGAAACCCCCATGGCCGCTGCCTGTGCGCGTACCGAAAGCAGGCGCGCGCCGGGGCCATCCTGGCGGGCGGCGATGCGCGTGCGCACCGCATGGATGACGCTGTCGATACGGCTGGGCGATCCGGACATGGCGGTGACTGTGTGGGAAGTGTGACCAGTACAGTTACTTGCGACTGTACTGGATTGTAGCTGGGTGGCAGGGCGCGGCAATGGCCCAATGGCGGCCCGGGCCACGCGTGGCCCTTCGCAAACGGATGTCAGCGTGGAACGGTCGGCAAGCGGGTGGATCAACGGCTTCATCGGTGTGGTGATCTTTGCCGGCTCGCTGCCCGCCACGCGGCTGGCGGTGCTGGAGCTGGATGCCGGCTTCGTGACCGCTGCGCGCGCAAGCATCGCCGCACTGCTCGGCCTGGCCCTGCTGCTGGCCCTGCGCCAGCCCCGGCCGGCGCGCGCGGACCTGCCCGGCCTGGCCATGGTCAGCCTGGGCGTGGTGGTGGGCTTTCCGCTGCTGACCGCGCTGGCCCTGCGCCAGGCGTCGTCCGCGCACACCATCGTCTTCGTCGGCCTGTTGCCACTGAGTACCGCGCTGTTCGGCGTGTTGCGCGGCGGTGAGCGGCCACGACCGGCGTTCTGGCTGTTCTCGCTGCTGGGCAGCGCCTGCGTGGTCGGTTACGCGGCACGCAACGGCATCGAAGCATCGCTGCAGGCCGACCTGCTGATGCTGGCGGCGATCGTGGTGTGCGGCCTGGGCTACGCCGAGGGCGGGCGCCTGGCGCGGCACCTCGGCGGTTGGCAGGTCATCAGCTGGGCGCTGCTGCTGGCCCTGCCGGTGATGCTGCCGCTGACGGTGATGATGCGCCCGCCGTCGATGGCGGCCATCGGTGCACCGGCGTGGTGGGCACTGGGTTACGTGGCGGTATTCAGCATGCTGGTCGGCTTCCTGTTCTGGTACCGCGGCCTGGCCCAGGGCGGCATTGCCGCCGTCGGCCAGCTGCAGTTGCTGCAGCCATTCTTCGGCCTGGCGCTGGCGGCGCTGCTGCTGCATGAAACGGTCAGCGCCGGCATGCTGCTGGTGACCCTGGCCGCCGTGGCCTGCGTGGCAGGGGCACGCCGCTTCAGCCGCTGAAGGCAGCGCGGGCCCCGTGGCACGCTGTGTGCCGGCCTGCGATGTCGCCTGGCACCTGCCATGGGCAATAATGCGGTCTCTGCCTGAGCATGGATCGCGATGTAGATGACGGCCTCCGGATCGCCCGCTGACGATGGCGCCACCACGCTGCTGCGGCGCTGGAGCACGGGCAACGATCTGTCCGCGCGCGACCGCCTGCTGCAGATGCTGTACGCGCAACTGCGCGGCATGGCGGCAGTCCGGCTGAGTGGCGATGCGCCCGGCCTGCTGCAACCCACCATGCTGGTGAACGAGGCGCTGATGCGCATGCTCGACCCCGGCACGGCCTACAACGATCGCGTGCACTTCCTGGCCCTAGCCGCATTGAAGATGCGCAGCGTGATGGTCGACCACGCACGTGCGATGGGCGCGGCCAAGCGGGGCGGCGATCAGCTGCATCTCACCCTGGACCATGCTGACCGCGAAGGCGTGGAGGACCAGGATGCCGTGGACGTGCTGGCGCTGGATGCGGCGCTGCTGGCGTTGGCCGATGTGGATGCGCGCGCGAGTTCCACGGTCGAGTGGATGTACTTCGGCGGCATGCGCCGCGAGGAAATCGCCGCGGCACAGGGCGTGTCGGTGCCGACCGTCGATCGCGACCTGCGCTTCGCCAAGGCTTGGCTCAAGCGCCACCTCGGTGGCACGCCTGCGGGGGATGCCGGCGCATGAGCAGCGCGGTGGACTGGGGCGCGGTGCGCGCGCTGTTCGATTCGGTCTGCGAACTGCCCGAGCCGCAGTGGGAGCGCGAGCTGCATGCATTGACCGGCGACGCTACGCTGGTGCACGAGACGCTGGCCCTGCTGCGTGCACAGACCCAGGCGCTGGGCGGCATGCAGCGTTCGATCGATACGGTGCTCGCTTCGCTGGATGCAGGCGATACCCAGGTGGGGCAGCTGATCGGGCCGTGGCGGCTGGTGCGCCTGCTCGCGGCCGGCGGCATGGGCCGGGTGTTCCTGGCCGAGCGCGCCGACCAGCTGTACCGCCGCCAGGTGGCGATCAAGGTGATGCGGCGCAGCTTCGATCCCGCGCTGGCGCAGCGGCTGCAGGCCGAGAGCCAGATCCTGGCCGACCTGCAGCATCCCAACATCGCCCGCCTGTATGACGTCGGCCGTGCGGCCGCCGACCAGCCCTACCTGGTGATGGAATTCATCGACGGGCAGCGCCTGGACGAAGCCTGCCGCGCGCCGGACATCACCCTGGCACGGGTGCTGGGCCTGTTCTGCAAGGTCTGCCGCGCGGTGCAGGCTGCGCATGCGCAGGGCGTGATCCACTGCGACATCAAGCCGGCCAACGTGCTGGTGCGCAGCGATGACGAACCGGTGCTGCTGGATTTCGGCATCTCGCGGTTGATGGATGACGGCAGCAGCGAGGCCGGTGCCTACGCCACGCCGCGCTATACCAGCCCGGAGCGGCGCTCGGGGCGCCCGGCGGCGGTGGCCGATGACATCTACAGTCTCGGGGTGATGCTCGACGAACTGCTGGCGCTGGGTGCGCCGGCGGTGCGCCTGCACGCCGACCTGATGGCCGTGGCCGCCCGTGCACGCGCACCGGTTGCCGCCGATCGTTACGCATCGGTGGATGCGCTGGCCGAGGACGTGGTCCGGTTCCAGCAGCATCGTCCGGTGCGCGCGCGGCGGCCCAGCCGCATGCAGCGCGCACGCCTGTTCCTGCGCCGGCAGTGGCGCGCCTCGGCGGTGGCGGCCTGTGCGCTGCTGGTGGCGGTGGGCTTCGTGCAGCGCATCGGCGATGCGCGGGCACGCGCGGAAGAAAACGCCGCGGCAGCATCCAGCATCGCCGACGTGCTGGTGGCGGCCTTCGATTCGGCCGAGCCGGGCATCCGCGGCGACCGCCCGATGACCGCGCGGGAGGTACTCGATCTCGGCGCGTTGCGGATCGAGCAGGACCTGTCCGCCTCGCCGCTGGTACGCGCGCGCCTGCAGGCCGCGCTCGGCCGCGCCTACCGCAACCTGGGGCAGCCGCGCGAAGCCGGCGCGCTGCTGCAGGGCGCCGTGCAGGGCCTGCGCGAGGCCGGTGCACCGGCGCACGAGATTGCTGCGGTGGAAGCCGCACGGGCCCTGCTGCAGGTGGAGGACGGCCAGCAGGATGCCGCCCTGCAAGGGGCACGCCGCGGGCTGGCGTTGCTGGAACAGGATGACGACGTCGGCGTGCGCATCGACCTGCTCAATGCGATGGGGCGTGCCCACGCCAGCCGCGAGCACTTCGACGAGGCCAACGCGGCCTATGCCGAAGCACTGGCGCTGGCCCGCAGTGGCACGGGCGCGGCGTTCGATGCGGGCCGGATGACCACGCTGTCCAACCTGGGCACGCTGTACCGGTCGCAGGGCAGGTTGCCGCTGTCCGAGGAGACGTTGCGCGAAGCGGCGGCCATCGGTGGCGATGCCTCGCCCCTGCACGGGCCGGCGCGCCTGCGCGTGCTGCGCTCGCTGGTCTACACGCTGCTGGCACAGGGGCGTGCCGACGAAGCGATGCGGCTGGCCGAGCAGACCTTCGCCATCACCCGCCAGCTGTTCGGGATCGATAGCAGCTATACGGCCTCGGCCGAAGCCGCGTTGGCCGGCCAGTATCTCGATCTTGGCCGCTATGGCGAATCGCAGCAGCACTTCGATGCGGCCATCGCCACCAGCGCGCGGGTGGATGGGGCCGACAGCCTGGCGTACGCCGGCATGGTGTACGGCCGGGCGATCATGGAAGAGGCGCGCGGCGACCTCACGCTGGCCGAGCAGGGCTACCGGCAGACGCTGGCCCTGCACCAGCGCCTGCTGGGCACGCAGCACCCGCGCAGCCTGGACGTGCAGATGGTGCTGGCGCGCCTGCTGATGCGTGCGGACCGTACCGCCGAAGCCGAGCCGTTGCTGCGCGAAGTGGGCGTGGTGTGGCGGCGTACCCTGGCGGCCGATTCCCAGCAGCTGGTGACGCTGGAACTGGTGGAACTGGAGTGGCTGACCCGTGCCGGCCGCATCGTCCAGGCGCGGGAAGCGCTGGCCGCATTCGATCGGCAGCATCCTGCGCCGGTGCCGAGCCTGGCACTGCGCCAGCAGATGCAGTCCGCGCTGTTGGCACAGCGGAGTGGTGCCGGTGATGCCGCCGCGCGCTGGGCGACCGTCGTGGCCACCTTCGAGAGCTTCTACGGTGCCGACTCCACCGCCACGGCGAAGTGGCGCATTCCGTACGCGGAAAGCCTGCTGCAGTCCGGCAACGCGGCATCGGCCGCGGCCCAGCTGCAGCGCGCCCGCCCGCAGCTGGTCGGGCTGTCGCCGCATTCGGAGTTCCTGCTGCGCGCGGCGGCCCTGGACGCGCAGCTTGCCGACGCAAAGGTTGCCGGGGCGCGATAGGTTCCGCGCGGTTTCTCCGGTTGTTCCATGACAGGCATCCGCACTGCATGGACAACAGGGGAAACGCAACATGCGCAATGATCGACTGGCCCAGCGCCCGGAGAAAACCAACCGCGGGCTGCTGCACCGCTTTGCCAAGGCCTACGGCAAGGCGCGCGAGTGGCACTGCTCGCGCCTGCGCGCATCGGTGGTCGGGCTGCGGTTTGCGGTGTGGGGGGACAGCGGCCGCTTCACCTCGCATGGCGGCTGGCGTGTGTCGCGCATCAGCCGCAGCGATTCGGAAGCCTGAGCCCGTGGTTGATACGCAACGGCTATCGTGCGCGTGGACAATCGGTATTGGCCGCAGCGCGGGCGCATCGCCCATGCTGCGGCGGATGAAACCTTCCCTCGTATCCTTTGAAGGCCAGGTCGGCCTGGTGACCGGCGCGGCCGGCGGTCTTGGCTTGGCGTACAGCCGCCTGTTGGCACAGCGTGGCGCGCATGTGGTGATGCATGACGTGGGTGCCGGCCTCGACGGCCGCGGCAGCGATCCCGGCCGCATCGGCGACGCCGTGGCCGCCCTGCAGGCACAGGGCCTGTCGGTGGAGGCGGCCTCGGGCGCGATCAATGCGCGCGTGTGCTGCCACGCGCTGGTGCGCGAACTGTTGCAACGGCATGGCCGCATCGATTTCATCGTGCACAACGCCGGCTGGGTCGCGTACGAACTGCTTGAGGCGGTGGATGACGATGCGCTGGAGCAGATGCTGCGGGTGGCCGCCAAGACGCCACTGTGGCTGGCCCAGGCCGCCTGGCCGGCGATGCGCGACGCTGGCGGCGGCCGCATCGTGGTGACCACCTCCGACCGCGCGCTGTACCCGCAGTACGCGCAGAAAGGCCTGGCGGGCTACGCGATGGCGAAGATGGCCGCGCTGGGGCTGGTCAACGTGCTGGCACTGGAGGGCGCCGAGCACGGCATCGTGGTCAACGCCGTTTCGCCGGTGGCCAAGACCCGCATGTGGGGCATCGACGGCGAGCCCGACGAGCTGCATCCCGATGCGGTCGCCAGCGGCGTGGCCTTCCTGGCATCGACGCGGTGCCATGAAGGGGGCTGGGTGCTGCGTGCCAGCAACGGCCAGTTCCATGCCCTGCGCCTGCAGGAGGCCGAACATGTGGGCTACCCGCGCGATCTGCGCGCGGTGGCGGCTGACAGCATCGAAGCGGTGGCCCTGCAGTGGCCGGTGATCGCACGGCCGAGTGTCGACGCACGCGGCTGAGCGCGTACCCTAGGCAGCCCCCCGCTGCCCGTGCCGAGATGATCGATCTGCGCCTGCTCCGCCAGTTCGTGGCGGTGGCCGAAGAACTGCATTTCCATCGCGCCGCCGCGCGCCTGCACATGTCGCAGCCACCGCTGACGGCGGCGATGCGGCGGCTGGAGGAGGAAGTGGGCACGCGCCTGATCGTGCGCGGCAACCGCACGCTGGGGCTGACCGCCGCCGGGCAGACCCTGCTGGTGGAAGCCCGTGCCACGCTGCAGCAGGCCGGGCAGGCGCTGCAGCGTACCCGTGAAGCGGCGGCCGGGCAGATCGGCAGCCTGCGCGTAGGGTACGTCGGCAGCGCCCTGTACGGTCGCCTGCCGGGCCTGATCCGGCAGTTCCGCCAGGCGTTTCCGCAGGTGCAGCTGCACCTGCATGAGGCCACCTCGCGGCAACAGCAGCAGTGGTTGCGCGAAGAGCGCATCGACCTGGGCGTGCTGATCCCACCCATTCCGTCCACCGAGCTGGCGCTGCAGGGGTTCGACCAGGATCGCCTGGCCATCGCCCTGCCGCGCATGCACCCCCTGGCGGCGTGCCCGGCGCTTACCGTGGCGATGCTGGCCGAGCAACCGTTCGTGTCCTGGCCGGCGGGCGAGGGCATTGGCTTCCACGCCCAGGTGCTGGGCCTGTGCACCACGGCCGGCTTCACCCCGCGCGTGGTGCAGGAGGCGCAGGGCATGCACGCGGTGCTGTCGCTGGTGGCGGTGGATGCGGGCGTGGCGATCGTGCCGGCCAGCATGGCCAGCTTCCGTCCGCAGGAAGTGGTGTACCGCGTGATCGACGGCGGCGAGGCGGCCTTCGAGCTGCAGTTCTGCACGCGGCCGGGCGTGGCTGGGCCGGTGCTGCAGCACTTCCTGGCACTGGCCGCCCAGCAGGATCTGTCGTGATCGACATTGCGGCGTGTCTCTGCCGCGCCGGTGGTGCCTGAAATGCTGGTTGCCGCGCGTTGCGACGCCGATGCGCGGGCACTGCAGGACAAGGGCTTCAGCGCGCCGAATTGGCGATCCGCACATTCCTGAGGGGTGGCTGCGGGTAACCCCTACAGCCAGCGTCGGCACGCGCCGTCAGCATCCCTTCGCCGGCCTTCGTGGCTGGCTGGGATTGGCGTCCCAAAAAACTCTGGCGCGTGTCCGGAAGCTGTCCAGGGAGGACGGCTTCCGGACGGCGCGGCCCGCTGGTCCGTGGCGGGTGATGCGTGGGGATCATCCCGATCCGCCGGTCCGCTCCAGAGTCTTCCGGTACGCCAACCCGCATCGCCCGCCGCCCATCCACGCCGCAGCGTGGGTGTGAGCGCTGCAGCTCTGCGCAGGCGGAGCGCACCTCATCTGGGGAGTGGCGGCGGGCGGTGCATTCTTCGCAGGCCTGGACTACGGCAGCAGCTCACGCGCCATGCGGAAGATATCGGTGACCGCGTACAGGCCGCTGTGCCGGGCAAGGTGGGCGTTGTCCGGCCCCTGCGCGATGCCGCTGGCCAGCAGGCGGAACTGGTGGGCAGGGTCGGGCTGGTACTGCAGCCCATACAGCGCATGCCGGTCCACGTACGCCCGGCCGTCGTTCAGCCGTTCGCCACGGGCGACGACGCCCTGCAGGTGTTCCCATGCCAGCGGCGTGTCCTGCACGATGTCGTAGAACTCCACGATGGGCGCGCCCTGGCTGACCTCCCGTACATGGAAGGCATGGTGGCGGTCGCCCACCTGCATGCCGACCACGTCACCGGCGCGCCACGCGGTGTGCGCTTTCGCCTGCGAGGGGCGGCGTGCCGGCATCAACGCAGGGCTGCGCAGCAGGGTTTCGATGTCCGCACTGCGGCGATGGAAGGTGTCATTCAATGCCACGGCGTCATTCAAGGCGGCGATCGCCGCAACCGCTGCGTCGGTGAGTTCCGCATCGGCAAAGCCCTGGCGATGCAGGCACACCGCCAGCGCCAACGCGGTCTTGTGGACATACAGCGGCGCCACCTCGGCCGGGTCGGCCCGCAGGATGCAGTTCCAGCGCAGCAGTACGTTTTCCATCACCTCTGCACCGATCTGCGCAGGTTCGCGCCCGGCCGCCTCAGGGGGGAGTCGCGCCCAGTGCGCGCAGCGCTTGACGTCGCCGTCGATGGCCTCGACCAGCCCGGCGGCGGCAAGCAGTTTCAGTACGTCCAGGTGTTTGATTGCCATGTGCGCAACTGCTTCCGATACGGCTGCCCAGTCTATCGAGCACGGAACAGGTGTTCGACCAGGTAATCGATGAACACCCGCAGCCGCGCGCTGGGCAGCTGCTGCTGGGGCGCAGCGAGGCGTTGCACGAAACCAGTGCGGAACGCGCGTGAGTCGCCCGGCATGTCATCGTCGTGTCGTCAGGGACTCACGCGGTCCATGCCGCCGCAGGGCTAGAGTCGATCATCCCCGTCCCCCACGGAGATCCGCCATGTGGCTGCTTGATCATCTCTGGCCCAGCCGCCGTCCGCTGCCGCCGCCGATGGCGGTCGACCCGCCGCCGCCGCCGCGCAGGCCCTGGCTGAAACGCCCCGTACGGGCAGGGCGCAGCGGCATGGCACCGTGGCAGAAGGTCACCCCGGCCATGCGCCGCACGCGCCACTAGGCGGTCTGGTCGGCCGGGTGGTTGACCCCGTCGTTGACCGGGATGATGCCCAGCGCGAAGGGATCGATGCCTTCCAGGCAGGCCACGTTGTAGCCGTACTGGTCCGGGTTGGAGCGGCGCCGGTGATGGGTGTAGATGCCGCAGACACCGCAGAAGTAATGCTCGGCCACGTGGGTGTTGAACTGGTACAGGCGCAGGTGGTCCTGGCCGCGCACCACCTGCAGCCCCTCGCGGGTGACGCTGGCGGCGATGGCGCCACGGCGCCGGCACATCGAGCAGTCGCAGCGGCGCGGGTCGACGATGCCGTCGGGCAGGTCCAGCAGCAGCTCGACCGCGCCGCAATGGCAGGTGGCGCGGTGCCGGGGCTGTACCGCAACACCGGCTACAGAGGTGATTCCCATCGCTGTTCCCGAAGGTGGAGACAGCGCCAGTATGCGCTGCCCCGGCGGCCGGCGCCCGTTGCTGAATGGGCCGGTGATGCCAGCGTCAGCTCGCTTGTGGCTAACTATGCCGCCCCCCGAACGCGACAGGATGCCCGTGAGAGCCGCAGGACGTTGGATGACAGGATGTGCCATGGCGCTGCTGGCGCTGTGGATGGCCGGCTTGTTTGCCTACCAGCTGCCCGGGCCGGGTTGGCTGTCGGCGGGCGTGGCCGGGCTGTGGCTGCTGGCGGCGCTGTGGACCGGCTGGACAGTGGCGCGCGGTATGCAGACCCGCCGCGGGAGCGGTTTCTACGTGGCCTCGGTGGTGCTGGCCGGCCTGTGGTGGCTGCTGCTGACCCCACGCCAGGACCGCGACTGGGCCGACGATGTGGCGCAGCGCCTGCACGTGGCGTCCTTCGATGGCCGCCACGTGGTGCTGGACAATGTGCGCGACTTCACCTGGCGCAGCGAGACCGACTACGACGCGCGCTGGGTGCGCCGCGAGTACGACCTGGACCAGCTGCGCTCGGCCGATCTGGCGCTGTCCTACTGGATGGGCCCGGCCATCGCCCACACGTTGGTCTCGTTCGGTTTCGACGATGGCCGCCACCTGGTGTTCTCGCTGGAGATCCGCAAGGAGCGCGGCGAATCGTTCTCGGCGCTGGGAGGCTTCTTCCGCCGCTTCGAGATGACCCTGGTGGCCTCGGAAGAGACCGACATCCTGCGCACGCGCACCAATGCGCGGGGCGAGGATGTCTACCTGTACCGCCTGCATGGCCTGGACCGCGGCCAGCTGAAGGCGCTGTTCGCCGCCTACCTCGATGAGGCCAGGCAGCTGGATGCCGCGCCGGCCTTCTACAACACGGCCACCAGCAACTGCACCACGATCGTCTTCGACCTGGCCCGGCACATCGCCCCGGGCCTGCCGCTGGACTACCGCCTGCTGCTGTCCGGCTACCTGGCCGAGTACGCACAGGATGTCGGTGCGCTGGCGCCCGGCGTGCCGTATGCCGAACTGCAGGCGAAGGGCCGCATCACCGAACGCGCGCTGCAGATGGCGCCGGGCGAAAACTTCTCCGCCGTGATCCGTCGCGGCATTCCCGGCACCGGGCAGGATCCGCAGCCATGACCTTCGTTTTCCCGATCCGCTGGCAGCGCGTGCTGCCGGCGCTGCTGGCGGCGTGCGTCCTGCTGGCAAGCAGCGGCTGTGCCATGGTCACGGTCAAGCAGGTGGCCTCCAGCGATTCGCTGGTGAACAAGCGCGCCGACGTGCTCAACACCGGCAAGCTCAGCCCGGCCTCGCGCGAGACGCTCAGCGCTGCCGGCCTGGATGAATCGCAGTGCGAGAAGGACTTCCTGGTCTGCCGCAGCACGCTGTTGATGACCGACGACCTCAATGTCGAGCAGCGGCTGTCGACGCTGTCCGAACTCTGGGTCAAGGCCGCACTGGCGCTGACCCCGAAGAAGCACGCCGCCGGCGAGCCGCCGATGAGCGATGCCGCGCTCGACGCATGGCTTGAGGCGGCGCGTTACGGCTACGCCTACCTGTTCTTCAGCGGTCGCTCGCCCTCCGACCGCGCGTTCGAAGACCGGCAGACGCAGGTGCGCGACTACTACAACTACGCGGCGGAAAAGGCTGCGGTGGTGCTGTTCGCGCGTGCGCGTGCGGCGGCGCTGGCGGGCGAGGATTACACCCGGCCGATGTCTGCCGGCAGCTGGACATTGGCCGCCAACTACCAGCAGTTGGCGCTGAAGAGCATCCCGTCGCAGCTGGTGCCGGCCGGTACGGTCAGCTTCGTCGGCCTGCGCAGCACCTACCGCCGCGATGGCTTCGGTGCCGAGCTGGTGATGGTGATGGACCCGCCGAAGCTGGTGGTGCCGGTGGTGGCCGCCGATGGCCCCAAGGCCGAACCCGCGGCGGACGACGATGACGCGGCACGCGGCCGCCGCCATCGGCATGACGACGACGTGCCCGAGTTCAGCGAGATGTCCTCGATCAACGTCACCGCGCTGCTGCGCTTCGAAGGTGACAGCCTGGACGATGTGATGCGCACGCGGCGGGTCGAACTGGATGCCTATTCGCCGGAAGCCACCGAACGCATCACCCTGCATGGCGAGCAGGTGCCGCTGGCCGGCAACTTCACCGCGGCCTACGGCCTGTGGCTGGCGCAGAGCGGATTCGCCACGCAGTCGCTGCGCACGCTGTTCGGCCTGAGCGAAGGCATCGGCGAACCGCATATCTACCTGATGCAGCCGTGGGACCCGAACCGCCGCATCATCTTCATGCTGCACGGCCTGGCCAGCAGCCCCGAAGCCTGGGTGAACCTGGCCAACGAGATCATGGGCGACCCCGAGCTGCGCCGGCAGTTCCAGGTGTGGCAGGTCTATTACCCCACCAACGCGCCCATCGCCTTGAACCGCTACGAGATCGCCACTGCCTTCAACGATACGTTGAAGCACTTCGATCCCAACGGCAGCACGCGTGCGTCGAAGGACATGGTCTACATCGGCCACAGCATGGGCGGCGTGCTGGCGCGGCTGCTGGTGAGCGATTCGGGTGATGTGCTGTGGAACGACCTGCTGGCCAACTACGACCTGAAAGGGGAGCGCCTGAAGCGCGTGCAGAGCAAGCTGGGGCCGCTGCTGCACTTCAAGGCACAGCCGGAGGTGGAGCGCGCGATCTTCATCGCCGCCCCGCACCAGGGCACCGACATCGCCGGCAACAAGGTCGGCCGCCTGATCGGGCGGCTGGTGCGCCTGCCGCTGACCATCCTGGGCAAGTTCGAGGATGTGTTCCTGGCGCTGGCGCAGGCCGAGCAGCAGGTCGATGGCACCGCCAAGCCGAAGATCCCCAACAGCATCGACAACCTCAAGGCCAGCGATCCGTTCGTGAAGGCGGCCGCGCAGCTGCCGATCAAACCGGGCCTGAAGTACCACTCGATCATCGCCCAGCGCAGACCGGAACTGCCGCTGGAGAAATCCGACGATGGCCTGGTGCCGTACTGGAGCGCGCACCTGCCGGGCGCGCAGTCGGAGAAGGTGATCATCTCCGGCCACAGCGTGCAGGAAAGCCCGCAGGCGGTGCTGGAAGTGCGGCGCATCCTGCACCGTGACATCGACGAAGTGGGGGCCGCTACCCGGTAGTGCCGGCCGCTGGCCGGCAACCTGCATGCGGCGGCCTCACACCCGCCGCGCCACCACGCTGGTCAGCACGGCCAGGCCCACGGTGATGGCCAGGCACAGCACATAGCCGGTATGCGGCGCGGTTTCCACAAACAACGCGAACAGCGCACCGGACAGCGCCAGCGCGGTGGCCACGCACAGCGCTTCGCTCAGCTGCAGGGCCGAACTGTTGCGGCCCTGTTCCTGCGGCGCGGACAGCGACAGCGTCAGCACCGACAGGCTGGCGTAGATCATGCCCATGCCGAAGCCGGTGACGGTCCAGCCGGCCAGCGCGACCGGCAGCGGCACCGCGTTGAACAGCACCGCCAGGGTGGCCGTGATGCCGAGGGTCATCAGCACCGTGCCTACGCGCAGCAGCTGCTGCCGTGACCAGCCGCGCTGCTGGTGGCCCTGCAGCCACGAGCCGCTGAACCAGCCCAGCGCGCCCAGGCTGAGCACCGCGCCGGCCCAGCTCGGCGACAGGCCACGTTCGCGCTGCAGCAACAGCGGCAGATAAGCTTCGCAGGCGAAGAACGCGGCGGCCGCCACGCCACGCAGTGCAATCACGCTGGGCAGCCCGCGGCGCAGGCGCAACGTGCCTGGTGGCAGCAGGCGGTGCCCGCACAGCAGCAGGCCGGCCACGGCCACCGCCATGCAGGCCAGCGCCGGCATTCCCTGCTGCTGCCCACCGAAGTACAGCAGCAGCGCCGCCAGCGATGCACCGGCGGCCCAGCGCACGACATCGCCGCCATCGTCCCCGTCGCGGGTTTCGACGGGGGCCTGCCGGGCCAGCGCCGGGCGCAGCATCAGCGCTGCCGGTATCGCCAGCAGGGGCACGACCAGGAACACCCAGCGCCACCCCAGGTGCTGCACGATCATGCCGCTGAGCGCCGGCCCCACCATGGACGGCACGACCCAGCCGGCCGAGAACGCGGCGAACACCTTCGGCCGCAGCGCCTCGGGGTAGTTGCGTCCCACCATCACGTACAGCGCCACCGAAATCGCGCCGCTGCCCAGGCCCTGCAGCAGGCGCCCTGCGACCAGCGTGCCCATGCGCGTGGCCAGGCCGGCCAGCAGCAGGCCCAGCACGAAGCAGGCAAGGCCCCACCACAACGGCCGCGCCGGGCCACTGCGGTCGGTCCAGCGCCCGGCCACGGTCATGCCCACCACGCTGGTGGCCAGGGTGCCGCCGAAGGCCAGTGCATACAGGCGCAGGCCATCCAGTGCCTCGGCCACGGTGGGCATCGCCGCGGCCACGGCCAACGCTTCGAAGGCGAGCAGGGCGACCAGCACGACCATGCCGATGGTGGTGCCGCGGTGGGCGGGCGAGAGGATGGAGCCGGGCGCGGCGGTGGCCGTCGCCGGAGCGGTGGAGGGGGTGTTCATGCGGAGACGGGTACTCGGGCCGCGCTTGTCATCCGGCGGCGAAGGACGCAGCATGACACCTGAACCATGGTTGAGGTCAAGCGATGCAGGAACAGGAACTGAGCGTGGGTGACGTGGCCCGCCGCAGCGGTGTCGCGGTATCGGCGCTGCACTTCTACGAGCGCAAGGGCCTGATCAGCAGCCTGCGCACGGCGGGCAACCAGCGCCGCTATGCGCGCGACGTGCTGCGCCGGCTGGCGGTGATCCGCGTGGCGCAGCGGGTCGGCATGCCGCTGGAAGCGGTGGCGCGCGCGTTCGAGACCCTGCCGCAGGGCCGTGCGCCGACCAAGGCCGACTGGGCGCGGCTGTCCGCGCGCTGGCAGCAGGAACTGGAAGAACGCATCCACATGCTGCAGCTGCTGCGCGATGAACTGACAGGCTGCATCGGCTGCGGCTGCCTGTCGCTGAAGCGCTGCCGCCTGGCCAACCCCGACGACGTGCTTGGCGAGCGCGGCGACGGCCCCATGCGCTGGGGCTGAGCCGCGCCCGGTAGCGCCGGGCCATGCCCGGCGTCGGTTGCAGCAGTTACCAGACGGTGAGGGTTTCGCCGCTCTGGATGCCTTCCACCGCGCGCTGGAAGGCCAGTGCCGCGCGCTGCGCTGGCACGGCTTCAAAGCCGGGGAAATAAGGGCCGTAGGAATCCAGCGATTCGGCCAGCACGTTCGGGCTGACCGCGTTGATGCGCAGGCCGCGCGGCAGCAGTTCCAGCGCCGCGGCGCGCACGAAACCTTCCAGCGCCTGGTTGACCGCCGTGGCATTGACGCCGTCGCGGATCGGCTGTGCGCTGATGATGCCGGTGGTGAGGGTGATCGAGCCGCCCGGATTGAGGTGATGCTGCGCCGCCAGCGCCAGCCGCACCTGGCCGAGCAGCTTGTCCTGCAGGCCACTGTTGAACTGCGCGGCGGTCATCGTCTGCAGCGGGCCGAAATGCACGTTGCCGGTGGTGGAGATCACCGCATCGACCGGGCCGGTCTGCGCGAACAGCGCCGAGACGCTGGCGTCGTCGGCCAGGTCCACGCGCAGCGCACCGCTGCGGCGGCCGGCGGCGAGGATCTCGTGGTGCTGGCCAAGGTGGCGGGCGACCGCCTGGCCGAGGGTGCCGCTGGCACCGACAAGCAGGATCTTCATGGTGGCGTCCTCAAGGGGAAGGGCTCCAGTCTGCGCCGCCGGTTGCGGGTTTGGTAAGCGGCGTATGATTCGCACATTCCTAACCCGGGGTTAGCAATGGATACGTTGCGCTGCATGCAGGCCTTCGTGGCCGTGGCCGAGCACGGCAGCTTCGCGGCCGCTGCCGTGCAGCTGCAGGTGTCGGCGGTGATGGTCGGCAAATACATCCAGCAGCTGGAGGCACACCTGGGCACTGCGCTGCTGCAACGGAACACCCGCCACCAGCGCCTGACCGAAGCGGGCGCGGCTTACCTGGCCGGCTGCCGCCAGGTACTGGAGCAGGTGCAGCAGGCCGAGGCCGACGTCGCCGGGCTGCAACGGCAGCCGCAGGGCCTGCTGCGCATCAGCGCGCCCACCACCTGGGGCAGCTGCGTACTGGCGCCGTTGCTGTCGGGGCTGTTGCGCGCGCAGCCGCTGCTCAACATCGAGCTGGACCTGAGCAACCGCCGCGTGGACCTGATCGAGGATGGCTTCGATGCGGCGATCCGGGTCGGGCCGCTGCCGTCGCAGGAACTGGTGGCGCGCCCGCTGCCGCCGTATGCGATGAGCCTGTGCGCATCACCGGCCTACCTGCGCCGGCGTGGCACGCCGCGCACGCCGGCGGACCTGGCCGGACATGACTGCCTGAGCCACCTGGCGTGGCGTGGCGGCCATGGCTGGCAGCTGGCCAATGGCGAACAGGTGGACTGGGATGCGCGGCTGTCCAGCAACGATGGTTATGCGCTGCGCGAAGCGGCGGTGGCCGGGGCCGGCCTGATCCTGCAGCCGACCGCGCTGCTGGCCGCAGACATCGCGGCCGGGCGCCTGAAGCCGCTGTTGCGCGACTACGTGCCGGCGCCGCGGCCGATGCACCTGATCTACCTGCCGGACCGGCGCCCGCGCCCGCGGCTGCAGTGTTTCGTGGAGTACGTGCTGCAGCACGTTGGGTAGATCGATGCCATGCGTCGATGCCGGCGTGTCGGTGCACCGGGAAGGCTCCATCCACGCACGGCGTGGATCTACTGGCCGGTGGACCGAGGCCACACTGGCGCGTTGACGACGCGGTGCGGTGGGTGCCGACCGTTGGTCGGCACGACATCACAGATCGCGGTCAATCATTCGCCGCCGACAACTCCCGCCCGCGCTGCTGCGCCGCGCGCAGGGCCTTGGCCACCAGGGCCTCGAAACCATCGGCCTGGAAACTCTCGATCGCGGCCTGGGTGGTGCCGTTGGGTGAGGTCACCCGGCGGCGCAGTTCGGCGGGGCTTTCACCGGCTTCGTCCAGCATGCGCGAGGCGCCCAGCAGGGTCTGCACCACCAGCGCGCGGGCCGCATCAGCCGGCAGGCCCTGGGCAATGCCGGCCGCTTCCATCGCTTCGGCCAGCAGGAACACATAGGCCGGGCCGCTGCCGGACACGGCCGTGACCGAATCCATCAGCGCTTCGTCCTCGATCCACACCGTGCGCCCGGCGCTGGCCAGCACGCGTTCGGCCTGCGCATGCTGCTGCGCATCCACGGCAGGCGTGGCGTACAGGCCGGTCACGCCGGCGCCCAGCAGGGCAGGGGTGTTGGGCATTGCGCGCACCACCGGCAGCGCGCCACCCAGCCAGCGTTGCAGCTGCGCGCTGGTGATGCCCGCAGCGATCGACACCACCAGCGGCGCCTGCGCCTGGGCCAGTGCCTGCAGCGATTGGCAGACCTCGCGCAGCACCTGCGGCTTCACCGCCAGCAGCCAGGTCTGGCCCTGGGCGGCGGCATCGGCGGCGTTGTCGTGGGTCTGCACGCCGAAATCGGCGGCCAGGGCCTCGCGCAGCACTGCCACCGGCTCGGCCACGTGGATCTGCGCCGGCGGCACGCCCTGGCGGACCAGCCCGGCAATGAGGCTGCGGGCCATGTTGCCGCCGCCGATGAAGGTGATCGATTCAACTGTCATGCGGGATTCCTTGGTTCAGGCCGGGCGCGGACGCGCACCGAACAGGGCGGTGCCGATGCGCACCAGGGTGGCACCTTCGGCAATGGCCTCGGCGTAATCGCTGCTCATGCCCATCGACAGGGTGTCCACCTGCGGATGGCGCGCGGCCAGCGTCTGGAAAAGGGCGTGCATGCGCACGAAGGCATCGCGGCGGCGCTCGGCCTCCGGCCACGGTGCCGGAATGGCCATCAGCCCGCGCAGGCACAGGGCAGGCTCGGCGCTGATGGCCGCGGCCAGTGCGTCCACGTCCTGCGGTGCGCAGCCGTGCTTGCTGCCTTCATCGTCGATGTTGACCTGGATGAGCACGTTCAGCGGCCCGCGGCCGGCCGGGCGGTACCGGGCCAGGGCGCTTACCAGCTTGGGCCGGTCCACGCTCTGTACCCAGTCGAAATGGCTGGCCACGGCGTCGGCCTTGTTCGACTGCAGGTGGCCGATCAGGTGCCATTCCAGCCCCAGCGCCTGCAGCGCCTGCATCTTGGCCAGGGCTTCCTGCACGTAGTTTTCGCCGAAGGCGCGCTGGCCCTGCGCAGCCAGGGCCGCCACGGCCTCGGCCGGCTGGGTCTTGGAAACCGCCAGCAGGCGCGGCGGTGGCCGCCCGGAGGCCTCGGCGGCGTTGTGCAGATTGCTCAGGATCTCGGGCAGGGCAGTGGCCACGTAACGCGTTCCAGTGTGACAGGAGGCTATACTGCCGCCAGGGGAAAGATCCTTCCAGTCGAAGCCGTTATTGGGGAGTAGCCGCTCATGGATATCGCCGAGCTGTTGGCGTTTTCCGTAAAGAACAAAGCGTCCGACCTGCACCTGTCTGCAAGCCTCAACCCGATGCAACGCGTGGACGGCGATGTTCGCCAGATCAACATCCCGGCCCTGGACCAC
>PJTT01000396.1_pt1 | contig 38424 bp, 39 predicted proteins | sample 1512261 | NCBI WGS metagenome assembly PJTT01 (sample SAMN08177685, study PRJNA422409) | Soil metagenome, whole genome shotgun sequencing project. | isolation source: Soil (2) enriched on wood chips | place: USA: Madison | collected 2015-01-15
CAACTTCCTGTTCATCGCGCCGCGCTTCACCTTCGCCATCGGCGCGCGGCAGGGCGTGATCACCGTCTTCCTGTTCCTGGCGGCCGCGCTGGTGGCCGGTCGCCTGGCCTCGCGCCTGCGCATGCAGGTCATCGCCCTGCGCGCGGCCAACCGGCATGCGCGCGCACGCCAGCAGCTGGGCCGGCAGCTGGCCAGCGCGGCCGGCAACGGCGAGGTGGCGCAGGCCGGCCGGCAGGCACTGGAACAGGCCATGGACGTGCCGGCCTGGCTGAGGATCGGCGCTGACACCGCCACCGGCGGCGGCGCCCAGCCCGGCGACACCGACCTGGCCGCCGCCGACTGGGCCCTGCGCCATCGCCAGCCCAGCGGCCGCTTCACCGATACCCTGGCCGGCGCGCAGTGGTGGTTCCTGCCGCTGCTGGATGGCGAAGACCGCGCGGTCGGCGTAGCCGGGCTGTACCTGCCCGGTGCGCAGGCCCGCCTGCTGCCCGAGCAGCGCCAGCTGGCCGAGGCCATGGTCGACGACATCGCCCAGGCCGCGCTGCGCACGCAGCTGGTGGCCGAACTGGAACAGGCCCACGTGAGCAACGAGACCGAGCGGCTGCGTTCGGCCCTGCTCTCTTCGGTGTCGCACGACCTGCGCTCCCCGCTGGCGGCGATGATCGGTTCGGCCGACAGCCTGGCCAGCTATGGCACGGCGATGGACGCGGCTGACCGGCGTGCGCTGCTGGACACCATCCTGGTGGAAGGCGAGCGGCTGGACCGCTACATCCAGAACCTGCTGGACATGACCCGGCTGGGCCACGAAGGGCTGACCATCCACCGCGACTGGATCGGCGTGGACGAGCTGATCGGTTCGGCCGCGCGCCGCCTGCAGCGCTACCAGCCCAAGGTGCGGCTGGAACTGGATATCCCGGCCACGCTGGCGCCGATCTGGGTGCACCCGGCGCTGGTGGAACAGGCGGTGTTCAACGTGATGGAGAACGCGGCCAAGTTCTCGCCGCCCGATGCGCCTGTGCAGGTGCTGGCGCGCGAGCTGGATGGCCAGCTGCGCATCGACGTGATCGATGCCGGCCCCGGCATTCCCGATGACGAGCGCGCGCGCATCTTCGACATGTTCTACAGCGTCGAGCGCGGCGACCGCGGCCGCCACGGTACCGGCCTGGGCCTGACCATCTGCCAGGGCATGATCGGCGCCCATGGCGGCAGCGTGCAGGCGCTGCCGGGACGCGACGGTCGCGGTACCCTGATCCGCATCACCCTGCCCCTGCTCAAGCCAGCCGCCCACGATGAGCCCGACCCCGATTGATGCCAGCGTGCCAGCCGCGCGCGTGCTGGTGATCGACGATGAAACCCAGATCCGCCGGTTCCTGGACATCAGCCTGCGCGCGCAGGGCTACCAGGTGCGCCAGGCCGCCACGGGCCAGGAAGGCCTGGACATGGCCGCCAGCGAGGACATGGATCTGGTGATCCTGGATATCGGCCTGCCGGACATGGAAGGCCACGAGGTGCTGGCGCAGCTGCGGCAGTGGAGCCAGGTGCCGGTGATCATGCTGACTGTGCGCGCGGGCGAGCACGAGAAAGTGCGGGCGCTGGATACCGGCGCCAATGACTACGTGACCAAGCCGTTCGGCACGCAGGAACTGATGGCGCGGGTGCGGGCGCTGCTGCGCACCCGCAGCGTGCCCAGCGATGGCACCCCGCCGGTGTTCGACGATGGCCACCTGCATGTGGACCTGGTGCGCCGCGAGGTGGCGATCGACGGCGAGCCGGTGGTGCTGACCCGCAAGGAATACGCGCTGCTGTCACTGCTGCTGCGCAATGCCGGGCGGGTGGTGACCCAGCCGCAGATCCTGCAGGAGATCTGGGGGCCGACCCACCAGCAGGACACCCACTACCTGCGCATCCTGGTCGGCAAGCTGCGGCACAAGCTGGGCGACTCGGCGCTGGATTCGCGCTACCTGTTCACCGAGCCGGGGGTGGGGTTGAGGTTCAAGGGCTGAGCCGTGCCGACCAATGGTCGGCACCCACCAGAGCGGTCGGCACCCACCAGGACGGTCGGCACCCACCAATATCGGTCAGAAGCCCAGCGGGGTGTCGCCCAGCAGGCCCTGCAGCTGGCTGCGGAACAGCGCCTGGATGCGTTCCAGCGCGGCGGTGTCGTTGCCCTCGAAGCGCAGTACCAGCACCGGGGTGGTGTTGGAGGCACGTACCAGGCCCCAGCCGTCGGGGTAGTCCACGCGCAGGCCGTCGATGGTCGACAGGCGGCCACCGGCGTACGGGTTGTCCTCCGACTGCGCCGCGGCCACCAGCATTGCCACCAGCGCATGCGGCGTGCCGGACGCCACCGGCACCTTCAGTTCCGGCGTGGACACCATGTCCGGCAGTTCCTCCAGCACCTCGTGCGGGGTCTCTTCGCGCTGGGCGAGGATTTCCAGCAGGCGGGCGGCGGCGTACAGGCCATCGTCGAAACCGAACCAGCGCTCCTTGAAGAAGAAGTGGCCGCTCATCTCGCCAGCCAGCTCGGCATCGGTCTCGCGCATCTTCGCCTTCATCAGCGAATGCCCGGTCTTCCACATCAGAGGGCTGCCACCGTTGCGCAGCACGTGGTCGGACAGCTTGCCGGTGCACTTCACGTCGTAGATCACCATCGCGCCGGGGTTGCGCATCAGCACGTCGGCGGCGAACAGCATCAGCAGGCGGTCGGCGTAGATGATCTTGCCTTCGCCGGTGACCACGCCCAGGCGGTCGCCATCACCATCGAAGGCCACGCCGAGGTCGGCACCGAAACGCTTGACCGTCTGCACCAGGTCTTCCAGATTCGCTGGTTCGCTGGGGTCGGGGTGGTGGTTGGGGAAGGTGCCGTCGACATCGCAGTACAGCGGGATGACCTCGGCGCCGATCGCTTCCAGCAACTGCGGGGCGAACGCGCCGGCCACGCCGTTGCCGGCGTCGGCCACCACCTTCAACGGGCGGTCCAGCTGCACGTCGTCGGCAATGCGCTGGATGTAGTCGGCCGCGACCTCGCGCTGCTGGTAGTCGCCCGGCGCAGCGGTCTGTGCCAGGCGTCCTTCGCTGATGCGCTGGTAGAGGTCGGTGATCGCGTCGCCGGACAGCGTTTCGCCGCCGATGACCACCTTGAAGCCGTTGTACTCGGGCGGGTTGTGGCTGCCGGTCACCGCCACGCAGGTGCCCGTGCGCAGGTGGAAGGCAGCGAAATAGACCAGCGGCGTCGGCGCCAGGCCGATGTCGATGACCGAACAGCCGGCACGGCGCAGGCCCTCGGCCAGACTGGCCGACAGTTCCGGGCCGGACAGGCGGCCATCGCGACCGACCACCACCTCGCGCAGCCCCTGTTCCAGGGCGACGGTACCGATGGCCTGGCCGATCAGCGCGGCGTTGCGCGCGTTCAACTCGGTGCCCACCACGCCGCGGATGTCGTAGGCGCGGAAGATGCCGGCCGGCAGATCCACCGGCGGCGGCGGCGGCACGGCCGGCGGGGTGCCGGCTCCAGCATCGTCCGCATCGGCGGCCGGCAGGGCCGGTGCAGCCATCTGCAGGCTTTCGCGCAGGGTCGGGCCGTGATCGGCCTCGGCCGCAGCAGCACGACGCGCCGGCAACGGCAGCGACTTCGGCAGGCGGCCCCGGCCCACCACCAGCAGCACGGCGATGAAGGCTAGCAGCAGCGCCACGATGGCACTGGGCAGGGCGCCCAGGCCCAGCGGGCCCGGGTCGATGTTGGGTGCGCTGGCGGTCAGCCGCAGCGGGGTGCCCTTGATCGGCCGCGCCATTGCCTCGGCACTGTCGGACAGACTGGTGTTGCCTTGGGCGACGATGTCATGCGCGCCCTGGCGCAGCGACAGGAACCCACTGGATGGCGTGCGCAGCTGGTCCAGCGGGCTGGTCAGGCGCAGCAGCGGCTGGCGTACATAGACCACGGCCGGGCCCAGCGAGCCCAGCTGCACCGGTGCCGCCAGGCCGAGGCGGTTGCCACCGCCATCACGGACCACGCGCAGCCCCGGCTTGCCGTCGGCCAGGACCGACTCCAGCAGCGCCAGGCGGGCATAACCGAAGGTGGCGGCATCGGCGTAGGCATCGGCCAGTCCGGCCGTCAGCACGTCCACCTGCTCCACCCCGGACCAGCTTTCACGCAGGGCCTGCGCGGCACCGGCGGCGTCGCCGGCCTGCAGCGACTGCTGCACGCGGTCACCCTTGAGATGCTGCTGCAGCTGCTGCAACTGGCCGGATGCGGCCTGCTGCACGCCCTGCACCGCCTCGTCGCGTACCTGCGCCAGGGTGTCCCCGCTGGCCTGCTGCCGCCACTGCTGCACCGCGCTCCAGCCGAACCAGCCGGCCAGCAACAACAGCGCTGCACCGAGCAACGGCGCATTGCGCCCCAATGACTGCTTCTGCCGTCCTTCCCCGCTGCCGCTCATCAGTTTCCCCCGTCAACGCACCCCGGTATGGCCGAATCCACCCGTTCCCCGCACGCTGTCGGTGAAAGTATCCACCACCTGCAGGCTGACGCGGGCAATCGGTACGACAACCAGCTGGGCGATGCGGTCGCCCGGCTCGATGGTGAAGGCTTCGCGGCCGCGATTCCAGACGCTGATCAGCAGCGGGCCCTGGTAATCGGCATCGATCAGGCCGGTGCCGTTGCCCAGCACGATACCGTGGCGGTGGCCCAGGCCAGAGCGCGGCAGGATCACGGCGCACAGGTTCGGGTCGCCGATGTGGATGGCCAGGCCGCTGGGCACCAGCGCGGTGTCGCCCGGCTGCAGGGTCAGCGCGGTTTCCAGCGCCGCGCGCAGGTCCATGCCGGCGCTGGCTTCGGTGGCATAGGCCGGCAGCGGCCAGCTGTCGCCGAAGCGCGGGTCGAGCAGCTTCACCTGCAATGCCTGCAGAGGGGCCACCGGGGTGGATGTTGCCTGGGTCATGCCTGGAGTCTCCGCGCGATCAGCGCCAGCAGTTGTTCGGCCAGCTCGCGCTTGGAGGTGGCCGGGAATACCTGTTCGCCGTCCTGCCAGAAGGCAGTGGCGGCATTGTTGTCGCTTTCAAAACCGCCGCCGCTGATGCCCACCTGGTTGGCGATCACCAGGTCCAGGCGCTTGTCGACCAGCTTGCCACGCGCGTACTTCTCCACGTCGTGGGTTTCGGCGGCGAAGCCGACCACCAGCTTCAGCGACTGGGTCTGTGCGGCAACCTCGGCCAGGATGTCCGGCGTGCGCACCAGCTCGATCACCAGCGCCTGGCTGTCGGCGGTCTTCTTCAGCTTCTGCGCGGCCACCTGGCGCGGGGTGTAGTCGGACACCGCGGCCGCGCCGATATAGATGTCCGCCGGCAGCGCATTCAGCACGGCCTCGCGCATCTGCGCGGCCGAGCGCACGTCCACCCGCTGCACGCCCGGCGGCGTCGGCAGCTGCACCGGGCCGCTGACCAGCACCACCTGGGCGCCGAGGGCGGCGGCGGCACCGGCCAGGGCGAAGCCCATCTTGCCGCTGCTGCGGTTGCCCACGTAGCGCACCGGGTCGATGTCTTCATAGGTCGGGCCGGCGCTGATCAGCAGGCGCAGGCCCTGCAGCGCGCGGGTTTCCGGCGCGGCCGGCCGGGCGGCCGGGGCGGTGCCGCCCAGGCTGGCCAGCGCGGCGACGATGTCGCCCGGCTCGGCCAGCCGGCCGGGACCGGATTCGCCCTCGGCCAGCGGCCCGTCGACCGGGCCGATGACCTGCGCGCCACGCTGGCGCAGCAGGGCGATGTTGGCCTGGGTGGCCGGGTGCAGCCACATGCGGTGGTTCATGGCCGGGCATACGGTGAGCGGCGCGGTGCTGGCCAGGCACAGGGTGCTGACCAGGTCATCGGCGTGGCCCTGGGCCAGGCGTGCCAGCAGATCGGCGGTGCCCGGCGCGACCACGATGCGGTCGGCCCAGCGCGCCAGTTCGATATGGCCCATGGCCTGTTCGGCGGCACTGTCCCACAGGGTGGTACGGGTGGGCTGGCCGGACAGGGCCTGGAAGCTGAGGGGGGTGACGAACTGCTGGGCACCGGCGGTCATCGCCACCTGGACCAGGGCCCCGGCGTCACGCAGGCGGCGGACCAGTTCCAGTGCCTTGTAGGCCGCGATCCCGCCGCCGACGCACAACAGCAGTTTCTGGCCTTCCAGCGCGCGGGCCGGCGCGGGGAGGGCGTTGGGGGAATCAGCCACCTGGAAATCCTGTGCAAACGAGGGCGCTAGCTTACCCGATGGCCGGTAACGTCCCGGTACACAACGCACATAGCGCGCAGCTATCAGCAGATGGAACTGCGACTACTTCATTTTCCGAATTGTCGCGCTGAGGTTTCAGAACATTCCTATACCTGTAACGGGCGCGGCTTCCGCAGAATCAATGCTGGCCCCCTGGGGTGCGCCATCTGCTATCCGAGGAGCCCACCGTGCCACCGCGCATCATCATCGCCGACGACCATCCGGTCGTACTGCACGGCATCCGCATCGTGCTCGAACGCCACAACATGTGCGTGACCGGTGCCGCCTCCGACGGAGCGGCATTGCTGGATCTGGTGGCCCGCCGACCCTGCCATGCGGTGCTGACCGACCTGGCGATGCCCGGCACCGGGCCCGATGGCCCCGAACTGCTGGGCACGCTGCGGCACCGCTACCCGGCGTTGCCCGTGGTGGTGCTGACCAGCGCGCGCCATCCCGGCCTGCTCGATGGCCTCCTGCGCGACGGCGTGCAGGGGCTGATCGACAAGCGCGCCGATTTCGCCGAATTGCCACGGGCCCTGCGCGCCGCCATCGCCGGGCGCACGTTCGTTTCCAGGCAGTTGCGCCGCCTGCTGGAATCCCGCGACCTGCTGCTGCAGCGGGTGCCCTGCGCGCCGTCGGCACGCGAACAGGAGGTGCTGGACCTGCTGGGCGACGGGCTGAGCGTGAACGCCGTGGCCGAACACACCGGCCGCAGTGCCAAGACCATCAGCCGCCAGAAGGCCGAGGCCATGCGCAAGCTGGGCCTGGACAACAACCAGGAGCTGTACGACTACCTGCAGGCCCAGCGCGCTTGAGGCATCGACTGACCGCTGCGGGGGGCAAACGCCGATGGCTGGCGCGGGCGGGGGCAGCGACCATGTGGCCATGCCCATCCATGACTGGCCCATCGACGAACGCCCGCGCGAGAAGCTGCTGACGCGCGGCCCCACTGCCCTGTCCGATGCCGAACTGCTGGCCCTGTTCCTGGGCTCCGGCTTCGGTGGCCGCGATGCGGTGCAGACCGCGCGCGACCTGCTCGGCAGCCACGGCCCGCTGCGGGTGCTGCTGGACCGCCCCGCCGCCAAGCTGGCCCGCCTGCCCGGGCTGGGGCCGGCGCGCAGCTGCACGCTGGCAGCCGGCCTGGAGCTGGCCCACCGCTACCTGGCCGCCGAACTGGCCCACGGCGAGAGTGTGGGCGACAACCCGCTGGCGGTCGGCCGCTACCTGCAGCACCGGCTGCGCGGGCAGGCGCGTGAACTGTTCCTGGTGCTGTTCCTGGACAACCGGCACCGCCTGATCGCCTGCGAGGAACTGTTCGCCGGCACCATCAACACCGCCCCGGTCTACCCCCGCGAGGTGGTGCGGCGGGCCCTGCTGCACAACGCTGCGGCGGTCATCCTACGTGGTTATGTAGTCAACAGCCCCCTCAATTCGCCAATACCCCTTACATTTCAAATGCTTAAAAATGCTTCTGCAACAATTTGTGTTTCAGGGATCTGTTTCATCCCTACTTCGACTCGCGCAGCCGCCATTAACATTTGACGTCCATCACAGATTCGGTATGGTACGCCCCATCAAGGATGGGGATCACGGATGAAGACGATTGCCGATATCAAGGCCATGCTGGCTGCTCAGCCAGGGCCTATATTGAACGGGCCTGCTTTAGCACAAGGTCAGCTGCTGAGATCCGACGGCGTTGAAGTGGCATTTGGGATACACGAGGGCTGGAATATCCAGCTTGCGAATGCCTGTGATGACCTCTGGGGCGATTTCAATGTCCAGCTCCTGGAATATATTCAGAGCCAATACCATTCCGGTGTTGATGTCACGCAGATGATTGAGAGCGTCCAGATGGACGACTCACACTGGCGGTGGCTGGAAAAGGCGATCGCTTACAGATCTGACGAGTACCGATGGTTCTTTCTAATGGCGGAAAGCAAGCCTCAAGGCGCTTGTTTGATTCACTTCCCCAAAGACAGCGCGATAGACGGTCAGAATATATTCTACATTGAGTACATCGCTGCTGCCCCCTGGAATCGAACTAACCCGATAGCCCCTAGACGATTCTCGGGCATCGGGCGAGCGCTTGTGAACTTCGCGCGCGATTACGGGGTGAACGAGCTCGGACTCCGACTTGGATACTGCTTGCACGCTCTCCCGAAAGCGGTCCCCTTCTATCTTTCCATTGGGATGCTGCATTTCCCCGTTCGGGACAAGGACAATCTTCCATACTTCGAGATGCCGCCGCTAGTCCCGGCAGCGAATGGCGGTCCGCCAGTGGCAGTTGCGCAGGGGGGCCCAAATGGAATTTGATGACTTTCCGCTCAGTCCGAACAGAGTAGTCAAAACTGATCGATATTTATATGCTTATCGAGAGGCACAAGCAACACTTGGGAAAAAGGGACTAGGCGATCCAAAGTCGAGGCGTGCGTTGCTAGATCTGACAAATCAGATTTACTCAGGCAACACTCAAGCTGGGGCACTATTCAGAGCTCACAATAAAGCTCCCGCGGCCAATGTTTCAGCGTGGCTCTCTCGGATTAAATCCATTTCACATTGGGTTGTGCTGAGTGGAATTGCCAAGCCCTTCATTGACTTTGACCACGATTTCGCCAGGAGCATTGCGCGAACGAGCAGATCTGCCGAAGGAATAGTTGGACTAGAGCGCCAACTACTAGATAAGGGAATCATACTCATCCATGAACCCGCAGCACCTGGCTCCAAGGTCGACGGGTGCGCGCTAAAGCTGTCCTCGGGCCACATGGTAATCGGAATGTCGCTGCGATACTCGCGTCTGGACTATTACTACTTCACTCTTATGCATGAGCTGGGGCACATTGCGCTCCATGCTAGCGAGCTTGATGTTCCGATTGTCGATGATCTTGATGATGCGGAAGCAGATCATCACGACGAGATCGAACTGGAAGCAAACAGGTTTGCTAGAGACGCCCTAATTCCGCGGAACGAGTGGAGAACTGCGGCGGCGCGCACATCCTTGCACTTAGAGGACGTGAACTCATTTGCTAGCCGTATCGGCGTAGCGCCGCAAATCATCGCCGGAAGAATCCGCAACGAACGCAAGCGCCACGACCTATTCAGCGCCATCGTCCACGCAGTTAACGTTAGAGACATATTGTCCGATGCGTAAGTACACGCCCTTCCTTAAACTGAAAGTCAATGAAATTGGCGCACTCGGCGAACTACCTGCCGATATCTACCCCAAGATCACACCGTTCTTTGACCTTCCCCATAAGAAAGATAGGACAGCGGAAGAACTGGTTAAGCTCATCACGGCTTCAGCAAAGAAGTTAAGAAAACTCGCCGACCGCGTGCCAAGGTTCTTCCTTGACCTCTACGACATACCTGACGACCTGATCGCGCATGGAAGCGGCCTCTTTAATGCAGTGGCACAAGAGTTCAAAGGCCTGGACTTCATACCCGTCATTGGACTAGATCGCTCGAACGGCTACATCAACTCGGTTTTCAGTTGCCAAGCTGGAGGTCAGCTCAAGTCTCAGACTCTGGGCATTCGACTTGTTGATGACGACTACCAATCCTATGCCGCATGCAAATCCGACATTTCCTCACTGGTCGCAGGGGCGACCGGTGCAGGGTTCAAAGATTTCACGCTTATACTTGACATGCGCCTCTGCGCCAACAAGAGTCAGATAGACCTTTCATCAACGCTTAGCAAATTCCTCACGGCCCTTGGCCCCAAGCCAGCCTTCAAAGAGATAATAATCACGGGCTCTACGATCACAGCTCAAATAGGAGAGCTGGTCCCGACCGAATCGGAAACGATTATTGATCGAGTAGAGCTAGCCACGTTCCAGCTACTCAATTACCTGCCCAAAACATTTATCGGATTTGGCGACCACACAGTAGTCAGCCCAAATTATAGCGAGATGGACCTCGCCAAAGAATTCCTGCGAAATGTGACGGCGCCAAAGATAGTATATTCATATGACGACGCGCACTATGTTGCTCGCGGAGGCGCGTTGAAATCACATTCTCGCGGGAATGCACAGTACTATGACATGGCACTTCCGTTGGTCCGGAAGCCGTTCTTCCGAGGAGCGTTCTATTCCTTCGGCGAAAATTTCCTATTGGAAAAAGCCGCAGAACTAGGCCCCCTAGTGACTCCATCCTCGATTCTTAAGCCGACGATTTGTGCACACATGACCTATATGGTTAGAGCCCACCCCTTGTTCATCTGACGCTTCACGAGGAGGTCGCCTATATGGTACGCGACCTCCTTCACCGGACGCTCGAGCGCGATGAGCGCCGCCAACTTCTCACGGCTCATTCGCTTAACCTTTTCATCAGCCGAACTGCACAGACTTACCAGCTCACTTCTCCACAGCGTCAAAAGAGCAACCTGCTTATCGAAATGCGGATTCTTCTTAGCTATCCGGATACGACGAAAGACCACACCGCTTTTACCCTCTGACGCAAGCAAAACACCCCAGTGCGGTGGTGCAAGAGCCAGTGCAACTGCGAGATGATTTGGTGTAGTGACCAAAGTCGTCTTTATGAAGGCCAGGTCATAGAAGGATCCCTGCCGGAGGATTCTTCTAATTTCATCGCCCTCGCCTTTGATTTCATAGCAGTGCGCAGCATCACCATTCACAGTGACAACGTCTGCGATTGCATTTCCGTTATGAACTCTAACTTCATCCAAGACAGCTACAGAAGTAGATTTGGTTAGATGCAACCTGAGAGCAGAACGTATCCGCTTGTCTGCGAGCTTACTCATGAGGCAGATTTCGGCAAAGAGCTTGACAGATCATAACCCGAAATGCCCTCCAGGCCCAGCTCGCTCAAGTTTATGAACACCTCAGTCGTCATTAGCAGCTAATTTCGGCCACTTCCCTCTAGATCTCCGACGACGTCTTTGAGCTTGAACGGGTCTACTCTCCAGGTCACGCCTTCGGTCAATTTTGACTTTCCAAAATATTGCTGCAATTAGCGCCAAGGGAAAAACAATCCCCATTGCTGCCAGAATCACCATCTGAGTCATCGCGCTCAATTTGTCCTCGCATAATATTCCATCTTAAGCCCCCCATCACTCAAACCTCTCCCCACACGCCTATTTTTTTCGTTTGGAAGCCGGGAATGGCCTATCTTTTGATGCAGCCTTCAGCGCTGACATGTGTGCTATGAACTTATACATCTCATAGCGAGACTCCAGCGCGCCTGATGCAAGCGGCACTCCTAACTGATTACACAGAGTGTGGGCTAATGCCATTTGAGCCTGGGTAGGGGACTTGATGTCCCAATCGACCGCCTCAGGGAGAATTCTGCCGATCTGATCGGCCAGCCTGAGTTCGAATCTGGTCGTATCACCCTGGACTTGCAGTCGTTCGATCTGCCGCTGAAGCTGCTGGGTCGCCGAAGGAGTCAGTGGCAACTCCAAAGTGAACTGAAGCTCTGGGCACACTAGGAAGAATGACATGGATGGCTTGACCGATACTTTTAAGCAGACTACCTTTAAAGGAGTAGTCTTAAAAGTGCCCTAAATTTAGCGTGTAGCTCATGAAAGACGATGAGCTGCAACGGTCTATTGGCCGCGCTATGCGGGAGGTTCGCGGCGGACTCCGCATGAGTCAGGAGACCTTCGCCGACAGTATAGGGATGCACCGAGCGTACTACAGCGCTCTCGAGAGGGGCACCAAGAACCCAACAGTCAGCACCCTGAATCGGGTGTCTCAAGGACTCAGCATCTCATTGACCCAGCTGTTCTCTACAGCGGAGTCGCTTGCGGAAGATCCGAACTAGATACCAGCAGGCAAACGTCAGGGAAGTGCGCTCAGGCCAAGCGGCAGCTACTTAGATAGAGCACACTGGGTGTTCCAGAGATCGACCAAACAAGAGCTCAACCTAGTGAGGGCTGACCCTTTTCGCCCGTTGTCCAATGGGCGAAATAGTCCAGTGATGTGCCGTTGGCACAATGGTGATAGATCGAGCAATCAGGCAAAAGGCTGCTTGCTATCGAAATCAACTCGAAAGGGAACGTCATGGAACATCGATTCGCTTTCCGGAGAACGACGCAAGCTGATCTCCATTGGAATTCAAAGGGTGCCCCTGACGACGAACAGTTTGAGATCCGCATGGAAGCCATGGCCAGCGATGCCCAGTGGATTGAAGGGGTGATCCATTCTCAGAGAGTCAGCCAGTTCGAGATCATGATTACGAGCCAGGAAGACTTCGACGTCGTGAAGAAGAAGCTAGTTCCACTCCTCCAGCTCTATTGGGACGATCTCCGTATCATCCTGTGAAGGTCCAGACCCATTAGGGAATGACACCACCGCTGAAGAACCACGGAGCGTTGCCGTTATCGTAGTGAACATCGGACAGCCCCGGCACACCAAGGAGCACACATGGGCGAAGCAAAGCGTCGAGGATCTAAGGAGTCCAGAATGAGTCAAGCAATTGAGAGTGGCAAGAAGCGCCAAGTACCGATTGGACAAGTTGAGTTCATGAGTCGCATCCAAGCGATGATCGATCCCCTCACAACTCCCGAGGCAGTCGACCAAATTGTTAGCGACTTCTGTAAATCTCTAAGCGACCAAGCGCCTGTGAAGCTTGAGTGTCAACCAGAGATGTGGAGCCGCCAACAGAACTGCGATGGCAATGTCTCCCGTTACATTGAAATCAATGGCGGAAGCGCCGTTAGCGGATACATCATCTGGTACACCGACCAACTGTACGTCGAGGCGGAACGCCATATGGTATGGACCGACGGCAGCGTGCTCCGTGACGTGTCTTTTGTTGCCTCAGGTGAGAAGTCAATCCTATTCTTACCCGATCAATTCGGATTCGACGAGCGGCCGGGCAAGGTTCGTCACGCAGTCAATGAAAGGGATGCAGAAATCATCCGCATACTTGAAGCCGGCGAAAGCCGCAGGCCGGTCGTGAGGGCATCCGCAGAAGTGTCTTGGAACATGATGCCTTCTTACGAGCAAGTGTCCCGAGGAGTGAAGTAGTTGCTGCCTCGCTCCTAAGGACATCGAGTGAGGCACTGCACAGCTAGTCTGCGCAGGCGTGTACGCGAATGTTCACCCCATACGCCACATTGCGGCAGCGCTGAAGGAGCATCTCATCGATAAGTACTCGGCTCTACGCAGCATGCCTCTTAACAGGGTATGGGCTAAGCAAGCGAGGCGGTGAAGAGGTCACGCCAAGGGGTTCCTCGACAGCTATCGCACAAGAGCGCAACGGTACGAGCTTGAGGAGATGTCCGCTATTGGCCGATAGCGGACATAGCCTCCAGCACCAGCTGCTGACGTGCCGCAACTTGGGGCACCGTCCCTACACAGTAGCGGCGGGCGCGCATTGATCGGCTGCGCACCCGCTGAGCGTCAAGTAGCTGTAGCCCCAGCCGCGCGGGCCAACGCCGCCACAACCTCGTCACCCTTACGTTCACTGTACCGGTCCACCAGGTAGTCCGACCGCCCTCGCGTCAGCAGGGTGAATTTCACCAGCTCCTCTACTACGTCCACTACACGGTCGTAGTACGGAGAAGGTTTCATTCGCCCATTGTCATCGAATTCCTGCCAGGCCTTCGCCACCGATGACTGGTTGGGAATGGTCAACATGCGCATCCAGCGGCCGAGTACCCGGAGGGTGTTGACCGTATTGAACGATTGGGAGCCACCGCTCACCTGCATCACTGCCAGCGTCCGGCCCTGCGTGGGGCGAACACTGCCATCCTCCAACGGCAACCAGTCGATCTGGTTCTTGAACACGCCAGTGACGGTTCCATGCCGCTCTGGCGAAACCCAGACCTGTCCCTCGGACCACAGTGACCATTCCCGCAGCCGCTGAACTTCGGGGTGACTCTTGTCCACGCTGTCCAGCATAGGCAGCCCATGGGCATCGAACACACGGGTCTCGCAACCCATATGGCGCAGAAGCCGCTCGGCTTCCAGGGCCAGCTTGCGGCTGAACGACTGCGGCCTCAGCGACCCGTAAAGGAGCAGGATCCTGGGCGGGCTCTGGTCAACGGCAGCAAGAAGACCGTGGTCAGGGCTGGACAACGAGGCGACCGCCAGGTTCGGTAGTTCGGTACTTGTGATTGGCTCTTTCATTCGACTATTCTAGAAATATGGAAACATCAAATGCAATCTCTGCTCTGACCGCCTTGGGTCATACCACCAGGCTGGCCGCCTTCCGCCTGCTGGTGGAAGCTGGACCAGCGGGGCGCATGGCTGGCGACATTGCTACGGCCCTACAGGTACCGCCGGCAACACTGAGCTTCCACCTGAAAGAGCTGGTACAGGCCGGCCTGGTGGAGAGCGAGAGTCAAGGTCGGAACGTTTGCTACCGCGCCAACTTTGCTGCCATGACTGGCTTGATCGAGTACCTCACGCACAACTGCTGCGCAGGCTCGCCGAGCGAGCAATGCGTGCCGACTGTTCCCGAGTGCAAGTGCTGAAACCGCACGTTCCCCTTCCTACCGAAGCGATTGCACCATGACACGTAACGTCTTGTTTCTCTGTACTGGCAATAGTGCGCGAAGCGTCCTTGCTGAAGCCACGCTACGCGCGTGGGGCGGCCAAGAGTTCACCGCCTTCAGCGCCGGCAGCCAGCCTACGGGCTGCGTCAATCAGTTTGCCCTCGCGCAGCTGCAGGCCGAGGGGATGCCCGTTGATGGGCTGCGCAGCAAGTCATGGGATGAGTTCGTAGATGCCGCGCCAATGGACCTGGTGATCACCGTATGCGATTCAGCTGCAGCAGAATCCTGCCCCGTAGTCTTTGGGGATTTCATCCGCAGCCACTGGGGCTTGCCGGATCCGGCTGCGGTAGAAGGCAGTGATAGTGAGAAGGCTGCAGCGTTTGCACGGGCTCACACCATCGTAAAGATTCGCCTGCGTGCTCTACTCGCCTTGCCAGAAACGCTATGGAAGGATCGCTTGGCGCTTCAAGGCGCGCTGGACCAGATCGGCCAGTTGCAGTCGATCGACGCCTCCCCGTGAAGCCGTCTCCAGCCATGGGCCTGTTCGAGCGCCACCTGACTCTGTGGGTGGCGCTGTGCATTGCGGCCGGGACCTTGCTTGGCCAGTTCCTGCCAGGCACCTTTGCCGCGCTTGCATCGGCGGAGGTGGCCAAGGTCAACCTGCCGGTCGCGGTGCTGATCTGGTTGATGATCATCCCGATGCTGCTGAGGGTGGACTTCGGCGCTATGCGCCAGCTGCAGCAACATTGGAAAGGTATCGGGGTTACGTTGTTCATCAACTGGGCCGTTAAGCCCTTTTCGATGGCGCTGCTGGGGTGGGTGTTTCTTCGCCACGTCTTCGCAGGTTGGTTGCCTGCTGGGCAGACTGACAGCTACATCGCTGGCCTGATCCTGCTTGCAGCTGCGCCTTGCACTGCGATGGTGTTCGTGTGGAGCAATCTTTGCCGCGGCGATGCGAACTTTACGCTGAGTCAGGTTGCGCTGAACGACGCGATCATGGTCGTTGCCTATGCCCCCGTAGTTGCGTTGTTGTTGGGGATTTCCGCGATCACTGTTCCTTGGGACACGCTGCTGCTGTCCGTCGGTCTGTACATTGTCGCGCCCGTAGTGGTGGCCGCGCTGCTACGGCAGTGGATGCTCTCGCGCAGCGGGAACACTGGTCTGCAGGTTGTGCTGCACCGGCTCGGGCCAGCTTCGCTGTCCGCCCTGCTGCTTACTCTGGTGCTGCTGTTCGGCTTCCAAGGACAACAGATCGTCAAGCAGCCCCTGGTGATCGCACTGATCGCCGTCCCCATCCTGATCCAGGTCTACTTCACCTCGGGCCTGGCCTATCTCCTCAACCGCCGCCTGGGTGTAGCTCACTGCGTTGCTGGACCATCCGCCCTGATTGGAGCGAGCAATTTCTTTGAACTGGCGGTGGCGACGGCCGTGGGACTGTTCGGGGTGCATTCGGGAGCCGCACTGGCAACGGTAGTGGGCGTATTGATCGAAGTGCCAGTAATGCTCTCGGTGGTTCGAATCGTCAATCGGACTCAGGACTGGTATGAGACGCGGAATGGGGGCTGATAGAACAACACTCTTAACCCAATGTCCGCTCTTGGCCGAAAGAGGACGTTCGGGGAGGCGGAGGTGCCGATCGCTGGTAATGTCCACATCCGACGACGGTTGCAGCTGGTCAATGGAACAATTTATTGATATAGCTCGATCGGTATTTGGAAGCTCAAGGCCTTGCATGGCCGCGCTTTCAGTCGCCTGGCCACGCTGTTGAGCTTGGCTTGGGAGAAGCTCGGCAGATCAACGCCCTTCGGGAAACAGTGACGCAGCAGATCAGTGCCCATTCGTCGGCGATCCAGGTGGTTGATCGGCGGCTTCTGGGGCTCGGTCGCAAACGGGTTGCCACGTCCCCGCGTGGATGGCAACTTGCAGCGGCGATCACGTCCACCTCGAGCCCAGCATGACTCCCGTTGCCCTGTATTCGCCCGACCCGGCCCGCGGCTGGCTGCCCTGGGTCTGGCTGACACCGATCCTGATGATCCTGTTCAACGCGGTACCGGTGATCGCGCTGGACGGGTGGATGCAGTCGCAGCATTGGTCGACGCCGCGCGGCGATCCGATCGGGCTCGCTGGTTTGCATGCGCTGCTGTGGATCGGCTTCGCGCCGACGCTGGCGGCCGTGCTCGCCTGGGTACGCTTGGTCGAGAGACGCTCGCTGGCGAGTATCGGGCTGAACGGTCCGGCGCCGGTGAAAGCCTTCCTGCGCGGACTTGCCGTTGGATTCGGCACAGTCGCGCTGGTCGTAGTCACGATCTGGATGACAGGCGGCATGCAGGCCGCAGGCTTGGGGCAGGCATGGCGCTCGCCCGTGAGTCTGCTGCACATCGGTCTGCTGCTAGTAAGTTTCATGTTCCAAGCGACCGTGGAGGAAGTCATCTTCCGCGGTTGGATGCTGTCGGTGGTGGCGCGCAAGACCAATGTCGCCGTGGCAGTGCTGCTGGTGTCGCTCGTTTTCTGCTTCCTGCATTTCAGTCCGCACCAGCCGCCCCTGGTCATGCTCAGCACGTTCCTGTTCTCGCTGTTCGCCTGCGCCTGGGCACTGTGGACCGGCAATATCTGGGGCGTGATGGGCTGGCACGCAGGGTGGAACTGGTTGCTCGCAACCGGTTTCGAACTGCCCGTCACCGGCATGGATGCGCACTTGCCGGCACTGCTGGTGGCGCTGCGTCCACAAGGCCTGGACACCCTCACCGGTGGCGCGCAAGGGCCGGAGGGTAGTTACCTGTGCAGCGTTTTCTTCGTCGCCGCGATCATGTGGATCCAGTGGCGAAAGACGCGCGTAGCTCACAATTTCTCGCCGACCAGCAGGTAACGCCACTGCCGGGGCGGCATCTCCCCGATCCGGCCGTTGCCGATCGCATGCTGGTTCGCGCCGCACCGGTGACGACCAAGCAATGGAGCGTCTGCTAGCGGTCGTCGGGCCGATGTCAAGGGGCTTGAGCAAACCTCCGGGCTTTCGGCGGCGCGCAGGACATATGTGCAGGCTCATCCAGAAGCAGCGGGTGCTCGCTTTGCAATCTGCTGCTTGTACGGATTCCGCTCGAGGTATTTAGCGATCTAGAGGCAGCTCAGGTTCGGGATGCCAGCCCCAGTACCGACTGGAACCGAGACTGCTTTGCTGAAGTGTCAACGGAGAGTGATGTGGCTTCCTCGATAGAGTTCGACCAGGCCACCTTCGGTTTACGTCTCGCAACGACTGCTTCTGGCCGAAAACGGCCTCCACATGCGTCTTGTGGAGGCCGCGGGTCGTCAAGTTTTCTCCTACTAGGCCTCGGTCTGCTCCGCTATATCCAAAGCGTCTTCTATCTCGATGCCCAAGTACCTCACAGTGCTCTCGAGCTTGGTGTGGCCAAGCAGGATTTGCACTGCCCGCAGGTTTCTTGTCCGGCGGTATATCAGTGATGCTTTCGTCCGACGCATGCTGTGAGTTCCGTAGCTGTTACGGTCGAGTCCAATGGCCGTCACCCATGACGCGACGATGCGTGAGTACTGGCGGGTGGAAAGGTGGCCATCACTTTGCCCAGGGAACAAGTAGGATTCCGACGTTATGTTGGCTTTACGAGCCCATAAGACGATGGCGGATCTTGTTAGATTTGTCAGCTCAAACTGAACTGGCCTTCGGGTTTTGCGCTGCAGCACGATCGCCCTCTTGGCAATGGACGCGCCATGCGAAATGTCTCGCATTCGTAGACCAACTAGATCGCAACTTCTTAGCTTTGAATCGATCGCTAGGTTGAACAGCGCGAGATCACGTACGCGTCCGGCAAGCTCTAGGCGAACCCGAATCGACCAAATTTCGCTTAGTGTGAGCGGTGCCTTTTGACCGACCAGCTTTCCCTTGTTCCACGGTGTGCAATGAGATGGCATAGCAAGCTCCGAGTTCGAAGTGCCTACAGTGCCTCCGCGTCGTGGTCTTCGCTAAGAAGGATCATCGGCCGGAAGCAGACATCTGCCATTTGAGACAGGTCGCAGTTGAGGACTTGAAAGCCACAACTCCGAATTGACTACCAGAGGGAAAACGCATGTTCATCAAATGAAGAATCATAGCCAGCGAGCTGACCGGATGAACGGGGGGATTTTGCGCGGTGTCGTAGCTTTCTTCACATACGAATAGATAGAGTCCGCCTCCTTGCACCGTGGCTGGAGTAAGCAGAGGTGGCAGAACTGCAGGATTGGGTATTCAGCGCAAGAGGGCGAACGATAACTGCCCGAGTCCTTACCGACGGTCAGGGTGGGGGCACCATCACACGATTCAGTGTCTCTCCTGGCCCATCTCAAACCGGGCTGTCTATCAAGGTTGCGTCCGAGAAGGATGCCGCTTTGGAGCTTGAGCGCGTTCTCACCGATTTGCTTGGTGCGCGCTGGTAGCTGCTAAAGCTGTGCAGTCCAATTCGTCATTGAGCGTTCGGAGAGCCTGCTGGAAAGCAGCGGTGAAGACTGCGCCATTGCCCCCCCCCCCCGCATGCGCGTCGACCGCATCAGCCAGAACCACGTTCCATCCCCGAAGTAGTTGGCGCGGATCGTGATGAGTAGCTATTAGGGTGCCTAGCGCGTACTCCAGTGCTTTGAGATAGGCGCGATGGGCCTCCAGATCGACCTCGCAGGCATGGAGGCGATCAGCCAACTGATCCAATGTAAGTGTCATAGCAGACTCGACTTGAGAATGAATAGAGGAGATAGTCCGCGCAGGCCATCTGGTGGGTGGCATGAGCATCCTCAACGTTCTCCTGCGTCCTGACCAACTCCTTATCACGGTCGACACCTTGGCCGAAGACGCTCTAACCGGCTCCACCTCTTCGGGCGCCAAGCTGCTGCTGATCCCACAGCACAACTTGGTTCTTGCAACCCGAGGTTCCACCCAGTTCTTCCTCCGGATCTACGAACTTTGCCTCCAGGCGAGCTTCCGGGCTGACTTCACCATGGAACAGCTCATCAGGGAGCTTGGCCTAGTTATCGACCAGATCTGGCCGACCTACGAGCGCGCAGCAGTGGAGTCCGGCCTGTCCAAGTCGATGCTGCACACCGAACTGGTGCTTGGTGGATGGTCGCCCAAGTACAAGTGCTTCATGGCGACAACCTATGCCAAGAGCGACATTGGGCGCCGAACTGAGGTCCTGCCGCTGGTCGGCGGGATGGCGTCGCCTGGTGAGCCGCTTGCGGACAGGAAGGACAGCTTTGATCCGGCAGATCTTCTGGTGGCGGGCCGGCTGCAGGCTGCGTGGCTCGACGGTCGGGTGGGAGGGACGGTCGCGGGTGGGCACCTCCTTATGGCAAGTCTCACGCTTTCATCCTCGATCATTCTTGATCTAGGAGCCATATAGGTCTTCGGGGTCAATTCCAGACATCTTCAGGATGCGGTCACGGCGGAGCTGCTCGGCCCAAAGCTTCCAGATCACGTCCGTCTTGATATCACCAGTGGCCCCGCAAGCAAGGCACCTGATTTGAAGTCCAGCAGGAAGATCCAGCAGTCCTTGGCCCTTGGACGGTCGGGATTCGTATCCGCAGGTCTCGCACCTGCAAAATAGTGCTTCTATACCGTGGAGGCTGCCGTTTTGGCGCAGCACAGCGCGGATCCTAAGGACCTTGAAAGCATCTGAAGTGGACATGTGTGTCTAGCCTGGAGGGCTGGACACGGGTGCAAAGGATTTTGCACCGGAGAAGAGCCAAGAGACTGCAGTATGGCCCCTCGCTGTGAACAATTCATCAAGCCTGACGCTGTTCGCATGCTCTGCGGGTCTGTGTCGAATCCTCTCCGCATTCATCCTTCATCCCGCTACGAAGAATAGGGTCGCCAGCCTTTGCCAAGCCAAGCGCTGCGCCGAAAAATGGTGCGCGGCCCAAGCCCTTACCGGAGATGCCGCTGCGAGAGGAAGTAGCGCGACTAACCTGTTGCCCCCTGCGTTCACCGGCTCTGTCGTTGCCCGGCCTCCCTCCGCCAAGCGAGCGCCTACAGCAGACTCCGCAGCTGGACGAGGCGGCTGTTTGCTTTAAAAGAATGACCAAACCCAGACTTAAGGACCCAGTGAAATGGTGGGCGAGTGCAGGACAGGCCGGCACATCCTTGCGGGGTAGCCGCCACATGAGGCAATCGAACCCGCCAGAGGCCGACTTCCAGCTCATCGACGTAGGGGACATACTGCGGCTATGTTTGATCTGCAAAGAATCTGCGTGCAGCTGGTCAACCGTGCGCGAAGCGAAGCTTGGCGCCGGCGTGCGGCCCTTTGGAGCGGCGCGGTGGCAGTGGCGCTGATAGCGATCTTGTTCGCCAAGGCCAGCGATGCGGCCTTCGAGCTATTCCAGCGGATCACGAGCCATTCGCCGCTGTGGGCCCTCGTTCTCACGCCGGCCATCTTTGCCCTTTTGGCATGGCTGACTGGCGGTGTTTTGCGTCCCACGCGGGGCAGCGGCATCCCTCAGGTCATCGCGGCTCTCGACAAGCCTGACGAGCAGTTCCGTGGTACCAATCTCTCGCCATCGGTATCTGTCGGCAAGCTACTGCTCACATCGCTCTCCCTGCTGGGCGGCGCTTCTGTCGGCCGCGAAGGGCCAACGGTCCACGTCGGGGCGAGCCTGATGTACCTGTTCGGGCGATGGTTCGGATTCAAGGATCCCAGGGAGCTTTCGCACTTTCTCCTGGCCGGTGGCGCGGCCGGCATCGCCGCAGCGTTTAACACGCCCCTTGCCGGCATCGTCTTCGCCATCGAGGAGTTGAGCGGTCGCTTCGAGCACCGCTTCTCCGGGACGCTACTGACGGCGGTGATCGTCGGCGGTGTCGTTTCCTTGGGCATTCTCGGGAACTACACCTATTTCGGGCACGTCTCGGCCAGGCTGCCCCTTGGTCAAGGCTGGGTAGCCATTCTTCTGTGCGGCGTAGTAGCCGGCTTGCTGGGAGGACTCTTCGCGCGTGCGGTACTGGCGACGGTTGCCGGCCGCCCCTTGTGGTTAGGCAGGTTGCGCCAGCGGCACCCGATACTGCTGGCCGCTTGCTGCGGCTTGGTGGTCGTAGGGCTGGCCCTGGCGTTTGGCCAAGGCGCATTCGGAACTGGCTATGAGCAAGCTCGGAGCCTAGTGCAGGGTCAAGCCGTTGTGGGCCACGAGTTTGGCTTGATGAAGCTAATGGCCAACCTAGCTTCGTACATCGCTGGCATCCCCGGCGGACTGTTCTCCCCCGCGTTGGCTGTGGGGGCGGGAATTGGGCACAACCTAGCGATACTGATGCCGGCGGTCGATCCACGCGCGTTCGTGCTTCTGGGCATGTGCGCCTACTTGACCGGCGTTACCCAAGCACCGCTAACTTCCGCGGTGATCTCTTTGGAGCTGACCGACAGCGGCGACCTACTGCTGCCGATCCTTGCCACTGTTCTTGTCGCCCGAGGCGTGTCCGGTCTCGTCTGCCGGGTGCCGATCTACAAAGGGCTCGCAGAGCAACTGCTCCTGCCAAGGCCAGCGGCCGCCCAGTAACAGGCTGCATTGGGTGCTGGTACTTGCTGTGAAGTGAGTGACGTACAGCCGTAGAACTAGGCAAATGGCATACATCCGCATCCAACAACACGCTCGTCATAGATAGTGATAGGGAAGATTGATCGAGCGTGGTCGGATGTGCGCTTCTGGCCGATAGCAGTCGTGGGCTTGACATGGCAGCATGCGACCCAGAGCGGGCGTTCCGTGCAGCGCAGGATAGAAGGAAGACCAGTGGATAGCCGGAAGCTTATTGTGCTCCTTGAGTCGCCGCAGAATGACGTTACGTCGCCAGAGTTGGTGCGTGAGGCCATCAAAGCTGGGCTCTGCTGGCCAACTCCCTATTGGGCAGAGTTAGCCGTCCGCTGGATTGAAGAGGGGGCAAGCTTGGACAGTGAACTGGCCAACCTGGTAGATGCGGTGGCCGTCAATAAGCATTTTCCGCAGAACCTTCGTCATCGCGCGTTTGCGCTAGCCCGACGGTTCGATAGAGCCCAAGCGGCGCGGTAATCTGGTGGTGGTCTAAAGGTTCGCTTCCGACCCATAGCGGTCATTGGTGCGTCCGCCGAGCCTAGCGCTGGGTCCGGTTATACGCCGGCTTATCAGCCGGGCCCAGCGGGCCTAAGATCGAGCTGTATCAAGGGCAAAGCCCACCATACGGTGCTTTGTGGGTAAGTCGTATAACCGGACCCACGGGTCCGTCTATCAGGTAGTTGGACCGCATGACGGATCTCTCCGGCTTCAAGTACGTCTGGGATGGGACTGATCCGGGCTGGGTCGTCCATCGCCGCACAGAGGATCGCGAGCACCTTTCGATAGTGTTTCCTGACGGAGCTGATCTCCTGGACCTGAAGGCCATGAGGGCCGTACTGCCGGAGCTGGCTGCTGCTTCCGCAGTCAATGTAATGGCACTGAAGGGGGCGTTGAGTTTTGACCTTGGAGAGCACGAGTCTTCCATTGCACGCCGCCTCAAGGAAATGTGCGCCTCTCGGCAGCTTACGATACGTTCGGAGGCCCAACGATGCGTCCGTTACGGAGTCCTCAATGAACTGCGGCGGGTCTACTGCCTTATCGAAGACGAACAACTGAACCGAGCAGTGGCTGAGCATGCAATCCACCAAGGAGTGCCGGTTCGCGAGTCAACCGTGTAGGCTGCGGCCTAACAATTCATTCAAGCCGGCCTCACTGCGCGAATCGACCTGATTCCGGATGCGCGACCGTCCGCTCTTGGCCGAAAGCGGACGTCAGCACGACGGTTAGGGGCAGCGAAGCCGCTATCCAATCGTGGAAGTGGGGTTGCTGATCCCGGATAGAGCCTTCGCCGGTGCTGAGTGACGCGGTGGAAAGGCTGCTGGCCACTGATGCAGCGATGAAGAAAAACGACTAGCGCTCGTATCCGCTGGCGCTGGCGCAGCGCCTGGCCGCTGCGTCACTGCGCACCGCGCAGGGTTGCTGCAGGATATACATCGAGGCACGTTCCTTTACAGGGTCCGTACCCCGCAGATCTGCGACCGCTGTCGCTCCGGTCAGTCCGGCATTCTCAGGATCGGCTTCAGTACCAGTCCGGATTCGCTGTCGGCGGCCGCCTGGTTGATGTCGGCCAGGTCATAGAACTTCACCAGCTTCTCAATCGGGAAGCGGCCCTGCATCTGCAGGTTCACCAGGTCGGGAATGAACTTCTGCGGCACGCTGTCACCTTCGCAGATGCCACGAATGGACTTTCCCTTGATCAGCAGATCGTTGACGTCGAACGCGACCTCCGTCCCCAGCCGCGAAGCACCGACGATGCCCGCGCAGCCCAGTTCGGCAAGGGCGTCGACGGATTGCCGCGCGACGGCGGGAATGCCGGTGCTCTCCAGGGCGTAATCGGTGCCGGCGCCGGTGATCTCACGGATCACGGCCACGGCATCCTGCTCTTTGCTGTTGATCACATGCGTAGCGCCCAGTTCAAGCGCCAACCGCAGGCGGCTGGGCACCACATCCACGGCGATAATGATGGTGGCACCCACAACGCGTGCTGCCATGACCGCGCTCAGGCCGACCGCACCCGCGCCGAATGAGACGAAGCTGCTGCCCGGCCGCACGGCCAGAGAGTTGATGACCGCACCGGCGCCGGTCTGAATGCCACAGCCCAGCGGTCCCAGCAGTTCCAGCGGCGCGTCCTTCGATACACGGATGGCATTGCCTTCGCGGGCGATGCAGTACGTGGCGAACGAGGACTGCGCAAAGAAGTGGTCCCCCAGTGCAGTGCCGTTGGCATCGGCCAGCGCATGCTCGCCGTGCTCACCGCTGCCGCCGAAATTCATGTCGTAGAAATGCGAGCAGTAGGAGGAAAGCCCTTTCGCACACTGCAGGCAGTGCCCGCAGCTGCCATAGGTCAGCACGACGTGGTCACCGACCTTGAGCTCTTTGACCATCGGCCCCACCGATTCGACCACGCCGGCGCCTTCATGGCCGAGTACCATCGGCAGCGGCACGGGGTAGTACTGGTCGCGGATGATCATGTCGGTGTGACACATGCCGGTGGCGACCACGCGCACGCGCACTTCGTCCAGTCGTGGGCCGCGCACGCTGCCATGCTCAATTACAAAGTCGGCGCCCTGACTTCGGGTTACCGCAGCCTTGATTTCAAGCGTGTCTGTCTGGCTCATTCTCGTTTCTCTTCTGAAAGGGGGAATTGCGCTTTCCTCACAGCTTTTCCTGCAGCGTCTGCGCAACCGTGAGGTAGTAGTTGCGGGCTGTGGCATTGGTCTGCCGTTCGCCGAGCGCACGCAGCACGCTGACCTTCAGCGCCAAGGCCTGGGGGGCACCGGGTTCCAAAGCCAGCACGCTGTCGACCAGTTCGAGCGCCCATTGATGATCGGCTGCGTCTGCGGCCGCCTGCGCAAGCTGCAGCAGCTGTGGCGTGCCGCCTGCAAGCGCGGCCATGCGCGCGGCACGCTGTTCTGGCGGCAGCGGATCGATGTTGACCGGCGTGCCATCAAACCAGCCGGCGTGCTGCACGTAGATGCCGCGCACGGCCCAGGCCACCGTTCCGTAGAGTTCCTGCAGATACGGATGCGCTGCAAGCGCTGGCGGCAACCGCACGCGCTGTACCAGTTCATCGGGCGTGGCGCCGGCAACCATTCCCGCGATCGTGGCGTCCTGCACATGCCGGATGCCATCGCGGTACGCCGTCAGTGCATCGTTGACGTTGTCTGCCCCGCTGATGCTGCCCATGTGACCCGGCACCATGTGTTCCGGCGCCAGCGCAAGCAGCGTGTCCAGGGAGGCGATCCAAGGCTCTGTCGGTCGCGCAGGCAGGCCGCGCAGGGGTGCGATGTTGGGGAAGGTCTTGAGGATGATGTCGCCAGCGATCAGCGTGCGCTGCGAGGGCAGCCAGAGCGAGATGTTTTCTTCAGCCTCGCCGGGCGTGTGCAGCGCCTGCAGCTGCACGCCGGCAATGTTCAAGGTCTGCCGCGCCGCGGTGATCTGCCGAGTGGGTGGCAGGTAGCCTTCCCGGGTGGGCGGCGTGCTGCGGCCGAACTCAAGCTGGGTGCCGGCATTGATGAACTGACTGTCGGGCAAGCGTATGCCGAACGCATCGCCGCCATCGCGCATACCCCTGCCCGGTGACGGTGGCGAGGACACCATCAGTGCATGGCCGTAGACATCAGGACGGTCATCACCGGCGAACACCTTGGCACCGCCGGTGTGGTCGGGATGGCCGTGGGTGTAGATGATGGCCCGTACGGGGCGTTTCAGGTGCGTGCCGAAGGCCTCGACGATGGCGCGCGCATCGGCGGGGTTGGCGCCGGTGTCGACGATGATCGAACCGTCCTCGCCTTGGATCAACGTGACATTGCTCGCCGAATACCCGACCGCAACGAATACGCCGCGCCCCGGCGTCTCCACCCGCTGGGTGAACTCCTGGTTGTGGTCCAACAGGACCTGCCTGGCCGACTCGGGCGCTTCAGCGGCGCCTGCCACACATGTGGCGGCCCCCAGTGCGGCCGCCATCATCATCCTCGCCACGCTCGCTTCGATCATTTTCATGCCCTGCATCCCTATCGCCTGCGATCGGCTGGCGTCTGCACGGGCCGACCGTGAGCGCTCCATGCTCTCGCCGGCCGTACGCGTTGGGAATGCCTCTAGGCGAGAGGCGGGCTCTCGTGCATGAGACGTGCGCGTGACGGACTACTGCGCGGCAAGGTAAGCGGGCAGGTGCGCCGCACAGTAGTCGAGATAGGTCCGCACCGTCGCCCGTGGGTGCCGCAGCCTGCGGTAGACCAGGTGGATCGGGGATGACGGGAAGGGATGGTCAGGCAGAATCTCGACCAGGCTCCCGTTGCGCAGTGCTTCGGCGGCGAGGAACGACGGCAGTTCAGTCAGTACATCACCGGCCAGGGCGCGGTCACGTATGTGCAGGTAGTCGTTGACCATCAGTGCCGGCTCCACGCTGACCGCAACAGCGCCCAGACGCCAGGTCGGCGTGCCTTCCAACGCCGAGCCCCAGGTTGCGCAGGCAATGGAGTGGATGTCCCGTGGGTGCTGCAGATGTGTGAGCCGGGAGGCCATCTGCGGGCTGGCGACCAGGATGTGGCGGAAATCAGCGACGTGCCGGGCCACCACCGAGTCATCGGAAATCGGGCCCACCCGCAGTGCCACATCGACGCCGTCGGCTACCAGGTCCAGACGGCGCTCGGTCGAATGCACCGAAACCCGGATGTTGGGATTCTCGCGCTGGAACACGCCCAGCAGCTGCCAGACGGGTTTGAACGACTGCGGCAACGACAGCCGCAGCCGGCCACTCAGGCTCGGGCTTTCAAGGACGGAGGTACTTTCAAATTCGCTGAGCATCTCGATGCCCGGCGCGACCTGCGCCAACAGTCGCGCACCGGCCTCGGTGACCGTACAGCCCTTGGTCGACCTTTCGAACAGCTGCGTTTGCAGCTCGCGTTCCAAGTCCAGCATCCGCCGGCTCACTGTGGGAAGCGGGATCTCCAGGCTGCGCGCGGCCAAGCTGAAACTACCCTTCTGCGCTGAGGCGACGAAGATGCGCAGAGAATTGAAGTCCAGCTTAATTGATTTCATATATGAGAGTCCGATTCCCGTAATGCGATCTAGGCGTGACTTTTATGGGAGGGGATCATAGCACCAAGCCCGCATACGGGCAGTGCTTCCTTCATCCCAGGAGAATCCCCTTGAGCAAGTCTGCACTCGACTATTTTGGCCGTGACCACGTCTTCCCCAACCAGCTCGACGGCCTGCCCGCGAAGCTTTCTGATGTGAAGGGGCTGGAGATCGGCGAGTTCCTCACCAGCGATGGCGTCAAGCTGTCCTTCTGGACGAGCGGCCAGGGTACGCCGTTGGTGTTTGTGCCCGGCTGGTCGGCCGGCGGCGCTGATTACATCAACATCATCCACCTGCTCAGCCAGCGCTTCAAAGTCTACGTGCTGGACATGCGCAACCATGGCCTGTCGGACAAGGTGGAATTCGGCAACCGCATCTCGCGCTTCGCTGCAGATCTGAATGACCTGCTGGTCTCGCAGGACATCGCCAGCGCCCACCTGTGCGGCTGGTCGATGGGCTGCTCGGTCATCTGGGGCTACCTGGACACCTTCGGCTCTGCGCGCGTGCAGAAGCTGATCTTCATCGACGAAGCCGTGTCGATCTACGCGCACAGCGACTGGAGCGAAGAGCATCGCGTGCAGTCTGGTGCGTTCGCTACCTCGGCCGAGCGGATGATCGCGCTGTACTTCGGCGAAGCCGAAGCCAATCGCCTCATCGTCGATACCGACCTGCTCGATTTCTACCATAGCAAGGGTGCGCCGGCGTTCGAGAACTCGCACAGCCTGATGGAAGCGCTGGTACCGCAGGACCGCGAGGCACTGCGCCGGGTGCTGTTCGACCACATCCTCAACGACTGGCGCGACGTCATCCTGCACAAGATCGATCGGCCGACGCTGATGGTTTCCGGTGAGCACAGTGACTGGGTGCAGAGCCAACGCTGGATCGCGGACGTGGTTCCCGATGGCCGCGCCATCATCTACGGCAAGGACGAGCACGGTGATCACTTCCTGCACCTGAAGGATCCGATCCGCTTCTGCGGCGAAGTCGCCGAGTTCCTCGACGGAAAGTGATGCAGCGGCGTGCCCGCAGGGTGCTGTGCCCGTCAGCGTGCGCAGCACTCAAACAACGCACATGAAACGCGAGGATGCCGACCTCGGTCGCGCACCCGCCATGGTCGAGGAGGCCACGTGATCAGTAAAGCATTACTCAGCACTGCGGCCCCCCTCAGCATGGCATTGGCAGCTGGCGCGTTCGTGTCGATGCAGGCGGCAGCCAACTCTTCCCTGGCCAGACACCTGGGCCATCCGCTGTGGGCTGCCGCGGTCTCACTGTTGGTGAGCACAGCGGTTGTCGCTGCAGCCGTTGCCGCAATGAAGATTCCGCTGCCAGCCGCGCGCTTAGTCAGCACCGGACCGTGGTGGCTGTGGATCGGTGGCATCGCTGGAGTCGTCTACCTGGGCAGCGCCGTTACGCTGCCTTCGAAGATCGGAACGGGTGCCTTCATCCTCTGGGTCATCGCTGGGCAGATGCTGGCATCCATCGTCATCGATCACTTTGGCCTGTTCGGAATGGCCACGCGGCCGGTAAGCATTGCGCGCGTTGCAGGCGCGCTGACCGTTGTGGCCGGCCTGGTGATATCGCAGCTGGGTCCCAGCGCGCAGCCGCAGGCCTGACCAGAAAGCAACACGTGCTCACCGTGCAGGTGGGCACTCACACTCAAAAAACTTTTACTGAGAGGTCTGACATGTGCAGAAATTTTGAAGTTTTGAGTATCGCTATCGACTCTGCCTACGAGAAGGCGTTCGACTACATCGCCAACGGCGACAACCTGCCTGCGTGGACGAACCAGTTCGTCAAGGTTGTAGGTGACCAGGCGTCGTTTGATACCTTCAGCGGCATCGTGGACGTGACTTTCGAAGTGCACGCCAGCCGGGAACACGGCACCATCGATACAAAGCTGATCCTCCCCGATGGCAGCTCGGGTTGGGCGTACTCGCGCCTCATGCGCAATGTAGAGGGTGTGATCTATGCCTTCACCTTCGTGCTGCCGCCCATGGATGAGGAGGCGCTGCTGCAGGCGCATGCCCGGCAGAAAGCCAATATCGAAGACGAACTCTCACGGCTCAAGTCGATCCTGGAACGCTGAAAGCTCGCACAGCATCCTTAGGCCGATAGGCCGCGGTGCACGCGCCGGACCGCCATGTGTCTGTTCCCCCAATACGGGAAACAAGTAAAGCAATGGACAAGCTTGCTGCATCCTATCTGGACCGTCTTGGCCTTGAGGCAGAGCGGCCCTCGTTGCAGGCACTGACGCGGCTGCATCGCGCTCACGTTGAGCACGTACCTTATGAGACATTCTGGATCCATCTCTCCGAGGGCTGGGGAGTCGATCCCATGGAGTGCTTCATCCGGACAGCGACGTCCCGACGCGGCGGTTACTGCTTCCAGCTCAACAGCTCGCTTCATGAGCTGCTTGCTCGGCTTGGTTACAGGGTGAGCCTGAATCCTGCCAATGTTCATGCCGAAGGTGGGCCTGAACACATCAAGATCGAAAACCATGTCGCAATCATCGCCGAGGGGATGAAGTGCGAAAGCAACCCGGGCGGGCGATGGTGGGTTGATGTGGGCCTGGGTGACGCACTCCATGAGCAGATGCCGCTCATGGAGGGGATTGTTCATCAGGGTTCGATGCGCTTCGGGATGGAAGCTGTCGCAGCGGACGGCGTTGGCGACTGGCATCTGACCGCCGATCCATCCTGCTGGGTTGCGGGCGTCAGCATGGCCGAACAGCCGGTTGATACCCGCTATTTCCTCGAGCGACACCACTTCAACGTCCACTCGCCGGACTCTGGATACGCAAAGGTTGTCACGGCGCAACTTCGACGACCGAACGGGAAAACGGTACTGCGGGGCTGTGTCCTCACCGACACCCAGGGCGACATCGTCACGACCCACATTTCAGAGTCCCGTTCGGAATGGCTCGACGTACTGCGGGACACTTTTGGTTTGACCTTCGAGCACGTGCCGGAAACGGCGATGGCAGCGTTGTGGGTGAAAGTCAGACTGATCCACGAGGAGTGGCTGCGATCCCGCGACAGCGCCTAGCGTGCGACGTTGTGGGGAACCCTCATCGTTCATCAGATGCATCTCTCTTTCAGAGCGCATCTGATGGACAGCGTAGCCTGCATGCACGGCCACGCCTAGCAGGCGGCAGGGCAGGCGCCCAAGTTAACCCGCATCACTGCGCCGCGGGAATCGCTGATGCTGGCCGGAGCATGTCCACGTGTGGAATGCCGTCTTCAAGATAGACGTCCGAACAGCTGGCGAAGCCGTGCCTCTCATACCAGCCCTGCAGATGCGCCTGCGCCCCGAGGCGGATGCGGCTGCCAGGCCAGGCAGCTTCTGCATGCACTATTCCCCTGCGCATCAGATCGTCCGCCAGCCCACGCCCTCGGAATGCCTTCGCTACAACGACCCTGCCAATGCTGGGATCATCATAGGTCAAGCCCGAGGGCAGGATGCGCAGGCACGCCGCCACCTGGTTGCCGCCAACAATGGCAGCCAGATGCAGTACGCGCTGATCCGTGTCGTGGCCATCAAGTTCCGGGTAAGCGCATGTCTGCTCTACGACGAACACATCGGTACGCAGCTTGAGCATTGCGTACAGCAGTAGGGGATCGAACTGATGAAGGCGAAGGAGGCGCCATTCGATGCCTGGTTCATTGCCGCTGGAGCCGGGAGTCGTGGTTGTCATTGCAACTGTCTGGGTCCAGGGTGAGCTACCGATGATTGTATCTGCCGAATGGTGATGAGGTGGACTGCAGCTATCCGAATTCTCTGATGCAGCAGATGTGCTGCCAACAGCAGCGGCCAGCTGTGTCTGCCAGATCGCGGTTCGCAGGCAGGGCCAAGGCTCCCGACAGGAAGTCCGCGCGGAGAGGACATGCGCAGGCCAGAGTCGCTATCCGGGCTTGATATCCATGCTGTTCTGGGCCCAGAAGCGCGCATGGGTGGCCGTGGGCGTGCGATCGGGGGTGATCAGACCAGTGGCGTGCTCATGAGCACGCGTTGGTGACCCGTCGGGTAGTCATACAGACCACCAGAACACGTGTAGCCGTTACGCGTGTAGAAGCCTTCAGCCTGCCAGTCGAAGCTGGCAAGTCGTGCAGAGTGAGCGCCCAGCGCAACGGCCCGGCGTTCGCACGCTTCGAGCAGCGCAGCAGCGCAGCACCGAACCCGACCGACCGCTGACCTGGCTCGACCCACAGCACGTGAATCTCAACCCAGCCAAGCGCTAGGATCTCGGCCGTGGATCAGCTCTCGATCATCGTGTCTCCGCATTTGACGGTCTAACGGCGTCGCAGGCCGTGCGACGCGCAAGCGTAAGCTGATCGGCATGCTTCCTTCTATTGGCTACCAAGGCTTCCGCACCTCTCCCATCCCATCCGGGTGGGCCCAGATGGGCGAGCGCTGGGCACTGTGGTGGAACGGGCGCGAGGTGGCCAGTGTCACTCCGGCCAGCGAGGGTGGTCACCGTCTCCATCTGAACGCCCTAAAAATGTGGCACACCAAGAACGCCCCAGTCGCCAGCATCCTCCAGGGCAAGCGCTTCGCCGAGCGTTGGTGCGCAGCTAGGCTGTACCCGGGCCTGCCGTTGAGAGAGGCCGTGGCCCGCCTGACAGATAGCACATCGATTGAGCCGCGAGGGCCGCTCCCGGGCCTGCCCCCCACTCGTGAGCAACGGCAGCAGGCCCAGCGCCTAGACGCAGCAGCGGCGGCTGCATCTGCGCGGGTGATGGATGCGCTGGGGCCGCAGAGACCTCACATAAGGAAGGAACCACGGCACACGTCCGAACCCAGCCGAAAGTAGCTTTAGGGATCGGATGGTGATCTGGAAGCCTTCTTCAGGCAGGGCGGATGTCCGTTTCTGGCCGGAAGCGGACATGGGAAAGTCGTTCCCGAGAGTGGTGAACCCACATCCAATGCCACTGCGTACAGTCTGGAGTGCTTACCTCCTCTGCGCGCGCCTCGCCCTAAATGGCACCGAACGAGTGCCTTCAGTTATCGCGGCCGACCATCACTTCCCTGATGCTGGCCGTCAGGCGATCAGCGAGCGATGCATCTTGGCAGCTGCTGGCCGAGACAGTAGTAGGATCAAGTGAACTCTGATAGAACTTCAGGTAAAGCTTTGCTAACGCATCGATCAGCCGGTCATTGTCCGCCTGCACAGATGCAAGTTGCGCTTCCAGCGCACGTACTCGATCCATCGAGCAGGACCGGCGCGGACGATCCTTACGCGCACGCTCTCCCTGGGCCTTCGCTTCCGCAAGTCGTCTAGTGATCTCCGCATCCCGCCAGAGCGTGGATCGAGAAACAGACGTCATCTCGGCTAGTGATTTTGCAGATAAATCTGAGATAACTCCGCGCTCGAACTGGTCAATGAGGTAGAGCGCCCGAGAACGCCATAGCTGCCGACGTTGTTTGATCTTCACTACGTACCCTCAATTCCATAGGCGTTGAGTGCATTCCTGCACCCGCGAATGACATCAATGATGTACCTCAAATGCTGATCGAGCGGCTCTGAAGAGTCCAGCTCCGCAATCAAAGCATCAGAAACCATTTCTTGTCGAGGCTCCAGTACATTCATCATCCGTTGGTAGTCGTGCAATAGCTTCTCGATTCGAGTTCTAGCATCTTCATTCTCCGGATCAATCTGAAACGAACTACACTCAGAGCCAGTCCCAAAACCGCGAATGCACATCAAGCCTTTAGAGCACGGTGAAGTGTAGAGATCTCGGGAACAAGATCCCCATGGAGTGAAGTGCACCACCCTTAGCTTCTCTTCGATGAGCTTCGCAATCTCATCATTGCCAATTCCGCTGACCTTCCATTCCGCAACTCGTCGACCAAGGTAGTCGTTCGGTGGTTCAGACTGAAGGTAGAGCTTGCGGACATGCTCCGCTCTCTCCTTCGCGGTTCTATGATCGTAGTGATGCCCCTGACGTGGCGCACGATTCATCCAGAGGTCGACTGCAAGCTCGTTCGGACCAGAGCGCAACATTGCAGTGGTCACCCAGTGCCGAATCATGTGAGGACTGAAGGAGAAAACCTTGCCCGAGGCATCACGAACTCCCAGTCGTTGAAAGACGGTGCTCTTCAAGCTGTTTGTACGCAGGTAGTTATAGATGTCGGCCCGAAAGAGTGGCCTTGGGACGATACCCAGCGGCCTGTTGCTACTAAATTGCCCATCCCAAAGGACGATGAGATGACTGCTAAGATTACGCTCCATGCCAGGACGGGGCGTACGAGCTTGAGGTGAGCCACTGCCTAGAGGCGATGCAATGGCCACCTCGTCATCATCCTCCGCCACCAGCTCGTCAAAGTGGCGCCCGAGGTATCCAGTGAACTGTAGATGGAGCAGCCTCTTGAACTCCGCAATGTCTACTACTGACCCATGCGCGCCGCCCGTGTTCGATATCACCAGCTGACGTACATGTTTCCAGGCTGTCTTCCACTCTTCAATCTGAGCAGGTGCGATTGTGCTGGCTGGACTGAAACAGCCGGCATCGCTCAGTTTCCGGAGGAAGTCCTTAAGCTCGTCAACAAAGACATGTTGCTTGGATATGTTCCCAGGCCTGGCCCCTATAGCGAGGGCAAGGTCTGTGATTCCAAAGGTGTATGCATCGCGCCGCAGCTTCTTTCTCGAGTACGACAGCCAGTCCCACCTCTCAACCCTGAGGTCGATCCACTCGACAATCCTCGAAGCAAGCGGCTTAGGGACACCAACCAACGCCTCACTGTAACGTCCTGACGAGCTAAACTGTTTCTCGCTCAGCTCAAAACACTTCACCACCTCGCTGATAGTGAAGTGGTTGATCGGATCAAGGTTAGCAAGCTTTAGCTGCGCCGACTGACCGCCGCTTAGAGGATTCTGAGTACGGCTGCGCTGCAACTCTTGGCTAATGAACTCAAACCCCTGCCTCTCAATTATCCGCGCCTGAGCCCTAGCACCGGCACATGCTTCGATTAGATAGAAATAGGCCTCGCGAACTACCGCGTCCCAGACCGAAGGGACCGGCATGGCGTTGGCGGTGCCCGCCTTCTCAACTGGGACGCGAAGAAACAGACTGCCGGGAACAGACTCGTCATCGAGTGCATGCACCGGGAGCGCAGTGACCTCACCGCAGCGAAGACCAAGTGCCAGAACGAATGCCAACGCTTCCAGTCTCATTCGGTCGTAGCCTGGGCGCGGTTCAAGCGACGGATCGTTCAGCAGCTGGGCCCTTACTTTAGCTAATGCTTGAGGAAGATCCTCGACGTACTTTTTCTCGTGTTGCAACTCACGAGCAACTGACGTTACGTCTTGCATCGCCCTGATTGGATTCGCGATCCCATGCTTCCAACTGAGGTGGCGATCTAGAAAGCGCTCTTCGGCGAGACCCCGGCCCGTCCTCACACCATTCAGATAGTGAACAATAGCAACCAGCCCACCAGCGCGATGGTAGGTCGTTGCTTCCGAGTAGTCTTCCCTCATTACCTCAAGAACTCGATTCAGTTGCGCGGCACCGATCTTCGTCCAGTGCCATCCATGACGCTCCATGACACTTGCCAAGTAGCGAAATGCAATCACCCGCCCGAGCACCAGCTCAGCAGAGAAGTTTGGTTTTCCATGAATCTGGTTGACTATGAATGTTCTCGCAAGACTAGCCGAGTCGCCGGGCAAAGGAGTCCCCTTCGGCTCCCTGCCGCCTATGAAAGTGAAGTGAATTCGTCTTGACCTGTACCTCCAAGTCGTGGCATCAAACTCACCGCCAACTATTCCCATCGACCTCGCAATCTCGAATTTTTTCCGCGACTCGTGCAGTTCGTTGGCAAGAACCTTTGAACTATTCATCTGCCTGCTCCAAGCCAACGCTCTGCGCACCCAGCATCTGAATGAGCGCCAATGCGCCGGCCACCTCAATTTGGAGCTGATCCTTAAGGGCTCCGGTTGCGCTGTGCTCTAGCATCGCTTTATGTTGCTTGATTGACTCCAGCGCCGCCGCGTGATTGGCGCCGATGTCAGGGCGAAATGAGCGGCATGCGTAACAGCTGACGGTCGGATGGTAGGGGCAAGCGGATTCTCGAACACACAGTCCCAGACTACCAACGGCAATTGCTCCCGCACTCGGAGCCTCCCCATTGCCAGACAGCCGCCCTTCCCAACTCTGTGCGGCAGCTACAATTTCGTTGCTTCTGGCTGCCGTATCGTTGATGAAGCGGTGAACGTCTCTGCTGTACTTGAAATAGTGGCCGACTGACTCAGTATTGCTATGGTCCAGGGCCTCGGCGACCTCATCCGCCAGATGTCCTGCAAGGACCAAGCTAGTCCCCTTAGTCCTCCGAAGACGGTAGGCGCCCACCATGAGTCGTCGTGGCTGGGCGTCCCTTGTGTCCATCCTTGACATAGGAATCGCCAGAACCGACGTCAGCCTCCTAAATTCGGTAGATATCGTGTTAGCGTCTGCGTGCATTGCATAGCTGAATATTGTCGGCGAATCGCAATAGCGTTTTAGTCGCTGATCTTGACGATCCCTAGCAGGGAACATTGGCACTGGAGGCAGATTCTTAGATTCGCCATCCTCCATCAAGCGTTGAATCTTCTGCATCAGCTCTGCGCATTGCTCAGGGGCAGCCTCAACCTGTAGCCGCACGGCAGCGGCAGTGTCGTCTGCAATGTGTCGGCAAACCATATTGCTTTTTGCGCGCCTAAGCTTTGATCGCTTTACGCCTTTTACGCTCGGCACCATGACGTACGGTCCGAGCTCGTTGCCACCTAAATCTTCGATCCTTAACAAGCTTATCTGAACAGGTCGCAGGCCCCAGTCCCTTGCAAGGAGGAACATTGCACGTTGACGAATGCTTACCCTAGGGTTTTCCCTCACCGCTTGATTTAGAACGCTCATCTCGGCTGCCGTGTATGGTCCGATGTTTGGATCCCTCAGTGCCACGATTGAGCTTACCCAGCTAAAGCGCGATGGGCTAATCGCCCGAAGCATCTCTTCGGACTGCTCGTCAAACCCAGCAATATCGGCTTCTGTGGCCCAGCTATAGAAACTCCTAACGCCAGTTACGGACGCCTCTCTTTGGCCACTCACCAGCTGCGGCATGATGTCGGAAAAGTGACCTAGAAGATCGAGAGCTATTCCTTCTGCACTTTCGGACTTAGTGTCCACCGCAGCAAAGACGTCAGCCAGCTCAATCACCGAGCGAACTTCTGCTGTTGTCTCGATCCTATCCACGACCCACAGTCTAAATAGCCATTCCAAGTATGGGTTATTGCAGATGCGTTGGCCCCAGGGAATTCTCTTCTCACCGGAACCTATGTGCTCAAAACGGAGGTATGGAGGCCACTTTCCATTTCGATCAATTATCCGAACGCTCTGCCCATAGACTGAGGTGGTGGCCAATGGAATTTCATCCAGTTCCTGATCGGAGAACGCCATCGCTCTGAGGCGCAAATCGGCTGCTGCATCATTGGCCGTGCTCATCGGCTTCATCCCCCGATTCCTCCCTTAGGACACTGGAAAGTCGCTCTGAGATCGCCGCGCGCGTGTAGTGACCAACCATCGGACTTCGCTGTGACCAGCCACCGACATATGCCAAGGCATCCGTAAGCACCAGTGAGTTTGAGGAGTCCATCTCCACAATCTTGCGTCGAATTGAGTTCACCGCAGTCGAACGCATTCCGTGAGGATGAAGTCTCTTCCCCAGTACGGCAACTTCCGGAACCCTACCAATTTGATCGATGATTCTGTTGATCGTGTACGCCGATAGCCTCCTGCCGTCTCGCGTACTAAGGAAGAAGGCCGGCGATGGCGCTGACGCGGTGACACTCTCCAGGCGCCAGATGTCCCTGTATTGCTCCAGAACATCGGCAAGTGGGAGCGATATTGGCACCTGCCGTCCAAGGGTCTTCATGCTAGCCCCATCGCGGCGTTTGCGCCTTGCTACTGACGTGGGCCTCCTTATCCTGATCGTTGGAGTTGCGCCGAGATCAACGTCACTTAGCTCAAGAAGGACAGCCTCGCCACGACGCAGCCCAGTAGCCAACATGACATGAAGCAGGCAGTAGTTTCGAAATCTAACCTCTCGAGATCGAAACGGATTCATAATCGAATCGGGATGTATAACTCTGTCGATCACGGCGACGTCTTCAGGCGTCAGACTTGTGGCTCTATTCGGGCCCTCCCCGGCGCTCGCTGCTATTCGCAGTTGGCGCTCAACGATCTTGCATTGCCTAAGAGAATTGCGATCTACCTGAGCCTGTTCTATCAGGCTAAGGTTCGCGAACTGCTTGTAAAAGTCGAATGCGAACTTCAGAAAACTCTTCAGAGTTTCAGATCTTCGGGAGCAAGTTGATTTGCTTGCTTGCGAACCCGATGCAGTCCTTCCCAGTCTGGAGGCGATTGACCTCAGCTCACCATCTCGAAACCCATTCAGAGACCTTAAGCGTTCCTCGACGATGACACCCAGAGAATCAGCGATTTCGTAGAGCACCTGCACATCTCGCAAGTATGAATCTGCGGTGTTTACGGCATCAGCACCGCAGACAGTCTTCACCCACAATGTGGGAAGTGGTTGCGGAATTCCGTTGTGTAGCAGGTATGGCCAATAGCGCCCATCAGCGCCCAGGACCTTCTTTACTGCCCACTGCCGGGGCCCCGAACCGTACCCTTTCATGAATCACCGTATGGGATGCCTGCAACACTGATGCTCATGCTACATAACAGCCACAACCACCCCTCCGGCGACCCTGAACCCTCCGGCGCCGATGCACGCATCACCGAGGAGCTGCAGCAGGCGCTGGCCCTGGTCGATATCCGCCTGCTGGACCACTTCGTGATCGGTGAGGGGCGGCCGGTTTCATTTGCTGAACGCGGCCTCCTGCCACAGCTGCAACCGCGCCTGTTCGGATGACGCCAGGGCCCGGGGCGCCCGGCCGGCGGAGGCCGCGCGCGTTCACATGGGCAGGCCCCGGTCAGCGTACGCGCCGGCATCTGCGCTAAAATGGGCGATTCCGCCGCTCATTCTCACAGCAGGCCTCGTGAAAAATCTCCTCCGCGCCCTGATCAGCCAAGGCATCGAAGCCTTGCGCGCCAATGGCACCCTGCCCGCCGAC
>PJTT01000398.1_pt1 | contig 37727 bp, 19 predicted proteins | sample 1512261 | NCBI WGS metagenome assembly PJTT01 (sample SAMN08177685, study PRJNA422409) | Soil metagenome, whole genome shotgun sequencing project. | isolation source: Soil (2) enriched on wood chips | place: USA: Madison | collected 2015-01-15
AAAAGGGTATCGCTTTTTTGTGTGCGTGATTGCCTATATCTGATTTCAGATTTCGACAAAAAAAAGGACGGCACGAAAATATCCGTACCGTCCTTTTTATATTTTAATAGTTGTTACCGCACTAAAGTTATATCTCCTTTCTTCACAAATTGTGTGCCATCACTGCAGGTATATCTGAGGTAGTAATGGTATGTTCCTAAATCGGATGGCTTATCGCGGAAAGTGCCATCCCAGCCGCCTCTTGTTTTGTAAGACACAAAAACGCGCTCTCCCCATCTGTTGAAAATAGAGAACTCATTAATTTCCTGTTCGGTATCCGTAACTAATTCGAACTGGTCGTTAAGGCCATCTCCATTAGGACTAAAAGCATTTGGAACCAATACCACGCAGCAATGCTGGGTATTTACAAGTATAGAATCCGAAGCCTTGCAGCCAAAACTATCTGTCACATCTAACCTTATCATTCCAGGCACAATCATTTGGGCATTTACCTGATGCCCCTCATTACTGGTCATTTTGAAATACATCTCGGGAGACCATACATAAGAATAGCCTGGATATTCCTCAGACATCAAAGTGACGGTATCATTCTGACAAACTATTTCTGATGCTATTTTAATATCTACCTCCGGATAATCAATGATGTCTATAGTATCGTATCTCACAACCGACGGACAGTCGAAAGAAGAAACCGTGAGTGCAACTATTTTTTGTCCGGGCGTTTCCCATACCATATTCAAAGAGCGCACATCGTTTATTTCTTCGCCCGCTACATTCCAGTTATAGGTCAATGTGCCAGCCGCATCACTGCTGCCGCTTATCTGCACCGCCTCTCCAATACAGGCGTAAGGCGGCATTACTATTTCGGGTAACTCAGGTGTGGCAGTAATACCAATGGTTACGCTGGCGGTATCACTCGGGCATCCTCCATTATCTATCCATAGCGCAATTGTTTTTTCGCCCGCCGTGCCCCAGCTAACCGTGTATGGCCCGGGGTCGCTGCCGCTTAAATCTCCACCAGACCATTCCCATATCATTGTGCTACCCTCAGGCAGTGTACCTGTAAAGGTTACGGTTACTTCTTCGCCCGAGCATTTGATTTCTAAAGGTTCTGCTATAAAAGAAGCAACAGGCTTCTCGCTAACATTTACGATTATTCGAGAGCGCGGCCCCTCGCAACCATTTATTAGCTGGGCCACATAGAAAGTATCGCTGCCTGCTATTGTTGTCGTTGGTGTAGGTGTAGTAGTGCTGCCCGTGCCTCCGGTTAATGAATTATACCATTGCAGTTCTTCTCCTGTGGCTGATAATGGAGTTGCAGTAGCACCGATACAATAGTTTACAGGACTCACTACTACCGGTGCATCCGGCAATGGCTTAACCGTTAAATCTAATACAGAGAACGAATCACAGCCGTTAGACGAGGTAAATGTATGCGTATAGCTTCCTGAAATATTGTAGCTAACATCGTTAAACTCATAAGACTCGCCCTGGCAAATTTCTGTAACCAATGTATCAAACAAAATAGGCAAAACGGTAAAGTCAAGAACGATAAATGAATCGCAACCCAGCGAAGTACTAAGTGTATCGAGATAGGTACCCGACTCATTAATTTCCGCACCGTTAAAAGTATAAGGCAGCTCTGTAGCGCATACTGCAACTGTCAAGTCTGTGCTATCAATGTTATTAATAGTTAAGTTGAGTGTGATAATTGAATCGCAGCCGCTACCAGAAGTTGCGGTATCAAGGTAAATACCTGCTGTGGTCAAATTCTCTCCTCCAAATAAATAAGGTAAATCGTTGTTACATACCGCTATATTCAAAGTGGTATATTTCAAAGGATTTACTGTAAGATTTAAAGTAGTCACAGAATCGCAGCCCGTAACCAGAGATGCTGTAGTGAACGTGCCGGCAGCAGCACTTCCCGCCGTTATTGAGTTACCATTCCACATGTATGGTAATTGGTCGGAACAAATAGTAACTGATTGTGTCGCACTTTTAGTTGGGTTTACTGTAAGGTTAAGCGTAGTGGTAGAGTCGCAACCCGTGCCGGACGCAGTAGTAGTAAAGGTTGCAGCCGTTGCACCACCTGTAGTTACCGATATACCATTCCATACATAAGGTAATTCATTGGAACAAAGTGTATGACTGAAAACTACGGATGACAATGGATTAACGGTCAAATCAATTTCTGTAATCAAGCTATCGCAGCCATTTACATATGTAACTGTATCATGATAAATTCCGGTTGTGGATATAATAGCACCAGATGGCAGCACGACATTTGCGCCTGCGCAAATAATAGTATCCCTGTCTACCGAGGTTGGCGGCGGGCCTATCGTAACTGTCCTTGATGCTGTGTTGCTACAGCCTAAAGCATTGGTTGCGGTAACGGTATACGTTCCGCCTGTAGCCGTTGTTATCGAAGCGGTTGAGGCACCGGTACTCCAGTCATAATCTGCCATACCGGCAGTAGCGCTTAAAATAGTTGATTCCCCAAAACACAAATTATTATTGCCCGTTATGCTGACAGTTGGCAATGGATTGACTACAACTGCAACAGATGGACTTGTAGCGCTACAGCCATCTGCATTGGTAACTGCAACGCTATGTGTACCGGCAGTAGTAACAACTTTGCTTGCTGTTGTACCGCCACTACTCCATGTGTAACTGGTATAAGTGGCCGTTGTAGTGAGTACAGTGGTATCGCCTGTGCACAGCGACAAGTCGCCTGTAATTACAGGACTTGGTATAGGTAAAGCTTCTATTGAAATAGTATCATTGATAATACAGCTACCTACTGTAATCGCTACGGAATAAACACCACCGGCGCTAATTGTCTTAGAGGCTCCGGATGCACCATCGTTCCACAAGTACGAAGTTGCGCCAGCTGTAGTCGCATCAAGTGTGTGCGTTGCAGTTCCAAAACAATAGCTGGTATCGTTGCCTAATGGACTTGATGTTGTAGGATTGGTAACAATAAAAGAGTCTCGAACAGTGCAACCGTTGAGTGTTCTGTCTACCCAATACGTGCCGGCATCATATACCCAGGTATTGTATGTTGTGGCTCCATTGCTCCAGGTATAGGCAGGGCTATAGCCGGTATAGGTAACCAATTGTATGCTATCAGCATCGCACATGGTTGCGCTCGCTACTGGTTGTGGCTCGAGCGGACTAATGTAAACCTGTATAGTATCTGTTTTACTACAACCATCATAAGTTACCTGTGCCCAGTGTGTAGAGGAGCCTATTGTAGTAACAGTCTTCATCGCATCGGTACTGCCACCATTCCATAAATAGGTGGAACCCGTGTGTGACGTGGCATTGAGCACCAATGTGTCTCCTGTACAAATAAGCGTATCGTTACCGAGATTTAAAGATGGCCGTGCCGGTATCGTAATCGTTTGGGTGGCAGTGGCGCTGCCATCACAAGCGGTATTAGTTACATTTAATGAAACTGTATAAGTCGCATCGGTAGCTAATGCCGGATAGCAAAAAGCAGGAGACACAGCATCGGAAGTAACAGAGCCAAAACCAAAATCCCATTCGTAAGTTATAGACGAACCATAGGTTGAGTAATTAATAAAACGAACAGAATCGGAAAGGTTACAATGAAATTCAGCTACGAAATTAGCGTTGGCCATACAAGGATTTACAGGCGCACAAGTATCTTCATGCACAATAGCCGATAGATTCAAAGTTATATCGCCCGTGGTCATGTAAGACGGATGCACATAATCGTAATAATATTTAGGCACCAGTACCTGAATATAATAGCTATTATCCGGCATCAGGCACTTATAGGTATTTTCTGTCAGGGCGTCCATTACACAACTTTGTTCCTGCATAGCGCCGCAGTCGCCGGTCATCATCCTGTATTTTATTTGAGCAGGTGCGGCATTGGTACTTTCTGTGAGATATGCGGTTACGTCCATAGTATCTGTACCCGTAATATCTATTCTGAACCAGGAAGATTTATAGTAGTCAGTTTCGCCACCGTCAGGGCAGGTAAGCTCCGGCCCGAATTCGCCATAGTCGGTGCCTATTGTATGGCAATTGACCGTAACTGACGCAGTGGTAGAGCCCACACCTGTAATAGCAGCTACAACTGGCGCAGAGCAATAGTCGCCTGCACTTTCGGTAAATATTAATTGCGGGTAAACATCCTGGTCTATTTTTCCACAACCGGTGAGCAACAGATAATAGGTACCGCTACTTACACAACTTACGCCCCACGAACCACCAGCCAGATAGGAATAGCCATACGGAGGTGCGGTTAAACCTGTGCTCGTAGAGTCGCCGGCTATATCTTCCCTAAAAAGCTGCACATCATAGGGATTAAAACTCGTCGCGACACTATCAACCCACAGGCGGTAATTAACCTGTCCTGTAAAGTATTCTGGTACTTCAAATTTGTACCAAAGTGTTTTATCATCGCAAGAGGTGTACGAAACAGTCGGCTCGGTGCCGCTGGTAGTGGCGCAACTATAATTATCTTCAGCTCCGTAAAAAGTATCTGCAGATATAATACCAATATCGCCCGCACTCGCATAATGGTCAAAAGCGGTGCCTATATTATCTACTGAATCTACCATTACCGATACCTCCACCTGATGATTAGGCTGCATATTGTGCCAATCGGCATAATAGTGGTAACCTAAGTTATCAACATTTACATAATAGCGATCAGCGGGCGAGGCGTTACAAGGCTGGCGATAAAACCGAATGGTATTGGCACCTACACAGTACCAATAGCCTGCATTATTTGCATTGATGTACTCCAATCCCTGAGCACTTGTAGAATCGATACCTCCCGAAGTAATAAGCGTTTCAAAATCGATAGTTCCATCCGCATCGGTACCGTAAACAGAAAACTGATATTGGTTTAATCTGCCTGCAGTTTTATTATCAACCTTAACGGTGACCCATCCTGCTTTGTCTGTTACGAAAGTGTACCATAGGTTTCTGCGTGACGCAGAATTACTCATGTAGGAGACAGGTGAGCCCGGTTTTACCTGCCAAATACTATCTGTGTAAATGTTGGGATTGTACGTTACATAGCAAGCGGCTTCGGTAGGATCAGTGCTTTGTGCGCCTGTAGTGCAATAGAAAAAATCATTGCTTGCAGCCCTGCCCGCATTTAGCGGATTGACATCGCCTACCGCACCGTCGTAATAAGTGCTATCGGCTGGTACCACGCCAAAGTCATAAGCATTAATAGCATGGTCAAATCTGGAATAGCCCACTTTATCTACGTAAATAACAGGCGATACACTGCCACAGCGCAACTCGTCTCCACCCGTTACTACCAATGTATACACACCGGGCTGGGCTTTACAAAATTCAATATGGCCATTGTCTTGTGTGCAAACCTGTAAAGGGTCGGATGTTGCCATCGACATAGAGTCGGTGCGTACATCAAAGTCGTAAACTTTAGCCCAACGGGAACTGGTACTGATTTGCACATAACTTTCCTGTGTAAGTTCAAATACATAATACGCTACCCTATTGTGCGCCGTTGCGCAACCCTCATCAAGACCATGTGCCGAAAATGGCGTGTCTACTATACAATTAAAATGTTCAGTTGGCAGCGTTACCGAATTGCGCGTAACCGGATAAGCACCTGTATCAGCAGCACTATTCCACTCTACCAAATAGGGCGAACCTGCATCAGTAGCGGCTTTATGTGGCCTATTATATTCTGGTGCTTCGCAATCGACGGTAATAGTGATGTATATCTGATTGCCCAAATGCACGTTCCCTTGTGCACCGCTGCTATATTCAGGATTTTCGTAAGATGGTCCTGTTCCGTATGACACCACCGTATACCAACCGGTATCCATAGGTGTACATGCTGCGCTGGGTCTTGAATAAAAGCAAGTTGCAACAGCCTCTAATCCGTCTTCGCCATCAGTAGCCTTTCCTTTGAACAAAGAGTTGATTCCATACGAATAATAGGCACTATTTATAGAAACCATTGCCGGCTCACTCAGGTAAAACTGCCTGTAAATAGCCTTTTTGTATCCGCTACAAGGCGCAGTACCTGCAATGGTATCAGCATTGTCGGTACAGGTATAATTATCCCAGGTGGAATAGACCGTGCCCTCGCCGCCTGGCACAGAGTCTACTACGCTGCCTAAATCCTCTGCCGTTGCAAAGCTATAATGAACCGTACGCATCGTATCAATCTCTACACGAGGCTGGTCGATAGCAGCAGTACTAAATAGCAAATTATCATTGCCGAATGTGGCAAATGTGTAATCGCCCGGCAGCAGACAAGTGTAGTAAGAATAGTTACGCACACAGGTACCGACTGCGTCAAGGCCAGAAATGCTGTCGGGATAAGCATGAGCATCCTGATCGATTGCCAATGCATTGGCATCGCCGTAATAGAGTTTGTAAAACTTATCGTAAGACCAATTGAGATTTGTAACCGATACCAGACCGCTATCTGCAATTTCAAATTGGCGGTACATTACCTTTTTATAATCATCGCCGCAGCCCCCCTCGGGAATTACAGTATTTCCACACCCAAAGGTATCAACGGTTGAAAGATAACTGGTATTAGGCACCAATGCGTCCAGGTCATTTATAGAGTCAAAAGCGCCTGCCACTGAAAGATCAAATTCGTTGGAAGCTACCATTGGCGCGAGCGTAAGCGTAGTAGATACCTGTTTGCCTAAATTATCTCTTAAACAATAATCGGCACCGGTATATAAATGGCCATAATAGAGCCCATACAGGTAAGATGTATAATAGCCCGAATCCCTGCCACTAATCTGAATGGTATATTTACCCGGCTCCAAACAGTTGAGTGCTGCAGAATAAGTGGTTCGGGACAAAAGGCTATCTGCGTTAAGGTAGTTACAGTCTTCTGTAACACCACCTTTGTAAATACTCACAAGCGCGTTGCTACAGCCCGCAGAATAGGTTGTAAGATTTAATTTAGCTGTTTCGGTAATTTCAAAAGTGTAAAAGGTGCTGAGATTGTACCTCACAGAACCAAATAAAATACCTGTATCCGGCACCGGCCCGCAGTCATATAAGCTGTGCTTGCTATTGCAGGCCAGATAATCGTAATAGGTGGTGCCTGTAGTTGATGTTGCTAAAATACCCAACTTATTTTCATCTGCCATAGCAGATAATACAGGCACAGGTGCAAGCGTACTATCTGTGCCGCCATAAGCTACAGCCACCCTGATATCCGAGTCAAAAGTTGTTGGAAATAAGAGTTGCAGAGTATATGTGGTCGATGGTTCAATTTCTCCACATTCATACATTTTCCTGCCCGGATAATAGCCATTCGTCATCATTGAGTCGCAGTTGCCTATTTCCGTTAGTCCGCTCAATCCGGCTGTAGCATCTCCCTCATATAGTCTGAAACCTATTTTTTGTGTAGTAGAAAAAGACAGGCCGTTGCTTGACAAAAACAGTGCTAAATAGTCAAGATAGTCGGGCGTGGTAAAGGTATGCCAGGTCGATTTGTTGTATGTTTCGTATGTTCCCAATCCATCGCATATTTCGTCCGCATCTTCCAACGATTGGCAGGATAGGTTATAATTGACAACAGTCATTTTACTAACCAGCGTTCCAAATTCATAAGCATTTTCAGGAGTGTCGTACAATGCATCTGTTGCGCCCGCTTCCACCTCGATGTACAAAGAACCTGATGCCGCTAATTTGGAAGAAACCTGTACCAGATATTCGCCGGGCTCTACACATGGGTGATAGGTATTTCCGAAAGTAATAATAGGCGTCAGCTTCGAACTGATATCCGTGCCAGTTGGCAGGCAATCCTCTGTTTTGTAAACGGCAAATCCGGCATCGCCGGCAGTAATAGCCGAGCCGGGCTGCATCAATTTTACCCGAATCGAGCGCGTGGTCGATAAGGTAAATTTGTACCAGATTGATTTTTGATTTTGACTGGCTACAACAATAGCCGGCGCAAATGTTTCCCCCGTTTGCACCGTAGCGTCCGATATATCGTAAGCGTCAGATGTGAACGTACCCACGCCAAAACCATCAGCGTCAAGCAATATTGCGGCAGCATCGGTACAGTCGTCATTTGCCGGAGCCTGCGCCAGTACCACGTTGGATAGGAGCACAGAAAGCAAAAGCAACCAGTATTTTCTATAAAAGGATAAAGATTGTTTCATAAAAGTCGGGCTATAGGTGATGATTTGAAAAATTTAGAGATAAGATTTTGCGTCTTGAGGTAATGGTTATCTGTTGTGGCAAATATATAAATGCCTATTCAGCAATAGTTGCGGGAAATCCCCCATTTTTCTGTGGGAAAACACGGGTATTTTATACGGCTTTTACCTGTTTCAATTAAAAATTAGTCACAAATATATATATCGGGGACACCGAATGCAATAACCAATTTTGGGTATTTTTAACATTTAATATTGAGGTAATAAAGCCTTTCACAAATTTGCACATACCATTATTCAGTTGTACCTTTGCAGCCGAAAACCAGAAATTAAAATAATTTATATTATATTATGTCCGGACAGCTTAAAGAAGTTCGCCTACGTATACAGTCAGTTACCTCTACGCAGCAGATTACCAAAGCCATGAAAATGGTGAGTGCTGCTAAATTGCGTCGTGCTCAGGATGCTATTTTGCAAATGCGTCCTTATGCGCAAAAATTGCAGGAAATGTTGAGCAATATCGTAAGCAGCCAAAGTGGCGATATGGCTTTGCCTTTGGCAGAAGAGCGCGCGCCGGAAAAAATATTAATTATACCTATTACCAGCGACCGTGGTACCTGCGGTGCTTACAACTCCAATATTATTAAAGCTGCCCGTCAGGTAATAGCTGATCGCTTTAGTGCGCAGGCTGCAAAAGGTAATGTTACTATTTTGCCTATTGGTAAAAAAGGGTACGAGTATTTCCAAAAGCATAACTACAAATTGGTAGACAGTTTCTGGAATATGTTCTCTGATCTGAGCTTTGATAATATCCGTCGTGCGGCGGTATATGCACAAGAAGCTTTCCTGAAAGGAGAATATGACCGCGTGGAACTGGTTTATAGCCAATTCAAAAATGCGGCAACACAGGCATTTGTTTCAGAAGCTTACCTGCCAATACCTAAGGTGGAAAATACCGACAATCAAAAACAGTCGGACTTTATATTTGAACCATCGAAAGAAGTATTGATTCAGGAGCTGATGCCAAAAATCCTGAACACGCAGGTGTACAAGGCTATTTTAGATGCCAACGCATCTGAGCATGGCGCCCGTATGACTGCGATGGATAAAGCAACTGAAAATGCTGCCGAAATTCTACGTAGCCTTAAAATATCTTACAACCGTGCACGTCAGGCTGCTATTACTACCGAGCTTACAGAGATTGTAAGCGGTGCAGCAGCATTGCAAGGATAAAATAGTACGAGATAATAGAAATGTAAAAAGCACCTTGAGAGAGGTGCTTTTTTGCGTTGTAGGGATCTAGTGGGAAAGGTGGCTTTTGCCACGATATCAACTATTTTTGGTTATCGTCGTGTCTGTAAGGCTCATTAGTATCGAAACGCTAAGAATAGAAGAGCCGGAGCAATAAGCTTGGCGCAAAAAAGAACGACATTTGCAGTAATCGCAAAGCGCCAAAACCGTAGTGGTGAATAAAAACGGGCAATACCGTAGAAACAGGCAACAGACAAACAGAATGAAAAAATATCTAACAATTGCTTTTACTTTACTGGCAACGTTTTCAGCAGTTGCACAGGTTGACAAATATGCTGACCTCTATAAAACTATTCTCGCCAAGGACAGTTTATTGTTTGATGTAGGTTTTAATACTTGCGATATCAAACAATTTGAAATTTTATTGAGCGACAGTTTAAAATTCTACCATGATAAAGACGGAATTTCTGATAAAACAAAATTCATTTCAGATTTAAAGAAGGGAATTTGTAACAACAATGAAAACCGCCAGGTTAAAAGGTATTTGGTAAAAGAAAGTACTGAAATATTTCCGCTATATAGAAACGATGTTCTTTATGGTGCGGTGCAGCATGGAGAACATTTATTTTCTGAAAAGCGGGAAAGCCAAGCAGGAATTGCAAAATTTACCAATGTCTGGCAATTAGAAAACGGAGAATGGAAATTAAGAACATCATTCAGTTTCGACCATCAGCCATACGAAAACAAGCTAACAGAAAACTCGCTTTTTGATAATGAGTCAGAAATTGAAAAATGGCTAAAAGAAAATAAAGTACCAACGCTGGGAATTGGAGTTATAGAGAGTGGAACCCTGCAACAGGTAAAGGTTTTTGGCGAAATCACAGAAGGAGTTTCAGCACCCTACAATACGATTTTCAACGTAGCCTCTTTAACTAAACCTGTAACTGCAATCGTTGCCTTGAAGCTGGTTAGTTTAGGAAAATGGAATTTAGACGAACCTATTTACAAATATTGGACTGACCCGGAAATTGCGAATGACTCCCGAAACAAAAAACTGACTACAAGAGTTATTTTAAGCCACCAGACAGGTTTTCCCAATTGGCGTTGGATGAATGACAACAAAAAACTCAATTTCCAGTTTGACCCCGGAACCAGATATCAGTATTCAGGCGAAGGGATGGAATACCTGAGAAAGGCATTAGAAAAGAAGTTTAATAAATCATTGCAACAGCTAGCTAGCGAGCTCATTTTTCAACCCGCAAAAATGACTGACACAAGATATATATGGGATAAAAATGTGGATACAACAAGATTAGCAGTTGGCTATGACAAAGATGGCAACGAGTATAAAGCAGTAAAAAACAACACACCAAATGCTGCTGACGATTTAATGACGACTGTAGAGGACTACGGTAGATTCCTGGTGAGCGTCCTGAATGGTGAAGGATTATCTAAAACAGTTTTTGAAGAACTGGCCACAGACCAGGTAGCGAGCACAAAAGGAAAACACTTTGGTTTGGGCTTTGAAATTTATGATTTAGGAAATGGAGAACGGGTTTTGTCTCATGGCGGTGCAGACAATGGTGTTCAAACTATCTTTTTTATCTGCCCAAAAACAAAAAACGGGCTTTTAATTTTTACAAATTCTGACACAGGTGTTACACTTTACGAAAAACTGTTGAACCATTATTTAGGAGCAAACGGCCAGAAAATAATCGACATTGAAATGAAATAAAAAGCTACCCCACTGTCCTTATGTCTCTAAGTAAAAAACCTACCGATAATCGAACAAAATAGTCAAAGACTCTAAAATAACAGGCGCACAGACTTTATAGCCTACCCCAAGCAAACCTATAAGTTTTTCAAATACCTTATAGGTTTCAGGTTTGCAGCTTCCTTTACACCGAATTCCATTCGGTGCTATTCACGTTCAATCCCTTTGGGATTGTAGCGTTTGCGCGGAATGAAGTCTGGATAAATTTGAATGTGTAGAAATGCTGTTGGCTCACACCGCTGTCCTTATGTCTCCGACTAAGGACAAAAAACCACCACGAAGCGGACAAAATAAAAGTCTTTAAAATCAAAGTCGCACAAACTTTATAGCCTAACCCAAGCAAACCTACAAGGTTTTTAAATACCTTATAGGTTTCAGGTTTGCGGCTTCCTTTACACCGAATTCCATTCGGTGCTATTCACGTTCAATCCCTTTGGGATTGTAGGGTTTGCGCTGAATGAAGTATGAAATCTGTTTATTGTTAGAACGCCCAGATGTTTTGCTGTGCGAGGCTTGCAGCCGCGCAGCCCTATTATTTTGCCTGCGGCAAAGGCGTGAAAAACTAAAAGATTACGGTGAAAATTACATGCGTTTGCCCGCGCCCCGGATGGCAGCGAATAGCCCGCAGCGTGCCCTGTAGCGCAGCGAAAGGGCGCGCGAGGACTAGTAGCGAACAGCCGGTGAAGGCGCCCTGAAAAAATACATCCGCTCTATATTGCACAACCAGCACGCCTGCTAAAAATACCTGCCGAAATAAATATGCCGCAAAAACAAACCTTATGCTAATCCGTGTGTACTTTGTCTGACTTAAAGATGGTTATATATGAAGATAGTGTACACAAAGGTGTTGAGGGGGCCTAATTACTGGTCGAGTTACCGCAAGAAACTAATAGAGATGAAACTCGATATTGAAAAATATGAAGACTTGCCGAGTAATATGCTGGAGGGATTTAATAATAGCCTGTTACAACTACTGCCGGGACTAAAACAAGACCATTGCTCGGAGGGATATGCGGGCGGATTTGTAAAAAGGCTGGAAGAGGGAACCTGGATGGGCCATGTGATAGAGCATGTGGCGCTGGAGCTGCAATGTGTGGCTGGTATGGAATGTGGCTATGGCCGCACGCGCTCTACGGCTAATAGAGGTGTGTACCATGTAGTTTTTTCTTACGTGCATGAAGAGGCAGGCAGACTGGCGGCGGCGGCGGCAGTGAAGCTGGTCGAGGCGCTGGCGAGTGGAAACAGTTACGATGTAGCTGCTGATGTGGAAGCATTGAAAAAAATTGCTGCTGCAAACAAACCCTCGCCTATTTACCAGCAATTGATGGACACTGCCGATAGCAGAAAAATACCTTATAAATATAGCCATACCGATGCGAGACTAACGGTGGGCCAGGGTGCACAACAATCAATAGTAGATATAGAAGAAGACCAATATGAAAATGCTGATGCCCATCGCATAATAGACGAGCTATACCCTGCGGGCAAAGCGGCCAGAATACCCGTGATAGCGGTAACAGGCACTAATGGTAAAACAACCACTACCCGACTGCTGGCACATATAGCTGCGATAGCGGGTATTTCGGTAGGCTTTACCACTACCGATGGTATTTATGTCAACAACGAGCGCATAAAAGCGGGCGACTGTAGCGGTCCGCGTAGTGCCGAGCTACTGCTGAGCAATAATGAAGTTGCAATGGCGATACTGGAGTGTGCCCGTGGCGGCATATTGCGCGCGGGATTGGGATTTGACCACTGCAATATCAGTATTGTTACCAATGTATCGGAAGACCATATAGGGCTGGCTGATATTGAAAATATAGACCAGCTTGCGCGGGTAAAATCGGTGGTGGCAAATAGTACATTTGACCAGGGCTATGCAATACTAAATGCTGAAGACCCGCTGGTGCTGCGCATGCGCAAAAATCTTGATTGCCATATAGCCTTATTTGCAATTGACGGTGCGCAAGAGGCTATAACCAAGCATATAAATACCGGCGGTACCGCAGCTTTTGTAAAAGATGGCTATGTAATGCTGGCGAGCAACTGCAGCGTGCAGCGGCTAATTGCGGTGGCAGATGTGCCATTGAGCTTCGACGGCACCTCGGCGTTTATGATTCAAAATGTATTGGCGACCACACTGGCGGCTATATTGGCAGGATTTAGCCACAGCGACATACTACAAGGCTTGCGTTCGTTTTTTCCATCGGTGGAGCAAACGCCGGGGAGGTTAAACGTGTTTCCGCTGGCAAAAGGCAGGCTGATTATAGACTATGTGCACAATACGGGTGGCTTTCTTGCCTTGAAGCCATTTATAGCCCAGCAAAAAGCTACTAAAAAAACCGGCGTAATCTATGCCACGGGCGACCGCCGTCCGGAAGATATAAGGCTGATTGGCGTGTATGCTGCCGAGATGTTTGACGAAATTATCATCAACAACGAGCACGAAGCACGAGGCGTATCTACCGACGAGCTAACGGCATGGCTGATTGAGGGCGTGAAAAGTGTGGACGAACATATACCGATTAATATACTGCCTGATGAAATTGCTGCGCTAGACTATGCCGTACAGCAGGCAAAAGAGGATGAATTGGTTTTCGCAAGCATTAATAATATACCTGCAGCGTTAAAATTTATGGAGAGAAGAGTGAATGGGTGATTGGGAGAATTGCCTACTATTTAAGCCTATCGTTTAGGTTATTTGGTCAAATTTTCAGGTCCTAAACCCAATCGTTTAGGTTGTTTAATGATATTTTTAGGTTGTTCGACCTAATCGTTTAGGTTGTTTAGCCAAATTTTGGGGTTCAGAACCCAATCGTTTAGGTTGTATAACCCCAATTTTTAGGTCTTGGACCTAATCGTTTAGGTTGTTTAGCCAAATTGTGGGGTTCAGAACCTAATCGTTTAGGTTGTACAACCCCAATTTTTAGGTATAGGACCTAATCGTTTAGGTTGTTTAGCCAAATTTTGGGGTTTCAGAACCATTTAGGTTTTTTAAAGAAATTATCATTAATTAACCCCAATTGGCCGTAGCCTCCGCCACGACCAATGAATTCAAACATTCTCCCCTAACACGCATTGAAAGCCTGTATAATATCGCCTAAAATATCATCACGGTGCTCAAGCCCTACCGATATTCTGATAAGTCCTGGTGTGATATTTACCGCCATCCTTTCCGCTTCGGTAAGTTTAGCATGGGTAGTACTGGCCGGGTGTGAGGCTATGCTGCGTGTATCGCCAAGGTTGGCAGTTAGCGATAGCATTTTCAGATTGTCCAGAAACGTACGCCCTGCTTCCAGTCCGCCTTTTAACTCAAAACATACAATACCGCCGCCCGATGTCATCTGCTTTTTAGCTATTTCATATTGCGGATGGCTGGGTAAAAAGGGGTATTTCAGAGAACTTAATTTGGGATGATTGGCTAATTGCTCTGCAATAAATAGCGCATTGCTCGCGTGTCGCTCCATGCGCACATCCAGCGTTTCCAGGCTTTTGCTCAATATCCAGGCGTTAAACGGAGACAATGATGGGCCCATGCTGCGGCAAAAGAGATAGATTTCCTGTATCAGTTTTTCAGAACCTGCCACCACACCGGCTAAAACACGCCCTTGTCCGTCCAGCCATTTAGTACCGGAATGAATGACCAAATCTGCGCCATACTTGAGTGGCTGCTGTGCAATGGGCGTGGCAAAGCAATTGTCTACCACCAGCAGAATGTTGTGTTTTTTAGCAAGAGTTCCAAGAAATTCAAGATCCAGAATGTCCAGACCCGGGTTAGTAGGCGACTCCACATATATCATTTTGGTATTGGGACGAATGGCAGCTTCCCAAGTTTCAGGTGCTTCCGCAGCAAAATAGGAGCACTCAATACCGTATTTAGGCAGGTATTTATTGATTACCGTGTGCGTACTGCCAAAAATAGCGTTGCAACTAAGCAAGTGGTCGCCTTGTTTCAAAAGCGCTAAGAATGTAGCCGAAATAGCCGCCATTCCAGAAGCAGTTGCGTAAGCAGCTTCGGCTCCCTCGAGCGCAGCTATTTTATCAATAAATTCTGTAACGTTTGGGTTTACAAAACGGCTATATATGTTAGCCTCACGCTCGTCGGCAAATGTTGCGCGCATATCTTCAGCATTGTCAAAACAAAAACTGCTGGTAAGATATAGAGGCACAGAATGTTCCATTTGCGCGCTGCGCTCTGCCTGTATGCGAATGGCTTTTGTAATTGGATTCATTTAAAATAAATATTTTACTATAAATTGAAATTCAGTTATTTTGGTATAATTATTAGAATCTATTTACTGAATAACCACACTATAGGAGATATCACAGCCTGCTCTCCGCAATGTCTCTGCTACGGAGCAATACTTTTCGATGGATAACTCCGCTGCACGCAATGCTTTTTCTTCAGAAATAGGCCCTGATAGGATGAATTGCACATCCGCTTTAACCCATAATGCTGGTATCACATCTTTTTCACGTTCAGCAGTTAAGACTAATTTAAATGAAGTAAATTCCTGACGTTGCTTTTCTAAAATCGAAACAATATCTATTCCACTGCAAGTACCCAACGACATCAACAATCCCTGCATCGGTCGCACGCCTTTACTCACTGCTTCCTTAACCGGGCGATCCACGCCATCCGGCACAGTTTGAAAATTCACCTGATTGTGATATTCGTCTATTGCAGTAAAAGTTCTGGACGGTATATCGTAGATTATTTCAATTTTAGGCATAAAAAAGATTAATTTCTGTAAAAATAACAATCAGGCGATTAGTTTTGCATTTTATTTCCCGGTTTTAAAATATGGCTGCCCTAAAAATTTTTCATGCTTCAGAACCCTTTTCACTCGAAAATGGTCAAATAATCAACAACTTAACTATAGGCTATCACACCTATGGTGCTGTAAATCAGCAACAAGATAATGTGGTATGGATTTGCCACGCACTTACCGCAAGTAGCGATGCTGCGGATTGGTGGGATGGATTGGTAGGACAAAACAAAACATTTGACCCAGATAAGTATTTCATCATCTGCGCCAATATAATAGGCAGTTGCTACGGCAGTACAGGGCCTTTATCTATTAATCAGGAAAATAATCAACCCTATTACAACGATTTCCCTGCTATTACCATTCGCGATATGGTCAATGCGCATATTTTACTGAGAAAACATTTGAAAATCGACAAAATAGCCATATTAGCCGGCGGCAGTATGGGCGGCTACCAGTGCCTGGAGTGGGCTATAATGGAGCAAAATGTTATTGATAAGCTTTTTCTGTTAGCAACTTCAGCGGCAGAAAGTACCTGGGGAATAGGCATTCACACAGCGCAACGCATGGCCATTGAGGCGGACCAAACCTTTGGGGAAGCATATGCTGATGCCGGAAAAATAGGCCTAAAAGCGGCGCGTGCAATAGGTCTTTTAACCTACAGAAATTATCAATTATTTAAAGAACAACAAAATGATAATGATAGAAATAAGACTGATTCATTTAAAGTAAGTTCCTATTTAAGTTATCAGGGAAAGAAACTGATTGCAAGATTCAATGCATACAGCTATTATGTACTCACCAAAGCCATGGACAGTCATAATATTTCAAGAAATAGAAATTTTAATTTAAATGACATAATTAAAACAATTAAAAATCAATCCTTAGTAATAGGCATTTCATCTGATATACTTTGTCCGCCTGAAGAGCAAAAGGCATTAGCGGAAAATCTACCAAACTGTATTTATCAGGAAATAGATTCGCAATACGGTCACGATGGATTTTTAGTAGAATCAGAAAAAATAGCAGCCGTGTTCAATAAATGGCTATCTTCAATTTAGGGCGTTTGTACTTAACCTGCCTACACTCTTTTATGCAAAAACATAACACAAATTTTTCCACAAAAATCTCTTTTGGAACAAAATTTGCTGTTTAAAATATTTGTTCTACTTTTGCAATCCCTTAATCGGGAACAAAAACGTACGTGCATTATTCTTTGGTTCCAGAAATTATTTGATTTTTTAAGCTAAACCTGCTTCAAAAAGGCTCTCTTTTTGATGTGGGTATATTTTGTTTATACAAAAAATCGGTGTAAAAATATTATGTCAACAATCACAAAGCGCACTCAAACGGGCCGTGTCAACTTCGCGAAAATTCACGATGTTGCCGATACCCCCGATTTGCTTGCCATTCAGCTCCAATCTTTTCAGGATTTCTTCCAACTTGAAACTACGCCCGACAAAAGGGATGTAGAGGGACTGTTCCGTGTATTTAAGGAAAACTTTCCTATCTCTGATACGCGTAACATCTTCGTGCTGGAATTCCTTGACTATTTCATCGACCCGCCACGCTATTCTATAGAAGAATGTATGGATCGTGGGTTAACTTACTCAGTGCCGTTGAAAGCTAAGCTGCGCCTGAGCTGTAACGATGAAGAGCACGTTGATTTCGAAACAATCGTTCAGGATGTGTTTTTGGGTAATATCCCTTACATGACTCCACGCGGTACTTTCGTAATTAACGGTGCTGAGCGTGTTGTTGTTTCTCAGTTGCACCGTTCACCGGGTGTATTCTTCGGACAAAGCACCCACCCTAATGGTACTAAAATCTACTCTGCCCGTGTAATTCCTTTTAAAGGTGCGTGGATGGAGTTTGCTACCGATATCAACAATGTAATGTATGCTTACATCGACCGTAAGAAGAAATTCCCGGTTACTACATTATTGCGTGCGATTGGTTTCGAAACAGATAAAGATATCCTTGAATTGTTTGGCATGGCCGATCAGGTTAAAGCCGACAAGAAAACACTTACAGATAATTTAGGCCGTCGCCTTGCTGCACGTGTACTGCGTAGCTGGACAGAAGATTTCGTAGATGAAGATACCGGTGAGGTAGTTTCCATCGAGCGTAACGAGGTTATTTTGGAGCGTGACAGCGTTCTTGACGAAGATAATATCGATATGATATCTGACATGGGTATCGATACCGTATTTATTCAAAAAGAAGAATTGAGCGGTGACTTCTCTATTATCTACAACACTTTAAATAAAGATACTTCCAACTCTGAATTAGAGGCCGTGCAACACATCTACCGCCAATTGCGTGGTAGCGATGCGCCGGATGATGAAACAGCGCGTGGTATTATCGATAAATTGTTCTTCTCTGATAAGCGTTATGATTTGGGCGAAGTAGGTCGTTACAAAATCAACCGTAAGTTGGAAATGGACATGGCCAATGAGAAAAAGGTATTGACGAAAGAAGATATCATTGCTATCATTCGCTATCTGGTACGTTTGTCAAATGGTAAAGCTGAGATTGACGATATCGATCACTTGAGCAACCGTCGTGTGCGTACCGTAGGTGAGCAATTGTACGCTCAGTTCGGTGTGGGTCTTGCGCGTATGGCACGTACTATTCGTGAGCGTATGAATGTAAGGGATAACGAGGTATTTACGCCTATTGATTTGATCAACGCGCGTACATTAAGCTCGGTTATCAACTCGTTCTTTGGTACTTCGCAATTATCGCAGTTCCTTGACCAAACCAATCCATTGTCTGAGATCACGCACAAGCGTCGTATCTCCGCGCTCGGACCAGGTGGTCTTTCCCGTGAGCGTGCCGGCTTTGAGGTTCGTGACGTTCACTATTCTCACTACGGTCGTCTTTGTACGATTGAAACACCAGAGGGACCAAACATTGGTCTGATCTCTACCCTTTGCGTTCACGCAAAGATTAACGATATGGGCTTCATTGAAACGCCATACCGTAAAGTAAAAGGTGGTAAAGTTGATTTGAAAAATGAAATTTACCTGAGTGCAGAAGAAGAAGATGATAAGAAAATTGCACAGGCAAACGTTCCTTTGGACGATGCCGGTAATTTTACAGAAGATAAAGTAAAATCTCGTGAAACAGGTGACTTCCCTATCCTTGAGCCAGGCGAAGTAGAATACATGGACGTGGCGCCTAACCAGATTGTTGGTTTGTCTGCTTCCCTGATTCCGTTCCTGGAGCATGATGATGCCAACCGTGCCTTGATGGGTTCGAACATGCAACGTCAGGCTGTACCGCTTATCCGTCCGCAAGCACCAATCGTTGGTACTGGTCTGGAAGGTAAAGCAGCTCGTGATGCACGTATTCAGATTCATGCTGAAGGTAAAGGTGTGGTTGAGTATGTAGATGCTAACGAAATTCATGTTCGTTACGACCGCAGCGAAAAACAACGTCTTGTTTCTTTCGAAGATGATTTGAAAGTGTACAAACTGACTAAATACAAGAAAACCAACCAAAGTACCAGCATCAACTTAAGCCCTGCTGTACGCAAAGGCCAGAAAGTAGTAGAAGGCGACTTCCTTACTCAAGGTTATGCTACGCAAAATGGTGAGTTGGCATTGGGTCGTAACCTGAAAGTGGCGTTCATGCCTTGGAAAGGTTACAACTTTGAGGATGCGATTGTAATCAACGAAAAAGTAGTACGTGAAGATTTGTTTACATCAGTGCACATTGATGAATACGAATTGGAAGTGCGTGATACTAAATTAGGTGAGGAAGAATTAACTGCCGATATCCCTAATATTTCTGAAGAAGCTACTAAAGACCTGGACGAAAACGGTATCATCCGTATTGGTGCACACGTTAAAGAAGGTGATATCATGATTGGTAAGATTACACCAAAAGGTGAATCTGACCCTACTCCTGAAGAAAAACTCTTGCGTGCTATCTTTGGTGATAAAGCCGGTGATGCTAAAGATGCATCATTGAAAGCTTCTCCATCAGTTGAAGGTGTTATTATCGACAAGCAGTTGTTCCAACGTGCTAAGAAAGATAAAAATGCTAAAGTAAAAGAGAAAGGTGAACTGGAAAAAATAGAGAAAGTACATCAGCAAAATGTTGAGTCTATCAAAAAATTGCTGTTAGACAAACTTTCTGTATTGCTTGCTGATAAAAATTCTGCAGGTGTTACCAACTCTTATGGCGAGCCTATTATCAGCAAAGGTGGTAAGTTCTCTATGAAAGTATTGAACTCGGTTGATTTCCAAAACGTTCATCCATTGGGCTGGACCGGCGAAACTGATACCGATGACCAGGTAAACCAATTGTTGCACAACTATAATATCAAGTACAACGAAGAACTGGGTCGTTACAAACGTGAGAAATTCAACCTTTCTATCGGTGACGAATTACCAACGGGTGTATTGAAATTAGCCAAAGTATACCTTGCTGTTAAGCGTAAGCTGAAAGTGGGTGATAAAATGGCGGGACGCCATGGTAACAAAGGTATCGTTGCTAAAATCGTTCGTGCTGAAGATATGCCATTCCTGGAAGATGGTACTCCTGTTGACATCGTACTAAACCCGCTGGGTGTACCGTCAAGGATGAACCTCGGTCAAATTTATGAGACTATTCTTGGATGGGCCGGAGAAAAATTAGGCTTGCGTTTTGCAACGCCAATCTTTGATGGTGCTTCTGTAGAAGAAATTCGTTCGCATATCGAAGAAGCTGGTTTGCCATCATTCGGTCACACATATCTGTACGATGGTGAAACCGGTGTACGTTTTGACCAGAAAGCAACTGTAGGTATCATCTATATGATTAAACTACACCACATGGTTGATGATAAAATGCACGCGCGTTCTATCGGGCCATACTCTCTTATCACGCAGCAACCATTGGGTGGTAAAGCCCAGTTTGGTGGTCAGCGTTTTGGTGAGATGGAGGTGTGGGCACTGGAAGCTTACGGTGCATCTAATATCTTACAAGAATTGCTTACAATTAAATCGGATGATATTATAGGCCGTGCCAAAGCTTACGAAGCAATTGTGAAAGGCGATAACATACCGAAAGCAGGTATACCGGAATCATTCAATGTATTGGTTCATGAGTTGAGAGGTCTTGGCCTTGAGCTTACTTTCGAAAACGATTAATTGTGTAAATAGCTATTTTGGAAAAGGTCGGACAATGTCCGGCCTTTTTTTGTGCGTTGTATTCAACTATTTGTGATTCGCTTTTGTTGAAAATCGGTTATGTAAATTATTTGACGGTTATATCTCAAAAACTTTGCGGCTGTGTTGAGCATTGGCATTATATTTGATAATAATCATTAAAACGTTTTAGTTTTTTACACACCTCTAAAAATAAAAGTTTATGAATTTAAGAAAAGCAGGATTGTCTTTCGCCATGGCCGCGGCGCTTTCCATTTCACTCGTTTCTTGCGGACCAAAAGATGCTGAAATCAAAACCAGCGTTGAAGAAAAATTAAAGACTACTCCTGGGGTAACCGTTGACGTAAAAGACGGCGTGGCTACCTTGAATGGTACTTTTGCTGATGATGCTGCTAAAGCGGCTGCAGAAAAAGAAGTAGCAGCAGTAAAAGGTGTAAAATCTGTAGTAAACAGCGCAACAGTAGCTCCTCCACCGGCACCGGTTGTGGTATCTGCCGACCAGACTTTATCTACAGCAGTAACAGCGGTTGTAAGTGCTTATCCTGGTTTGATGGCTAATGTGAAAGATGGCGTATTGACTTTGACAGGCGAAATTAAAAAAGCTGATTTGCCTAAAATCATGCAAGCGTTGAACGCACTACGTCCTAAGAAAATAGAAAACAAAGCAACTATTAAATAATTACCCATTCACAAATAACACAACATGGCTTTACAAGATAAATATGCAGCATTAGTATCTGCGGCAAATGCTTCCGGCACTACTAACTTGCAAGTGCGCGAGCAAGACAACGTGCTTTACATTGATGGCGAAGTGCCATCTGGCGAGGTGAAAGACCAGCTTTGGGGCGTTTACAATCAAATCGACCCTGATTTTCGCAGCGGAGATTTGGTAATGAACATCAACGTTTCTCCGGCGGCACCATCTACCAAATTGAAAGTAACTACTCAAAGCTCTAACCTCAACATCCGTAAAGGTCCTGGTACCGACCAGCCTATTATTGGTAAAGCAGCACACGAGTCTGTAGTAACATTATTGAGCCGTTATAACGAAAGTTGGTCATTGATTCGCACAGATGCGGGCGAAGAGGGCTATTGCGCTACGCAATACCTTACACAACTTTAAAAATAGTTGCCTCGCAGAGGTAAACCAAAAGCAAAAGGATGGCGCTATGCGCTGTCCTTTTGCTTTTTTGCACATAAATAGATTGCAAATATTAATGCACTATATTTTTCTAAATTCTCTTTCAACAGCCGTTATATTTTCCGACTTTTGCAACGGAATAATAATCTATGGCTAAAGAATTTAAGAGAATATTGGTTACTGCTGCTTTGCCTTATGCAAACGGCCCTGTGCACATCGGCCACCTTGCCGGTTGCTATTTACCATCTGATATATATGTGCGCTACCAGCGTGCGCAAAAGCGTGATGTAAAATTCATTTGCGGTAGTGATGAGCACGGCGTGCCTATTACCATCCGCGCGATGAAAGAAGGTGTAACACCGCAGGATGTGGTTGATAAATACAACCAACTGATTAAAGAAAGCTTTGCCTCCATGGGTATTTCTTTCGATATCTATTCCCGCACATCGTCCGATACACACAGGCAAACATCTCAGGCTTTTTTCAAAAAACTGTATGATGATGGCGCATTTGAAGAAAGAGAAAGCGAGCAATATTACGATGCAGAGAAAGACATGTTTCTGGCTGATCGCTATATAGTTGGCACCTGCCCTGTATGCAGCAATGAAAATGCCTACGGCGACCAATGTGAAAAGTGCGGCTCTACCCTTTCGCCTGAGCAACTCATCAACCCGCGCAGCGCGTTGAGCAATGCTGTGCCTGTAAAAAAGAAAACCAAACACTGGTATTTCCCGCTAAATAAATACGAGGATTTTCTGAAAGAATGGATTGTAGAGGGTAAAAAAGACGAGTGGAAGTCGAACGTATATGGCCAGTGCAAAAGCTGGCTCGATAGCGGCTTACAGCCACGTGCCATGACCCGCGACAGCAATTGGGGCGTGCCGGTTCCATTGCCTGATGCTGATGGAAAAGTGCTGTACGTCTGGTTCGACGCACCTATAGGCTATATAAGCGCTACCAAAGAATTGCTGCCGCAAGGTTGGGACACTTACTGGAAACAGGAAGATACCAAATTGGTACATTTTATAGGCAAAGACAATATCGTGTTTCACTGTATTATCTTTCCGGCAATGTTGAAAGCGCATGGCGATTACGTGCTGCCGGAAAGTGTACCAGCTAATGAGTTTTTGAATATAGAGGGCGAGAAGGTTTCTACATCGCGCGATTGGGCGGTATGGGTAAATGAGTATGTAGAAGATTTCCCGGATATGCAGGATACACTTCGTTATGTGCTGTGCGCCAATGCTCCTGAAACAAAAGACAACGACTTTACCTGGAAAGATTTTCAAACCCGCCACAACAGTGAGTTGGTAGACATCTTTGGCAACTTCGTGAACCGTGCGATGGTGTTGATGCACAAATTGTGTGGCGGAAAAGTGCCTGCATTTCACGATGAGGTAAAAGAAGAAAGAGATATAGAATTAATCAAAGAAATACAGGCTGCAAAGGCTAAAATAGAGCAGTCGATTGAGCACTATAAATTCCGCGATGCTTTGTTTGAAGTGATAGACATCGCAAGGAAAGGCAACAAATATTTGCAGGAAGCAGAGCCCTGGAAACTGGCTAAAACGCCCGAGATGCAGGCCGAGAATCAATTGAAGATTGATAACTGTATGCATATCGCTTTGCAGTTAACAGCAAATCTGGCAATATTTGCCAATCCGTTTTTGCCATTTACGGCTAAAAAAATATGCCACATGCTGACCGTGGTAGATAAAATGCTGGAATGGGAAAATGCAGGTAAAATGGATTTGCTACGCAAAGGTTACCCATTGCGTGCGCCGGAGTTGCTTTTTAGAAAAATAGAGGATGCTGAGATTGAAAAGCAGAAAGAGAAACTGACTGCTCGTGCTGCTGCGAAAGCGCCTGCGCCAGTGCCTACAGAAACAGAAAACACTGTTGCCGAAATAGTAAATAAAGAAACCATCGTAATAGACGATTTTGCAAAAATAGAACTGCGTGCCGGCACAATTTTATCTGCCGAAAAAGTAAAAAAGGCAGACAAGCTTTTGAAGCTGGAAGTTGATTTGGGCTTTGAAAAAAGGACTATTGTTTCCGGTATTGCATTGCATTATCAACCTGAAGAAATAATAGGCAGACAAGTAACGGTGGTGGTAAATCTGGCACCACGCGCTATGCGCGGCATAGACAGTGCCGGTATGATTTTGATGGCGGAAGATGCCAACGGAAAACTGGTATTTGTTGCGCCACAAGACAATGTTGCGCCTGGTAGTGAGGTTAGATAAAGGGTATTTTAATTTGCCTGCGGCAAAGTTTTTCAGACCTTGCCGCAGGCAAACACATAGAGCCAACCGCTATTTGCAACCAAGATTGAATTGATTAAAGGATATTACAGAAGAGGAATGATTATAACATTACTGTCAGATTTTGGAATGCAGGATAACTCTGTTGCGGTCGCAAAAGGCTTGCTGAAACAGCAGATACCTGATGCAACACTCATAGATATCAGCCATGAGGTGCAGCCTTTTAATTTGCTCCAGTGCAGTTATATGCTTGCAGGTTCCTATGCCAATTTTCCTAAAGGCACCGTACACCTTTCGCTCTTCGATACAATGAACCACCATCCGGCTAATATTCTGGTTACAGAAATAGCCGGGCAATTTATAATAAGTGCCGATAATGGCTTGCTGCCACTTGCTTTCAATCAAAATCTGGTTTCAGTATTCAGTTCCGAGAAAATACCCGGCGACTATCATAGCTGGCTGCTTCAGGCCATCATGATGATAAAAGAATTGGAGGCAAATAGCTTTGAAATAGGCAGTTTTTTGATTCCTTATACACCGCTGGTGTACCCTGTAAAATTGCAGCCTATTGTTAAGGACAACAGTCTGGAATGTCAGGTAATGCACATCGACAGGTTTGAGAATGTGGTGGTAAACATCACGCGCGACTACTTTGAAGCGTTCAGGCAAGGGCGCAAGTTTGCCATCATCGTTGCGCGCAATACACCCATTCACAAAATATCAGAAAGCTTTGCAGGCATTACAGCAGCCGAGCCCTATGCAATGTTCAACACGGCAGGCTACCTTGAAGTAAGTATTTACAGAGGCAATGCGGCTTCTTTGTTTGGTATACAACTCCACAACGACAAGGCGCTTGTGTATCAGAATATTAAAATCGATTTTGAATGATTATAAGAATAGTAAGAATGGTTTTTCGCCCTGAAGAAATAGACAGTTTCCTGACTATTTTTGAAGAACGGAAAGAGAAAATCAGACATTTCGAGGGTTGCAACCATCTCGAATTATTGAACGATATTAACAACAGCAATATCTTTTTTACTTACAGTTACTGGGAAGCAGAACGGTATCTGGAAGCATACCGCCATTCTCCCCTATTCGCTGAAACCTGGAAACTTACAAAAGCGCTATTTGCCCAAAAAGCCGAGGCCTGGAGTGTACATCAACGTGTAGTTTTGTCTTAGACCCAACTTATTTCAGTAAAATAGTGTCCATCAATCGAGCTCTCTTTTCTGGAATAATTAAATAGCAAATTCGATATTTTTTTCTATTTTTAGAGAATCTTGAAATTATCTAAAGCAACAACCATTGTCTATATATGAAGCAAATTATTTTATCATTAAGTTTTCTACTTGGCTCCACCGCGTTATTTGCGCAGTCTACGGAAACTGACGCTGCCTTAACCGCACGCGCACAGGCTTATGCCGATGAAGTGTATCTTGACTGCAACCAATATGCCGCGCCAGAATACGTGACCAAATATGCAGCAATATTAGGTCGCATAGAAATAAAAACCGAAGCCATAAGTGCAGACGAAACCTATATACCATTGTCTACAGTAGGCTTAAAAAATAAGTGCAATAATAGCCTGGAGCGGGATACTGAGCTCACTTTCAATCCGGATAATTTCAATCCGTTCAAATACCATCTTAGTTTCCATAAACCTGTGGATGTAACTTATCGTGTGGATAATACGGTCTATTTAATAGTTATCCATCCGTAAATAATTTTCAGAAGTTTTAAATTACTACACATGAATAATATCATACAATATACTCATAGAGTTTTATTTGCTTCTCTTTTATCGATATGTACAATATTGCTACTTTTTGGGTATTCAGGAGCTTCGGCGCAAGTAGCATCCCCTTGTGATGCTAACCCATTTTGTAGCGATACCGCATATACTTTTGAAAACGCGACTTCCGGGGGAATACCAACCTCTGTTGACAGTGGTTGCCTTGGCTCTGCCCCTAGCCCAATTTGGTATTATATGGAGATAGGTGTTGCTGGCACAATTCAACTATTTTTAGAGCAAATTGATGAGTCTGGTTTAGGCATTGATATTGACTTCACAATGTACGGTCCGTTTGAGAGTTTAGAAGATGGTTGTCTTGAAATACTAGATGGAGACGCTCCTATACAGTGCAGTTATTCCAGTTCAACAACCGAAACATTGGGAATTGGACTACCTGGTGGTGTAGGGCCAGGTGCAAGTACTCCACCTGCGGCTGAAGTGGGTGAAGTATATATTGTACTTATGACTAACTATAGTGGCGATCCTGGCACAATTAGTTTTAGTCAAACAGGAGGGACTGGTTCTACAAGCTGCTCTATTATTTGCGGTCTTACCGCATCTAACAACAGCCCTGTGTGTCAAAATGAGTTAGTTACGATTGTTGCTGAAAATGCAGACACATCTACAACTTTTAACTATTATTGGTCGGGGCCAGACGGTTCCGCATATACTGGCGCGGTAATCAATATTTTACCCCCTGTAGGCACTACAACCTATTCCCTAATCTCTGTTTCAGCCGAAGGAGATACCTGCCGAGCTGAAACCCAGACAATAGTGCATCCACTCCCTAATGTAACCTTAACCGATGCTGCTGATAAATCACTATGTAATGCTCCATTGTATAAAATAAAATTGGCGAGCCCATCAACAGGCACAACCTATCAATGGTACAAAGACGGCGAAGCGATTGATGGCGCGACAGCAACGGAGTATATCGCATCTGAAGACGGCAACTATTATGTAATAGGTACCACCACTAACGGCTGTGTGGCTACCTCTCCTGATGTCAACCTTACATTTAACGAAACTGATGTTGATTTTAGTTTTGAAATCAATAAAGGCTGTATTGCTGATACTGTTATATTCACGAATCTAAGCGAAGCAGGCTCCTACCGTTGGAACTATGATGATGGCACTACGCCGCCAGATGATACAGTAACAAGCCCTACACATATCTATTACCGCCAAAACGAATTCATCGTACGCCTTACCGTTACAGATTTAAATGGCTGTGTTGACTCTTTGAGAAAAGTCGTGGATACACGTCACCCACTGTCAGCATCATTTACACAAAACATTGATTCAGTATGTCAGGAAGGCGAGAATTTCATCACCTTTTCTGATGCTTCAGTCGGCAATATACAGTCCTGGAACTGGGACTTTGGTGAAGGGAACACTTCCACAGCCAAAAATCCAACTAATGTGTTTACGTTGGCCGGTACACACACAGTTCGCCTGATTGTTACCGACGATATTCCATGTAGTGATACTACTTATTCAACGGTTTATATTGATTCAATCCCTAACCTGAAACTGGTTGCTGATAAAGACACTATTTGCAACGGGGATAGGGTTAACTTTTCTATCGACTATTTGTACACCACCACTGGTCTTAGCTGGGATTTTGGTGACGGCACAGGTTTAGAAAACTTATATCATAAAAATTACCACAGCTTTGAAAATCCAGGCAGCTATACAGTAACTATTAATACACATCAACCGGTTTGCGAGGGATTAAATGCAACTGCTACTATTTTTGTAAAACCATATCCGGTTGTAAACTTAGGTTCCGACACTTCAGTTTGCCCCAATGGCGTACCGGTGGGTATTTCTTCCAAAAGTTTCTTAACCGACCCTTCAGCAATTAAATGGCTCTGGAGTACAGGTTCTACCAATCCAATCATTCGCGTAATTGAGCCGGGCACTTATACCTTGACAGCAGATTGGAATGGTTGTAAAACAAGCGATGAAATAGAGGTTAAGAGAGATTGTTATACCGATTTGCCTAATTCATTTACTCCAAATGGAGACGGCAACAACGATTATTTCTATCCAAGACAATTATTGTCGCGCGGTGTTACAGAATTTTCGATGGCTATTTTTGACCGCTGGGGACAGAAGATATTTGAGACAAGAAATATTGATGGCCGTGGCTGGGATGGTAAGTTCAACGACAAAGACCAACCAGTAGGCGTTTACATTTATCAAATTAGTGCCTCATTCAAAGATGGCACCAATGAAAATTTCACAGGTAATGTTACTCTGCTAAGATAACAGGTTAATACAAATAGGAAAGCGACAATCATGGTGATTGTCGCTTTTTTTATGCCTTGTATGCGGGAAGAATTATGGGGATTTTTATTGAATTGATCTTAGCAGGCGTGCGTATGGTTTTGGTAAGCCTGCCTATGGCTTTGATAGGCGCGCCCATGGTTTTGATAGGCGTACCTATGTTTTTGGTAGGTGTGCCTACGTTTTTGATAGGCGCGCCTACGTTTTTGATAGGCGTGCCTATGGTTTTGGTAGGCGTACCTATGTTTTTGGTAGGCATGCCTACGTTTTTGATAGGCGTGCCTATGTTTTTGGTAAGCGTGCCTATGTTTTTGATAGGCGTGCCTATGTTTTTGGTAGGCATGCCTACGTTTTTGATAGGCGTGCCTATGGCTTTAAATTGTTTATCGGGCGGAATAAAAAAGTAGTTCATATTTTCGCAGTTACAATGGATACATGCTTTTTAACAAGTCTGGGTCTATTTGCTATTGTACTTTAGACATAAAATGCTAGTTTGTACAAAGTTCAACTTTCGACATTTGATGAGCTGCTTACCCAACGTATCCACCTCTTCAACATGTCATTCTTCCGATAGCAATCTGTTAAATCCTTTATACTAACAATAACTTTTCAACACGACATCAATGAAATACATCTTTATTCCGCTCCTACTGCTCTGCAGTTATATTTCTACTGCACAATTAAGCAATACGGAGAAAATAGCGCAGGTATATGGCGAAACGGCTGCTGTCTTTTCTGCAGAGCAATTAAATTGGGTAAACAACTGCCTATCCCGCTGTGAAATAATAGAGGCGGAATCTTCCGTTTCAACAGCAAGAGACATAGCAGATGTACCATTGAATAATAAATACACTTCAGTTGTTGCAGATGCAAACTACGATGCAGCAACGTTCAATCCACTCAAATACCGTTTTGATTTTTTCAAAAAAGAAGACCAGTATTTTAGGCTATTTGATAGCGGAAAAATATTGAAGATTAAAGGCAAAGAATAATACCACCAACCTAACATCCCACAAAAAAATACAGATGAGCAATAAACTACCCACCAATATGCGCAGGCTATTTAGTTTCTTAATCTTACTATTTATAGGCACGCCGGCATTTAGCCAATGTCAGGATATCAATGCAATAATTACTTCTACCACGCCTGCTATCCATCCGGTGGACTCAGTAATCAAAATTTGCGCAGGTGCTTCAGTCAGTTTTACGGGCACCGCCACGTTTGAAGTGAGTGATGCCGAGGCAACTTACACCTGGAAGTTTGGTGATGGCACTACAGCATCCGGTTTGTCTGCAAGCCATACCTATCCTGTAGGTGGTGTATATGTAGTAGATTTTGAGGTGGTAGATGCGGTAGGTTGCAAAAGTAAAAACTGTGGTACACGGCTTGTAATACAAGTATCTACCGAGCCCATTTTTGCCGGCACCAGCGGCCCCGAAGAAATGTGCCTGAATGATGTGGCTACGCTGAAAGGTGTCGCTACTCCGGTTCCGGCTATTTTTGAATGTGCACCACCAGTTTCAGATACTACTTTTTTGCCTGATGGCAGCGGTGTTTCTTACGAAACCTCAATCGAAGTACAATGCTTTACTCCCTGCGATACGATTTCTGATGCCGATCAGATAGAAAGCATTTGCATGAATATTGAACACTCCTACCTAGGAGACTTGGATGCTAAAATCATTTGCCCCAATGGACAGGATGCCAACCTCTTCAACACATTTGGATATACCCCTCCAGCTGGTTTCCCTTCTGCCGCAGACCGTCATTTAGGTGAACCGAATGATTTTGGTTGTGGTACTGCTACGGATATGGATCCAGGCATCGGGTATGACTACTGTTTCTCTGGCACAGCGTCATGGGGGGCTTTCATCGATGAATTAGATAATCTTGATGCTACGGCTTTAGGATGCCCTGCGATAGGTCCGGGTGCAATGCTAGCTGGCGACTATCAGCCCGAAGAAAGCTATTCAAGCTTAATCGGATGTCCACTAAATGGAACCTGGACCATAAAAGTTACAGACCATTTATTATCTGACAACGGCTATATTTTCGAATGGGGCATCAACTTCAACGACGATTTTCTGTCGGATGACTATTCTTTCACGCCCGTTTTCGAAACAAAAACATGGAGTGGACCGGGTATGGTAGCGCCAATAGGCGACGATGCATTGATTAAGCCAACTGTAGGTGGCTTGAACTGCTATACTTTCTCTGTAACTGATGATTTTAATTGTACTTATGATACTGTAATTTGTGTAAATGTAATAGACCCCGGCAATCCGGGAAGGGATAGCACTTCATTCGCTTGCGAAAATGCAGGCAGCATTAACCTATTTTACAGATTGGGCGGCACGCCAGAGCCGGGCGGCACCTGGACTGGTGATGCCGGTGTAACGGCGACAGGTATTTTTAATGCAGAAGCTGCAGGCGCGGGTACCTATCATTTTACTTATACTAAAACGCTTGACCAATGCGATACCTCTGCCGACGTAACTATCACAGTAGATAGTGCGGTGATTGTAGATTTTACTTTTGAATTGAATAAAGGCTGCATCAGCGATACGGTTATATTCTCCAATCTTTCTGAAGCAGAAAAATACAGGTGGAATTTTGGAGATGGTACGCCTTACGATACCATCAATAATAGCCCTACACATATTTACGAAAACCAAGGCACTTACGGAATCTGGCTGGTGGCTATTAATGCCGCAGCTTGTCGCGACTCTGTTTACAAAGAGGTAAATACCAGCCATCCACTATCAGCAGTCTTTATCCAAAGTACAGACTCCGTTTGTCAGGAAGGTGAAAATTTCATAACATTTTCAGATGCATCTGTAGGGAATATCAAATCCTGGAACTGGAATTTTGGTGACGGCAATACCTCCACCGCCCAAAATCCCACTAATGTCTTTACCCTCGCAGGCACACATACAGTACGCCTTGTGGTAACAGATGATATTCCGTGCAGCGACACTACGTACTCCACCGTCTATATCGACTCTATTCCTCATCTCGAATTAGTGGCTGATAAAGACTCTATTTGTAATGGAGACAGAATCAATTTCAGCATCGACTATTTGTATACTACCAAAGGACTTACCTGGGACTTTGGCGACGGAACACGTTTGGAAAATTTAGCCCCTAAGAATTACCACAGTTTTGAAGAGCCGGGCAACTATACTGTTACGGTTAATACGCATCAACCGGTTTGTGAGGGATTGACCGCTACCGCAAATATCTTTGTAAAACCATATCCGGTGGTGAACCTCGGTGCTGACACCTCTGTATGTCCAAACGGTGTACCGGTAGGTCTTTCATCTAAAAGTTTCCTTACCGATCCTGCTGCTATCAAATGGTTGTGGAGCACCGGCGTCACCAATCCTATTATTCGTGTAATCGAGCCCGGCACTTATATACTCACTGCAGATTGGAACGGTTGTAAAACTACAGATGAAATAGAAGTATTGAGAGATTGTTATACCGATTTGCCTAATTCCTTTACACCAAACAACGATGGCAACAATGACTATTTTTACCCAAGACAACTATTAAGCCGCGGTGTTACCGAGTTTTCCATGACGGTATTTAACCGTTGGGGACAAAAAATATTTGAAACCAAAAATACAGATGGCCGCGGATGGGATGGAAAGCTCAACGATCAGGATCAACCCGTGGGTGTTTACATTTACAAAATAGATGCAACATTCAAAGACGGTACTGTGGAAAATCTTACAGGCAATGTAACTCTGTTGCGATAGTCATTTTCAATGTGTATTTTGCCCTCTCTCGTAGAGGGCATTTTTTATTTTATCAAGTTTACACATTCTACCCCACCCTTTATATTATTGTTCCGTCTTAAATTAAGACAGCCAGATAACCATTAATTAACCGATTTATTCATTCTATGAAATTTTCTTTACAAAGTATAGGTAAAAAAACATTGACTGCAGCAGGATTAGTGCTCGGTGCAGCTACAGGGTATGCACAAATGGAGTCAGACAATATTTTCCTGAAAGGTAAATACATCGAAGTAGGCATTGCTCCTATAGGGGCATTTGGTTCTACCGAGCCTGTCCCGGCTGGCGCAGGGTATAATCCTAATTCTGGTGGCTGGGGTGAAAGAATAGGCTTCGTTTCTGATCCGGACATGGATGGATGGGAAGTTGGCACACCGGCTTACGTAGGCGACTATTTTCTACCTGGCGATCCACAAGAAGGCTGGGATTTGCAGATAAACGGTGTGTGGAACCAGGCGTGGCGCGGTGCTGCTGGCGATGGCCTAACCTTCAGATCGAGCTCTGGTACTCCTACATTGACGGGGGAGAATATCAGGATAGATACCTTTGGCACTAAAGTGCATGCTATATGGGAAGGCTCAATGGCTACCGACCTGTTTATTCGCCAAAAGACTATTCTCGATACCAACCGTGTATTTTTCATCTGCGAAGTGTTATTGAAAAACACTGGTACCACGACTTTAGAAAAAATATACTACAACAGAACAGTAGACCCGGATAATGAATCGGCAATGCCAGGTGGAAGCTTTTCCACTACTACAAATACCATAGACTTACTACCAGAGCCGGGCAGTAACAAATGCCTTGTTTCAGCCCATGGAAATAGCTGGCCCGAACTGACTTACTTAGGTTTAGGCGCTGTGGATTGCAGAGCTAAAGCTTATATAGTGCCGCCTAACACACTTAATCCCGATCGCTTTAATACCGACCTCGAAGAAATTTACAATGGAGAAACACCGGGATATCTCTGGGAGAAAGGCGATGAAAGAATCAGTGATTCTGGAATTGGATTGGTATTTAATATAGGCGATTTGGCTCCAGGAGACAGCACGACTATCGCATATGCCTATATTTTGCGCGCTGCGGATTTGGATTCAGCATTCTCCAGCCTCCAGAAAACCTGGGATGTGGGCGGCAGTACGCTCAGCTCTTCTGATTCTACTGTAAAATGCCAAGGTGGAACTATCAATGTTTCCATCAGCGATGGCGGCCTTTACGAATGGGGGGAATGGTTTCCTACAACCGGTTTAAGCGAAACCACTGGTCGTACTAATGTAATTACAGTAGGTACAGATACGATTACCTATCGCGTTATTGGTACAACTATTTTGTGTCCTGAAAGCGACACCATGTACATCACTGTAATACCAGAAATAGTAGAAAGTCCCGGCGAAGATGGTGCCGGTACTGTTTGTCTTTTCCACGAGCCTATTAACCTCCTCGGCTATATCGGCGGCGACCCTTTGACAGATGGTGTATGGAGCGGACCAGCTATTACGCCATCAGGATTTTTCAACCCTACAGAAGCCGGAATAGGCACGCATGAGTTGCGTTATACCAGAATGGTAGGTGAATGTATCTCCTACTCTAAAGTAATGATGACGGTTTACAATGAAGTAGATATCGACTTCGATTACACCTTGATAAAAGGCTGTGCCGGCGATAGCGTCAGGTTTACCAATAATTCTGAGGCGGGAACTTATAAATGGCAATACGGCGATGGTACTCCTTATGATAGCGGCGTTGCGAATCCTACACATTTTTATGAAGAGCAAGGCGAATATGGTGCCTGGTTGATTGTGAGAACAGAAGCAGGTTGCTACGATTCATTGATGGGATTGGTAAATACCAAGCATCCGATAGACGCTATTTTCACAATGGATACTGATTCTGTTTGTCAGAGATCAAATATCAGCTTTACAGACAATTCAATAGGCAGCCTGGTTGCGTGGGCATGGGATTTCGGCGACGGTGGCACCTCTACTACGCAAAGTCCTACACACCATTATACTTTGGCCGGCACGCACACGGTGAGACTGATTGTAACTGACGATGTTCCTTGTTCTGACACTACGTATCAAACTGTTTACATCGATTCCATACCAACACTCGAATTGATTACCGACAGAAACGAAGTGTGTAATGGCGAGCGTATCAATATGGGCTTAAACTTCCTTTATACTGCTAATGGATTTACTTGGGATTTTGGTGACGGTACGGGTCAGGAAGATGGCAGCGGCAACACTTACCACAGCTACAACGAACCGGGCACCTATTTCATAGCAGCAAGTTCACATCATCCTGTTTGTGCCGATGCAATGGCATTTGACACAGTGGTGGTTAAGCCGTATCCTATGGTAAACCTTGGATCAGATACCACTATTTGCCCGAATGGCACCCCTGTTGGATTATCGTCAAAGAGTTTCCTAACCGATCCTGATGAGATAGGTTGGTTATGGAGCACAGGATCTACCAATCCTATTATTCGTGTAATTGAGCCAGGAACCTATACCTTGACGGCAGATTGGAATGGCTGTAAAACATCAGATGAAATAGAGGTTAAGAAAGACTGTTATACCGACCTGCCTAATTCATTCACACCGAATGGTGATGGCAATAACGACTATTTTTATCCGCGTCAATTACTGTCAAGAGGCGTTACTGATTTCTCTATGGTTGTATTTAACCGTTGGGGTCAAAAGATTTTTGAAACCAAAAATATAGACGGTCGCGGTTGGGATGGAAAAATGAATGATAAGGATCAACCTACAGGCGTTTACATTTACCAAATGAGCGTAGTGTTTAAAGACAATACTGCAGAAAATTATACGGGAAATGTTACTCTGATTCGTTAGTTTTTCAGTAATAATTATTATACTGGCAGGCCTTTTTATCAAAAAAAGGCCTGTTTTATTTTTTGAATGCCCATCCTAAACAACTTTTATTATGTCTTGGTATAAGGACGACAACAGAAATCTAAAAATACTAAATTGAGCACATGAACGGATTATTAAAAGTTGGCAAAAAAATATCCCTTGTTACTACAATTTTAGCTGGCTGCTTCAGCAGCAATGCTCAGCTTACTACTTCTGGCAACGTCTTCTTAAAAGGGAGATTTGTAGAAGTTGGTATAGCACCCATCGGGGCTTTTGGCTCTAGCTCGGGTGTTCCAGCAGGAGGTGGTTACCACCCTCGTCCGGGCTTAGGTGGTGGTGGCACTACACTTGGCTTCGTTTCCGACCCTGCTATGGATGGTTGGGAAGTGGGAGATCCGGAATATGTAGGCGATTATTTCCTACCTGGCGACCCTCAGGAAGGCTGGGACATACAAGTAAATGGTGTATGGAATCAAGCCTGGCGGGGTATGGGGGGTGGAAGCACCGGAACGGTTTTTACCGCTAGTACCGGTACGCCTTCTCTCGATGGAGAAAACACGGACTATTATTCCGATGGTACAAAACTATACGGTGTATGGGAAGGTACAATGGAGGACGATTTATACATAAAACAGACTACCATATTAGATACCAACCGTGTATTTTTCGTTTGTCAGGTTATTCTTAAAAATACCGGATTAACTACGCTGAATAGCATTTACTATAACAGAACGCTCGACCCAGACAATGAGTCAGCCATGGTAGGAAACCCGGCGACTGATAATGAGATTGTTTTTCAGCCGACCACAGGTTCAAGTAAAGCTCTGGTTACCGCAACCGGGCAAACCTATCCGGATTTTTCGTATTTGGGCTTGGGTGCGGTCGATTGCAGGGCAAAGGCTTATATTCTCCCGAATGGATTAAACCCTGATAGGTTCAATGTTTCTTTGGACGAAATCTACGATGAGTCCGCAGAGCAAGGTTTTGGATTTCCACAACCATACATTTATGATGTCGGGGAATCAACGAGCGGCGACCAAGGTGTCGGATTAGTTTTTAACATTGGCGATTTAGCTCCTGGCGATAGTACTATTATATCTTACGCCTATATTTTGCGCGAGGCTGATCTTGACTCTGCATTTGCAAGCCTTCAGAAATCCTGGAACGTTGGCGGTGCGACTTTAAACTCGGGAGACTCGACTATTAAATGCCAAGGTGGGACTATCAATGTGAATATAGAAGATGGTGGTCTCTACGAATGGGGAGAATGGACGCCGACAACAGGCTTAAGCGAAACAAGTGGGGGCTCCAATATAATCACTGTGGGTCTCGATACGATTACATACAGAGTAATCGGAACAACAATACTTTGTCCCGAAAGTGATACTATGTACATCACAGTCATGCCCGATCCGGTAGAGCAGCCGGGAGTTGACAGCACTGCCACAATATGCATGTTTCATGCTCCTGTAGACCTATTTGAGTACATACAAAGCGACCCTGTCGCATTTGGAACATGGTCCGGTACAGCAGTTTCTCCGGATGGAATATTTAACCCTACTGCTGCTGGCATTGGTACACATTTGCTACGATATACTGTATTGACCGGTGGAGAATGTGAGGCCTATAATACAGTAACTATGACGGTTCAAAATAATGTTGATATAGATTTCGACTGGGAGTTGATAAAAGGTTGCTCGGGCGATACGGTGCGCTTTACCAATAACTCTGAACCTGGAAATTACAAATGGAACTACGCTGATGGTTCTCCTTATGACACCGGCATAGCGAATCCGTCACATTTTTACGAAGAGCAAGGCGAATACGGTGCATGGCTGATTGTAAGAACGCCAGAAGGCTGTTGGGATTCCCTACAAAATCTGGTAAATACCTTGCATCCTCTGGAGGCAGCATTTTCAATGGATGTCGACTCCATCTGCCAAAACAGAAATATAGCCTTTCTGGATAATTCAGTAGGGTCTATTCAACAATGGAATTGGGATTTTGGTGATGGTACTACTTCTACTACTCAAAGCCCAACGCATAATTATACCTTAGCTGGCTACCACACCGTAAGGTTAATTGTGACAGATGATGTTCCATGTTCCGATACTACTTATAGAAATGTGTACATCGATTCAATACCGACATTGGAAATACTTACCGATAAAACTGAAGTATGTAACGGCGAAAGAATCAATATGAGCCTTAACTTCCTTTACACAGCTAATGGCTTTACATGGGATTTTGGCGACGGTACAGGGCTTGAAGATGGCAGCGGTACTACATTCCATAGCTATAATGCACCAGGTGTTTACAATATCGAAGTAAGATCGCACCACCCTGTTTGTGCTGATGCGGTTGCATATGATACCATTACTGTAAAACCTTACCCTGTTGTAAATCTGGGTCCTGATACTACGCTTTGCCTCAATGGCGCACCGCTATTTATTAG
>PJTT01000400.1_pt1 | contig 37513 bp, 37 predicted proteins | sample 1512261 | NCBI WGS metagenome assembly PJTT01 (sample SAMN08177685, study PRJNA422409) | Soil metagenome, whole genome shotgun sequencing project. | isolation source: Soil (2) enriched on wood chips | place: USA: Madison | collected 2015-01-15
CAAAATAATTGATAGCTCTCAACGCAATCATAGTATTGAAATGCGGATATTTTTCTTTGTAAAAATCGATGATTTCACTTAAACTGAAAATTTCTAAAAGATAATATAAATCGGCAAAATCTTTGAGTCGCTTACCAGAATTGGTTATAGCATGTACTTTCATTGCTGCAATATCTTCAAGAGAAAGGAAACTAATATCCTCTTCAAAAATCGGTTTGTTTATCAATGGGTAATTATGCCTAATAAAGTCACATTTCACATTGTCGATAACAGCTAATAATGCATTCTTTTTAATCAAATTGATGATTACATCAAAATGAGTTGAAAGCGTTTCTGCAAGTTCGTGGGGTTCAAATTCAATTTGTGTAAAAAGGTCAATATCTATACTGTTTCGATGTCCCAGCTTTAATGCTAGAGCAGTGCCTCCGACCAAATAAAAATCTTTTAATTCAGAAATAGATTGTAATTTTTGAATTAAGGAAAAAGTTGCTGGTGGAATTATATGGGTATCTTTATGCAGCATCCAAGAAGTCGGAGTTTAAAAAAAATTTTGAAAACTCTTTATCCCTTTTATTTAGTTGAGTACTCCAGTCAATTGTTTCCAATATTTTTTCTTTCCCATAATAAAGAAGAATATCCCGCCACTGTTCAATATTCCCACGCTCTAGCACGCGTTCAATAACTATCTTGTACGACCTGTCGTAGTTGAAAGTATTGAGGTCGTATTCCCAGAGTAGATGTTGTGGTAGCTTTATTTTTGGCATTTTTCGTGGTTGTCAGGCAAATTTACGCAAAATTAAAAAAGAGCAACTAGTTCGTCGTTCTATTCATTATTTCACCCCAAGGTATTTGGGCAACAAGTTGTTGAACAATTAAAGGATTTTTATTTTGGTTCACAGGTTGTGAACTTTAGTTTTTTATATTTTCTATTTGGTCAACAGCTTGTTGACTTATTTTATCATGTTGATTTTCAGCAATTAACAATTGGTCACCAGCTTGGTGACCAATTTCGAAATTGGTAGAAAAATATTCAAAAAACAACTTGATGTACTTCAAATTTGTTTTTGAAAAACCTTTCATTTGGGGGAGCTCATCCTTCAGCTCTTTCGAAACATTTTCAAGTACTTTGTCGCCCCAATTGCTGATTTTAATCTTTTCCGATAGCATATTGCCCAAATCCCAATAAAAGAGAATCAACTCTTTATTGACAGCAATGGCAGCTTTAATTTGAGATGAGCGAACCTTTTGTTTAAGCTCCACAATCCAATATAAATACTCTTCATCTTTTAATGTTTAAGCTATGTATATGATACTGTAAATACTAAGTTAGCATTTTTAAAAATTCACATTAGTATTATAATCGTCGGGCGCCAAATATTTGCTTCTGAATTACAATAGAATTTCGCAAATCTATAATGGCCATGACCATTCATATAAAACCATTAGAAGTATCTGATCGACTAACATATAAAATAGACCACAAAAAAACCTCCCAAGCTTTTACACTTGAAAGGTTTTCTATAAAATCAATTTAACCTTACTTCGATATCTTACTATCCACCTCTTCTTTTATTTGCGCAGCAAAGGCATCGATAGATACAACACCCTGATCGCCTTGTCCATGGCGGCGTACAGCTACTGTTCTGTCGTTCACTTCTTTCTCGCCAATGATAAGCATATAGGGAACTTTTTCCAACTCCGTGTCACGAATCAACTTGCCTATTTTCTCATTGCGCTCGTCTACTTCTATACGCACACCTTTTGCTTTCAGCTCCTTTGCAACTTCGTGTGCATAAGGCTGAAATTTTTCTGAAATAGGCAATACTTTAACCTGAGTAGGCGCCAACCACAATGGAAGATTTCCTCCGCAATGCTCCAGCAATACAGCTACAAAGCGCTCCATCGAACCGAATGGCGCACGGTGTATCATCACCGGGCGTTTACGGCTATTATCGCTATCTACATACTCCAGTTCAAAGCGCTCCGGCAAATTATAATCTACCTGAATAGTACCCAATTGCCATTTACGACCCAGCGCATCACGGACCATAAAGTCAAGCTTAGGGCCATAGAAAGCCGCTTCGCCTTCTTCCTCCACTGTTACCAAGCCTTTCTCAGCAGCAGCTTCACGAATCGCATTTTCAGCTATATCCCAGTTCTCTGATGTGCCAATGTACTTCTCAGTATTGTTCGGGTCACGCAAAGAAACCTGAGCGGTATATTCTGTAAAGCCTAAAGACTTGAATACATACAGTACCAGGTCAATTACTTTTTTAAATTCATCTTTTACCTGGTCAGGACGGCAGAACAAATGCGCATCATCCTGAGTAAAACCACGAACGCGGGTAAGGCCATGCAATTCGCCTGCCTGTTCGTAACGATATACCGTACCAAACTCTGCAAACCTTACGGGCAGGTCTTTGTACGACTTTGGCGATGTTTTGTAAATTTCGCAATGATGCGGGCAGTTCATCGGTTTTAAGAAGAACTCCTCGCCTTCATGCGGTGTTTTTATTGACTGAAAACTATCGGCACCATATTTTTCATAGTGACCCGATGTTTTGTATAAATTGATATTACCGATGTGCGGCGTAATCACAGGCAAATATCCACTTTCGAGTTGAGCCGCCTGTAAAAAATCCTGTAAACGTTGGCGCAACATAGCACCTTTAGGTAACCATAATGGCAAGCCAGCACCTACTTTTTCAGAGAATGCAAATAGCTCTAATTCTTTACCCAACTTACGATGGTCGCGCTTCTTCGCTTCTTCTACCAATGCCAGATACTCTTCCAGCTCTTTTTGAGCAGGGAAAGTAACACCGTAAATACGGGTCAGCATTTTGTTTTTTTCATTCCCGCGCCAGTAAGCACCCGCTATATTGGTCAGTTTAATGGCTTTGAAAAAACCGGTATTAGGAATGTGTGGTCCACGACACAAATCGGTAAAATTACCTTGCTGGTAGAACGTAATCTGTCCATCTTCAAGACCATCAATCAATTCTAATTTGTACTGGTCATCTTTTTCTGTAAAGTATTTAATCGCATCGGCTTTTGATACTTCGCTTCTTTTGTACTGCTCTTTTTTAGAAGCCAGTTCTTTAAATTTCTTTTCGATTTTAGCTAAGTCTTCCTCTTCGATTTTACGGTCGCCTAAGTCGATGTCGTAATAAAAACCGGTTTCGATAGCTGGACCGATACCAAATTTTGTACCGGGAAAAATATCTTCAATAGCCTCTGCCATTAAGTGTGCAGAGCTATGCCAAAACGTAGATTTACCACCCTTATCATCCCACGTCAGTAATTTTAAAGACGCGTTGTTATTAATAGGGCGAAAAGCATCCCAAACTTCGCCGTTTACTTCGGCTGCCAGCACTTTGCGCGCAAGTCCTTCACTAATGGACTTCGCTACATCCAGCGCCGACACACCAGCTTCATATTCGCGTATGGAGCCATCGGGTAGGGTAATCTGTATCATTGAGTTATTCATTATCTAAATTTGAAAGAGGGGCAAAGTTAATAAATTTTCGTGCGCGGTAAAGCGGCTATTCCTGTAGGGTAGCGACGCTTAACTTAGCCATAATGCGCCGCCCACACTGGTTCTCGTGGCGCCCGTTACTGAGTGTAATACATTTTGCTCTTCACGCCATCTTAATGTGCCTATCAAGGCCATTGCTATTGCTTCTTTGTAGTTAATTACGTTCGCTTCCGGCACAGTAACAGTTATATTCACTTTGTCGAGTTCGTTGGTCAGCGTTGCTACAAGAAAAGTATTGTGCGCACCGCCGCCTGTTATTAATAGTTGCTTAGTCGAAGCGCCATTGTGATAGGGCGATAATGCTGCTACTATTTGCATCGCGATATGTTGTGTGGCTGTTGCCAATCCATCTTCGGCAGAAAGAGATTCAAGCGCAGGCAAAACATGCTCTTGTGCAAATGCGTTGTCCAGTGATTTAGGTCCTATTTGCTGATAAAAAGGTAGGCTGTTGATTGCTGAAAGTGCTGCGCTATCTACATTTCCCGAACGCGCAAGCATTCCCTCGGCATCATAATCTTTGCCAGCTTTATTGGCAAAATAGTTCAACAATTGATTGGCAGGGCTGATGTCAAATGCAAGCGGATTTTCATCATTTATCGTTACATTGGCAATGCCGCCTATATTCAAACAAAAATCATAATCTGCAAATAACAATTGGTCTGCAATAGGCACAATAGGTGCACCTTGTCCGCCCAGCGCAACATCTATATTGCGCAAATCGCTGATAACCGGCAAAGCTGTCAAAGCCGCTATGCTAGCGCCATCGCCTATTTGTGTGGATGTATTATTGGCAGGGTCGTGCCAAACGGTATGACCGTGCGATGCTATAAAATGTACTTTGTGCTGCAACTGATGCGCATCAATAAAACGCAATACTTCTGTTGCTATAAATTTGCCAAAATAGGTATGAAGATTTAGAAACTCAGGAACGCTTAAGTTACGTGCATTTTTTAGCTGATGTGCGAGCACGCTATCATACTTAATGCAGTCTGCATTTAAAATTTCAAAAGACCACTTTCCTGCTATTTCTGTTAGTTGTGTGTAAGCTATATCCAGTCCGTCGAGCGAACTACCCGACATCAACCCAATTACATTGTAAACCATTTGCGTATTGCTATTTTTTACTTACCTGATATTTTTAGGCAGCGTGCAAAGGTAGCTTTTGGTAAAATACTGACAAAAAGCGAAAACACGGCAAGTAAATCAGTCGTAAATTGCAGACCTTTAAATTAATTATGATTCGCAACTATATTATTTTGCTGGCAGCAGTCTGTTGCTTAACGGCTTGTGTGAAAGATAAGCCTGCTCCGTCCGGACCGGTTAATCCGCCATCTGTAGGTCGCAGTATGCTCATAGCCAATGAAGGTAGCCTGAGCAATGGTAATGCGTCTTTATCTGTTTATAATATCGATAAGGACAGTTTGTACAATGATGTTTATTTCACTAAAAATAATACAGCATTAGGCGATGTTTTCCAAAGCATTTTCGCTGATGGCGAGTTGCTTTATCTGGCTATCAACAACTCTGACCGTATTACAGTCGTTAATAAAAATGACTATTCATTTGTAAAAAATATTGCTGTTGACAAACCGAGATACATGGCAAAAGCAAGTGATAACAAACTATATGTAACGAGTATTTTTCATAATAAAATAAATATAGTAGATATCAATACCGGCGCGGTTTCGGGCAGTATTACTACCGACTATCCCAATACGGAGGGCATCATCAATTACAATGGTAAAATATATGCCTGTAACTGGGATACAGCCTGCAATTATATTTATGAAATAGACCCTGCAACAGATGCTATCACACATCGTATACCGCTGGCCGGCTATGCGCCACAGCAAATCGAAATAGACAAAAATGGCATGTTATGGGTATTATCAGGCAATGTGGTGCGCGGAAAAATAGCGACCCTCACACAAATAGATCCCACATCGCGCAGTATTACCAGGAGTTTCAGTTTTCCTGCAGGTGCAGATGTAATGAAACCGGTGTGGAATCCAGCAAAAGACACATTATATTATCTAGGCGTAAATTATAGCGGTGGTACGGAATATAATGGGGTATATCGCATAGGCATTTCCGCAGAAAGCTTACCTGTGGCACCTTTGATAGCCGCGAGTACTTTTCAGTATTTTTGGGGATTAGGACTGGATAGTGTTACCAATACCATTTATCTGGGCGACCCGAAAGGTTTTATACAAAAAGGCAATGTAAGCTTGTACAACACATCAGGCTTCAAGCTCAAAAGCTTTGAAACCGGCGTTGGACCTGGCTTTTTTCATTTTATGAAATAGCTATTTCTAATTTTTAGAATCCCTAATACAGCAATTTTTAACCAAGTAAATATGCAGCAATCACTTCAAATAATTAACCAGCTTTTTGAAATGCAGCAGAAGCTGGCTCAGGAAAATATGAATCAGAAATTTGAACGTAATTTCAATAGATTGTTCAATATTTTTGAGGAAGAAGGCTATTTAATAAAGGATCCCGAAGGTGAAAAATACTCGGACGCGCGTACTGATTGCGAAATAAACATCGTTGGCAGGGAAGGTAAAAATATGATCATTACACAAGTGGTAAAACCTGTGATTTATAAGCAGGAGAATGGTGCGGTAACGCTGGTGCAGAAAGGAATAGTGATGGTAGAAAACAAATAATGTAAAAGATGAAGGCAGTAAATTTTGGAATAGATTTAGGCACAACCAATTCGTTGATTACAAAATACGAAAATGGTCAGGTACAAATTTTTAAAAATCCGGTTGGTCATAAAGAGACTTTGGCGTCTGTAGTTGCTTTTAGGGCAGACAGAATTTTGGTGGGCGATAAGGCACGTGAATATTTGCTAAAAGATGCTGTAAATGTGTTTGGTAGTTTCAAACGCAAAATGGGAACCGATGAGCGCTATTATGTAGTGAACATCGACGAAAACGTAACACCCGTGCAGCTTTCGGCTTATGTGCTTAAAGAGTTGCAGCAATTTGTACACAATGGCGAGCGACCATCAGCAGCGGTTATTACTATTCCGGCATCTTTTGATACCATGCAGAGCAACGCTACGATTAAAGCAGGCAAAGATGCAGGATTTGAAGAGGTATTTTTGCTACAAGAACCAATTGCAGCAAGCCTGGCCTATTTCAACCATGGCGATAAAAGTGGCGAACTTAAAGACGGACATTGGTTGGTATACGATTTGGGTGGTGGAACATTTGACGTTGCGCTTGTAGGCGTGAAAGAAGGCGAACTAAAAGTGCTCGACCATGAGGGCAATAATTTTTTAGGTGGTATAGATTTTGACAGTGCTTTAATAGACCAATTAATCCTACCCGAAATCATCAGCAAAAGTGGTGTCGAAAATTTTGAGGAAGAATTGAAGACAGCCTACGGAAAGTACGAGCAGCTTTACTTTCAGTTACAATATAGGGCGGAGGAAGCAAAGAAAGAACTATCTGTAGTTAATAATACTGAGGTAGAATTTAGCGCTATAATTGATGATAAAAATTTTGATTTTGTTATCACGATTACACAAGAACAATTCAATAATATCATAGCCAAAAGGATTGAAGAAACAGTACAAATGTTGCACACTATATTAAAGCGGAACAACCTTGTCGCCGGCGATATAGAGCAATTGGTACTGGTAGGTGGTAGTACTTTCATCCCTTATGTAAGAGAAGTACTGGCAAGCAAGACCGGCATTCCTTTAAATACAATTGTGGATCCTACAACGGCTGTAGCCGTTGGTGCTGCATGGTTTGCGGCTAATAAATACTATCAACCCACTATCAATGAACCAGAGGTTTCGGAGAAAAATGTAGATGATTTATTGAATGCTATTGCCGATGATATGGATGAAGTAGCCGCAACTGGTCTGCAAATATCGGTGGTAACAGCTTACAGTAAAATGTGTCAGGAAGATGAAGAAGTGCTGCTGGTAAAGGTTTCGGGCGACTATCTGGACTGTGGTTACCGCATCATCAGGAGTGATGGTGGTTTCGATACAGGGCTGATAAATATCAAATCGAAGTTTACAGAGTTTCTGCCGTTATTATCCGGACTGAACAATGTCTTTTATCTGCGTATTTATGACCCAGCCGGCAATGAACTAAAACATCTTGCAGAAGAAATCAATATCACGCAAGGCCGCTACAGTATTGCCGGACAGCCATTGCCGCGCGACATTTGCATAGAGGTAGACGATAAAGAAAACAACACAACGAAGCTGGAATTAGTCTTTGAAAAAAATAGCATTCTGCCGCAGAAAAAAACTTTGTACAGAGAGATATCAAAGACAATTAAGAAAGGAGATAGTGATGGTATTATCATCAATATTCTTGAAGGCGACCGCTATGCAAGGCCTGTATCTAATCTCGTAATCGGTTGTATAGAAATAACGGGTAAAGAGTTGACAACAGATTTGCTAAAGGGCTCTGATATTGAGATTCAGGTTACGATGACGGAAAGCCGTGAATTGAAAACAGAGGTATATCTGGTAATGACGCAACAAGACTATAAAAATAGTTTCAGTGTTTCGGAAAAGCAAGTAAGCATCGCACGCTTGCGCGAGCATTATAGCGACCTGGAACAGGAGTTAAGAGAAACAGTTAAGATGTTTAGCTACGACGATGAATCTAATTGGGCTGACCAAACGAATGCTTTGCTGGATGAATTGCTGTCGCACAAACAAGACCTGTATAAGCTTAAAGAAAAAGACAAAACCGATAAGAAGTATATAATAGCCGACGCTGTACACCGCATCTCGCAAGAGTTTGATAAAATAGGTGGCGATGACCGGTTGGAGCAATTGCGCAGTGAATATTTTAGTGCCCGCGATTTTGTAGAGCTTAATTTGCCTATGGCTGATTTTGAAAAAGAAAAGATGGCTAATAAATTCAAGCAAATTATGCAAGGCGAGCAACAGTTACTGCGCACCAGAAATGCGTCCGTACTGGAACGCGCTACCACAAGGCTGCACGATTTAGGCTGGGATGTATTGTACAACAGCACTAGCTTTCTTATCAGCAAATACGAACAATTTAAGCACACGCCCGAAAGTGCTTACAGTAACTATAATGCTGCCAAAAGCATTTTTCAGATAGCGGATAAAGCTTTGGAACAGCAAAAGTTTGCTGAGTTCAGACAACATGTACACAACCTCACGCACCTGTTTAAGCGCGAAGAAGGTTACCAAAAGTCAAACGAATTTAAAGGCACGGGAATAGGATAATATGCACGCTCAATCGCTGATACGTTTTCTTGAATATTGCAATATCGGTTATTCGGATAAGGATAGCTTTTCGGTTCAACGTGCCAAAAGGCAGGTCAATGCTGAGTTTGCGCTGGAAGAAAGCGGCATTATTACCATCGATGGTGTGAGCTATAACAAGAGTGATGTTTTAAAAGAGCTGGAGCATCCGGATTTTACAGAGCGCTTGCAGTATCACGTAGTGCTTTGGAACCACAAGGTATTACTACGCTTACTCGAGCAGGATGCTATAAATATCGATGATGTAAACACTCAATTTTTGTCATTGGCGAATGATGAAGAGTTCAGGTATTTTCTGGCACCGCAAATGGCGACTGCTTTTAATAGTGTTGTGAAATCGCTGTTAAAAGTGCCCGACTTCTACAATGCATTTTTATGGCTGCGCCTGAAAGTATTTATCACACCCGAAGAGGAAGAATATGCTTATCAGTCTTTGCGTATTTTTCTCGAAGAACAGTTGCGACTATTTAAGAATCTAAATAGCGAAACATACACCAACAAATACAATGAAATAGCGCCTTGGCAAAGGCAGGAATGGCATTTGCTATTTAATAATTTGCCCGATTCGCTTTACTATTTCAACGATGAATTTGCACATGTATTAATCAACTTCACGGTGCAGGTGCAGCGCGCCGACAAAAGGTTGTGCGTTGCTATTAGTAGCAGGCTGGTGCAGATGCAGCATGTAAGCTATAATTACAAAAAGCTGATTGACGATAATCATCGCATCTACACTGCCAATACTCCGGTCGGTACGGTACAGAGAAAAAACAAATCGCCACATATGGGCTGGATTGCAACGGCCCTTGTGATTGTTTTACTGCGACTCTTAATGCAGGCAAAAAGCTGCAACAATGATAATGACTCTAATAGAAGTATTCCTGTTACAAATTATGTAACGTCCAAAACAGAAGCACCTGTCGATTTTCTGGAAGTGCGTAAAGTAGTTAATCAAAAAGTCAAAGATGCGCAGGTGATTGCCGAGAATAAGTTTGAAAATGTGTTGTTCAAATACGGACCCATTTATCTCGCTTTTCAAACCAGTGAGGAAGGGTATTTTCCCGTGGTCTTTACCAACAATTCAGATGTATTTGTGACAATGCACAATACTCAGGGTTTTGATGGAGGAATTGATCTTGCTCCGGGTAATTCCATCATAATAGGTGATACCAGTCTTCGAATTGCAGATTTGCTAATAGTGCCCGTAACAAATTTAAGTAGTATTACCTCGGGCAACACTACCGACCGGAATGTAACTCAGGCAATCTTTATAGCTCCCAAGAACCATGTATGGCGGCAAAAGTATGAACAATCTGAGATGATTAATATAGTCGACGATCTGGCGCCTTATCAGCTCGCCGCGGGCAAAAAGCAACTAAAAATAGCGCTATTCGTAGACAACGTAGTTCCAAGCGAGCGCAAACTTGGCTTTAGGATTTCTGGTGCTGAAGAGGTGAGTTATTTGAAGTAATGCGAAAGTTTTATTCCTTGAGCGACCTGCCAACTTCACAACCCCGAGGCTAATTATCTGGCCAAAAATATACAGACCAATGTGGGTTAGGTATCTTAAGTACTGAGGCAAAAAATTTGTAGATACTTCCACCAGCTCTCGCCGATTTGTTCTATGTAATATCGAGCATTTAAGGCAGTAGAATAGGGCAGTGGTAACCTATTAACAAAAGAAAGACCAGCTTAAGAATAAGCCGGCCCCTATAAACCCTATCACCATGAAAACACAAATGTAAGACGAAGAAGGGTAATAAAAATGTTAAATGATGGTTAACTAAAATTCAGTATTGTAGCTACACCATTACTCTTATTGTGGGGAAGAATAATAGCACAAAATACATTGACTTTTGACAATTCACTGCCTCAATTGAATTTATAATCATTACTGTAAAATAATGATATTTAGCAACTTACTTCCAAAATGCACATTTATTACATTTATAGATATTATATCTGTGTAAATAATTATTAGTTTTAAAAAGTTTTTATATTCTCCTTTTTGAATCGTTATCAGCGGTGGTTATTGCATTCAGATTCAGATATAATTGTGTTTGATTTCTTCTTCTTACTATTTTCAACTTTCAGCGGTGCTTTCAACTTTGTACGGAACTATTCTTTAATTTTACCCCTTAGCAAAAGAATTGCTCACCTTACTATCAATAGATGAAATTTTATCGTCTATTTTAAATAAGGAGGTGTGCATTCAGTTACAAAAAATAGCAGCTTTTTCGAAGAAATAATCATGGAAAAAAATACCATCATTCACGGTAAGCACGATGTAAGACCCTGGGGTCAGTATTGGGTGCTGGAAGACCGCGATACCCATAAAGTGAAGCATATAGAGGTTAATCCGGGTGGCAGGCTTAGCTATCAATACCACAATCATCGGTCGGAAATATGGACAGTAGTTGCTGGTGAAGCAACGGTAACGCTGGAAGGCGAGGTGATGGTGTATAAAAAAGGCGATGTAGTAAAAATACCACAAGGCGCTAAACATCGAGTGCAAAATGCCGGAACTGCATTGTTGGAGTTGATCGAAGTGCAATTAGGCACCTATTTTGGCGAAGATGATATTATTCGCATTGAAGACGATTATGCAAGAGAATAGATGGAAATAGAATACAATATTGAAAATATAGACGATGCCGCTTTGCACTTTTGGGCATTCGCAAAAGACTATAAAATCTGGGCATTCGAGGGTGAACTCGGCGCTGGAAAAACCACTTTTGTAAGTGCTATTTGTAAATTGCTGCATGCCGACCGACCGGTGAGCAGTCCTACATTTTCATTGGTGAATGAATATAGATTTGTCAACAAAAATGGCCATGAGCAAATAATTTACCACTCGGACTGGTACCGACTCAATGATACCGAAGAGGCCATCAACGCCGGAATGGAAGATATGCTGCAACAGCCCAATGCTTATTGTATAGTTGAGTGGCCACAGCGCGCTCCGGAGTTGCTTACGCATGGCACTTTAAACGTTAGTTTTGAATTGGTATCCGAAACAGAAAGGCGCATTTATGTGAATGAGTAAATGATTACTATGGATTTCAAAACTGACACACCTGTTAAGCTTAAAACCTTTCGCGGACTGTTATCTCGCCCGGAAAATGTCGACGACCAAGAAAATTATTGGAAGTTGATAGGCTTAACGGGGAGAATTATAGATAGCCAGGAATTAAGCGAGGGTCGTATTCTCGTTCTTTTTGACCAAAAGTTGGATGATTTTAATGTTGAGAATCATAATCCGATTCAAAACTCTTTGTGGATTAGCAAATCTGATTTGGAGATAATATCATTATAGGCAGCCCTATTGAGTGAAATTTCATTGAGCCAAAATAGTTCCGGTAGCTACAAAACTTCCCTTTGCCTATTCCGCCGCATTTCGCTATTTTCGTTGCGCTTTTATAGGAGTACATCAACTCATCCTTACCAACTTATTTGATTTTACTAATGTCTTTACTCTCCATACAAAACCTGCAAAAGAATTATGCCACGCAACGCGCCGTTAATGATATCAGTTTTGAAATAGAACAAGGTAGTATTTTCGGTCTGCTCGGTCCTAATGGTGCTGGTAAAAGTACTTTGCTACGCATGATTACAGGCATTTTTTACCCGGATGACGGCAGGATTTTGTTCGATGGCGCAGCATTTGACCCTAAAGTGCACAACGCGCAAATGGGCTATATGCCTGAGGAGCGTGGCTTGTACAAGAAAATGAAAATAGGCGAACAGGCACTATATCTGGCACAGTTGAAAGGTCTTTCTAAAAAAGATGCCGAACAGCGCAGTCGCGAATGGTTTGTGCGCCTCAATATGGAATCGTGGTGGGATAAAAAGGTAGAAGACCTGAGTAAGGGTATGAGCCAGAAGTTGCAATTTGTAACTACGGTTATACACAAACCGCGCTTACTCATCCTCGATGAGCCATTCAGTGGATTGGATCCGGTAAATGCAAATGTGCTGAAAGATGAGATTTTCAGGTTGGCGCAAGAGGGTACGACTATTATTTTCAGCACGCATCGTATGGAGCAGGTAGAGGAAATTTGCGACCATATTGTATTGCTTAATCTGGGCAGTAAAATACTGGATGGCACTGTAAAACAGGTAAAACAGGAATTTAAAGAGCATATTTTTAGCATCACACTCGACGACGCTTCTAAAGCACATCCGGAATATATTAAAGTATTGCAGCAACGCGAAAATAAACTGGTATTTCAGTTAAGTGAAAATACCAACCAAAACCAGGTGCTGCAACATTACATTACGCAAGGCAATACCATTCTTGCTTTTGAAGAAATTTTGCCATCGCTCAACGACATTTTTATCAAGCTCGTACAAGGAACACCGTCCGCACGCGCTTTTCAGAACTAAACCAAAACATGAAGAGAATACTACTAATATCAGGAATAGCCATTGTGTGCTGCGCTGCGAAAAATGATGATGGACTAAAGTTGAACGCTGTCAAGGATAAATATACCACTGCCGACAGCATTTCCCTTTCTCTGGAAAGCCGCGACACTGCGCTTACCTATTATTATGTAGGCTTGGAAGTAGAAAAAGATGGTCAGTGGAAAGATGCTATTGGCGATGTGAGCAATCCCACGGCAGTTGCATCTAAAGTGCGCAAATTACCCGCAGGACAAAAAGTAAATGCAACTTATAGCGTTGGTAATACATTTGTCAATATACCCGAACACCGCGATAAATACCGCCTGAAAGTAAGCTACGGCACGGTTGTAACAGCACTTGATTCTGTAAAAGTTTCCAATAGTTTTTCAGTTAAATAGTTGTTGTTCCGCTGTGTAGCGCTGCAAAACAACTTAGCGCACTCGGCGGTTACTAATCTGTCAAAACCAGATCTACTGCACAACTACTAAATCTACAAACGAAAATTGATTCACATCAAATAGCCCTTTATCTGTAATTTTCAAGGCAGGGATAACCGGAAGTGCAAGAAAGGATAAAGTCATAAACGGTGCATCCAGCGGACAACCATCGTTTTTAACCGCTTTATCTAATTGCTCGTATTGGGCTGCAACGGTGGCCGCATCTTCGGTACTCATTAATCCGGCCACGGGTAGGGGTATCACAAGCGTTGCATCACCATCGAAATAGCTGATACCACCCTCGGCATCTATTACCGCATTTACCGCTGCGCAAATAGCTGCATCATCAACACCCACAGCAACTATATTGTGACTATCGTGCGCAACTGACGAAGCCAGTGCTCCTTTTTTTAACCCGAAATTCTTGACAAATGCAACCGCGGCTGGTGTATTGTCGTAACGGTTAACTACGGTAATTTTAGCTATATCCTGTTGCGCATCTGCCAAAATCAAACCATCTACAATAGGCATATTAGCCACCAGCGAATCTGTAATAATTTGCCCGTTGAGCGCGACTATTATATTGCAATCGATATTGTTTTTTTCAGTGTTTGATTTTATTTGAAAGTCCTCAGGCTTTTTTCTTTCTGTGGAGAAATTATTGATGGATGCGGACGTTTCGAAACTAATCAGACTTTGTCCGTTTTCAGCAACTTTTACACCGTCGATATAGGTAGCCGTCACATCAAATTGTTCCAGATTATTGACTACAATAAAATCGGCGGCATCGCCTGCACGCAACAATCCCGTATTTAATTTATAATGTTCGACCGGTAAAATGCAGGCTGCGTGCAATACATCAAATAGGTCTGCACCGGTAGCAAGCGCTCTTTTTACCAATTCGTTGACATGTCCTTTTACTAATTCGTCGGGGTGCTTATCGTCGCTGCAAAACATGATTTTGTCGGGGTATTTTTTCAATAACCCAATCAAAGCATCAAAATTTCGCGCCGCGCTACCTTCACGAATGAGGATATACATGTCCGCAGCTATTTTATCCTCGGCCTCTTCTATTGTCGTGCATTCATGGTCGGTAGTAATGCCGACTGCAGCGTATTGGCGCGCAGCATCGCCGCGAAGAGCAGGAGCGTGACCATCCACCGGTTTGTTATATTTATGCGCTGCTGCAATTTTTGCCATCACAGTTGCATCCTTATTTAACACGCCAGGAAAATTCATCATTTCCGCCAGATATTTTATTTCTGGTCTTTGTAATAATGCATCAATTTCTTCCACGCCCAAAGTCGCGCCTGCTGTTTCAAACGGAGTAGCAGGGACGCAGGATGGTGCACCAAAATTGAATTTTAAAGGAGATTTTGCAGCGCTTTCCAGCATGAAATCAATGCCCGCCACACCGCACACATTGGCTATTTCGTGCGGGTCGCTCACAGTCGCAACCGTGCCATGCACCACGGCAATAGCGCCAAAAGCTTCGGGCACCAACATCGAACTTTCAATATGGATATGTGCATCGATAAATCCTGGCAAAATATAGCCCGCATCCACAGCAGCGGCTACCTTTTCTATATGTACAATTTTTCCTCCATCAAAAGTAACAGTTGCCGGATAAATGCTGCGCGTGTGCACATCTACCAGATGAGCGGTAATCGAGTTCATAAAGTGCGGTTTTGGGGTTTGATTTCCGTTGGAATTGCATTAAGCGGCATAGCTTTGCCCGGCGATAAATAGCGGTTTAATGCTTGATTTTCTCTTCGTGGAGCTATAAATGGCTATTTTACTTTTGCCTGCGTAGCGTATTTTGATTTAAAGAAATTCTGCAACTCGATGTACTGACTTTTGGGCTCATCCCGATGCGCAATCAGATATTTCCAAAAAGCCTCTACAAATACCAGCAAAAGCTCCGTTTCTTTTTCAGGCTCTTCGTATTCTAGTTCTTTAAATGTTTTTATAAGCATTTCATGCACAGGCTGCATAAAGCGCTCGTGCTGTTTCATCGATACTTCCATATCGAGCAGGCGGTATTGGAGTTCCCAAAACTGGGGCTCTTCCCATACCAGTTTATAGGGTAGGTCGATTACTGTAAATATAAAATCGAGCGACTCTTTATTCTGAAAATTACCCCTGTTTTGCTCTACTATTCGTTTGTAACCATCCTTAATAATAAAAGCCAGCAATTTTTCTTTGTTTCCGAAGTGTTTAAATATCAATGCTTCAGAAACTTCAGCATCCTTGGCAATCAGTTGCGTGGAAGTGTTTTCGTAACCGCGTTGCGCAAATAATTTTAGTCCACTTTCCGCAATCTTTTGTTTTCTGTTCATTTTATTTAAATAGTCGTAAAAATCTGCAAACCAAAATACAAGGATAATTTGATTTCGCCTATAAATTTAAAAAAATACCCGATGATTTTGATAATCATCGGGTATTTTTTGCCTTTTTAATTTTTGTTTAGCTAAAAGCGTCTTTTATCTTATCAAAAAAACTGCGCTCTTTTTTAGCTTCTTCGCCTGGCTGGAAATTCTCAGAATTGCGCATACGCTCAATGGCCTTTTGCTCTTCGTCGGTAAGCGTCTGTGGCGTCCATACTTTTACCTGTACCAATTGATCGCCTTTTTGGTAACCATTTAACTCAGGGAAGCCTTTTCCTTTCAGCCTGAAAATCTTACCGCTTTGTGTTCCTGCCGGTATTTTTATTTTAGCCTTACCTTCCACCGTAGGTACTTCGGCCTGTGTTCCAAATACCACATCAGGGAAAGTCACAGGCAGTATATATTGCACGTCCAGTCCGTCGCGGGTAAGTTCCGGGTGTTTTTCTTCTTCGATCAATATCAGCAAGTCGCCAGCCGGACCGCCACGCTCGCCCGCATTACCACGACCGCTCATGCTCATTTGCATACCTTCCTGCACACCTGCCGGCAGGTCTATGCTCACTGTTTCCTCGCCATACACGCGGCCTTCGCCTTTACAACTGCCACATTTAGCAGTAATAGTTACGCCTTCGCCATGGCAAGCCGGGCAAGCCGTAACCGTTTGCATCTGTCCTAAAAAAGTGCTGGTAACACGACGCACCTGACCGCTACCTTGGCAGGTAGTACAAGTTTGTACTGAATTGCTGTCTTTCGCACCGGAGCCACTACAAGTATTGCAGCTCACGTGTTTCTTTACTTTGATTTTCTTATTCGCACCGTTGGCTATTTCGGCATAGTTCATTTTGATTTTAACCCTGAGGTTAGAACCGCGCGAACCGCGCTGGCGTCCGCCACCTTGACGCCCACCGCCAAAGAAACTGCCAAACATGTCGTCGCCAAAAACATCTCCAAAATTAGAGAAGATGTCTTCCATGCGCATGCCACCTTGTCCGCTAAAGCCTCCACCACCGCCTGCGGCGCCACTCATGCCTGCATGACCAAATCGGTCGTACTGTGCCTTTTTATTGGTGTCGCTCAGTACCTCGTATGCCTCGGCTGCTTCTTTAAATTTCTCTTCGGCAGCATTATCCCCGGGATTTCTGTCAGGGTGGTACTGCATCGCTACTTTGCGATAGGCTTTTTTTATCTCATCTGCCGATGCACCTTTTTGCACACCAAGTATCTCGTAATAATCTCTTTTGCTCATGGCGAATTATAAAGTAGTGGCGTACTTAGATACACCACTTAAAATAGTATTAAATTATTTACCCACAACTACTTTTGCATGACGTATAATCTTGTCATTCAAATAGTAACCTTTACTTACTTCATCTATCACTTTGCCAACCATATCTTCGCTCGGTGCTGGAATTTCTGTGATTGCCTCGTGCATATCAGCATTAAATTCTTCGCCCTTACTGCTCATTTCCTGTAGACCTTTTGCAGTTAAGGTAGATTTAAGTTTATTGAAAACCAATGAAATACCATCTTTAATTAAAGCAACGTCTTCCGTTTTGTCCATTTGCTGCAATGCACGCTCACTATCATCCACTACATCAAGTAAAGATTTAATTAAATCTTCTGATGCGTTCTTAATCAATTCAATACGCTCTTTTACATTTCTTTTTCTGAAGTTGTCAAACTCAGCGGCAAGGCGCAAATATTTATCATTTGCTTCTTTTGCTGCAGTTTCCAGCTTGGTATATTTATCATCTGTATTATCGTCCATCTCATCTGTAAGATGATTCGTTCCAGCCACGCTATCATCCGAATTGAACATCATGGCAGCTTCATCGATATTTTGCTCGTTGTCCTGCAATGGTTCGTTTTGGGTATCTTTTTCGTTCTGTGTCATAGTCCTTTTTTTCTTAAATAGGTTATTTAACTTGCTCACGGTTTATATATTCAATAATGTTGCCAAAGTTATTTTTTGTCAAATTGGCATTGTGTGCGAAATAATAGGTGCTTAGGAGGCAGTGCATTTATATAGCCGCTAATTAGTGGTCACGCGTCAGCAAAAAATTAGCCAGAGATAGCAATTGCGCTTTCTTTTCTTTAGCAATATTAATGCTGGATAAATTTTTTAAAGACAATTCAAAATAGTGATTTATAATGTCTTTTGTAATGTTATCTATATTTAATTCCTTGAATATCTTCGTGGTTTCTTTTACTTTCGTTTCTTCTTCAAGCAACAGACATTCGTCCAGAGCAGACAGTACTTTCGTATTGGCTATTTCTCTTGCTTTCAATGCCAAATAGGTTTTTTTGTTGCTACGAATATCGCCGCCTGGTTTCTTGCCGGTGCGCTCGCCATCGCCAAATGTATCAAGATAGTCGTCCTGCAACTGGAATGCTATGCCCAGATTCTTACCAAAATCGTACAAATGATTTGCATCTTCGGCGCTCGCATCGGCAAGAATAGCCCCTGCTTTAAGTGCCCCTGCTAAAAGTACAGAAGTTTTTAAAGCAATCATTTTCAAATACTCAGGAATGGTTACTTTATCTGAATTTTCGAAATCCATATCCCATTGTTGCCCCTCACACACTTCGATTGCTGTGGTATTTACCAGATTGAGAATCTCCGGCAAATAGGCCGGCTGAATCATACCCAGAAGTTTGTAAGAAAAAATATTCATTACATCGCCCGACAAAATGCCGGATGCCAGGCCATATTTATGATGCACGGTTTCGCGACCACGACGCAACGGCGCTTTGTCCATAATATCGTCATGAATCAGGGTGAAATTATGGAATAGCTCAATCGCCATCGCCACATAGTAAGCATCACGCGGAATTTCATCTTTAAACAATTCTGTCGCCATCAGGCACAGCGCCGGACGGATGCGCTTACCACCGCCCTCCAGTATATACCTGCAAGGGTCATAAAGATTTACCGGCTCGTTAGGAAAAGGCTGATTGTGCTCAAAATAGTCTTCGAATAAGCTTATAGTCTCCTGAAAAGTATGCATAAAACTGAGTGGAATTAGCCATGCGCAAAGGCAGGCTTTTACATTTTGAATCAACAAATTATGGTTTGGGTTTCGATGGCCTTTCTTTAAAGGGCTTTCTGGCTGCCGGTTTGCGTGCCGGACGGCTATAAATAGCATCAGGACGCATCACTACATCTTTATTTTTAGGCAGGCGCAGTTGCACCATACCCGTATCGCTGTCCGGGAAAGGATGTCTTTCTTCCACCGGAATAGCGAAGCCAATCAGTTTTTGTATGGCTTTCAGGTAATCTTTTTCTTCCGAATCGCAGAACGAAATAGCTGCGCCGCTGGCGCCCGCACGACCGGTACGGCCTATTCGGTGCACATAAGTTTCCGGTACTTCGGGCAAGTCGTAGTTAATTACCTGCGGCATATCGTCTATATCTATACCACGGGCTGCGATGTCGGTTGCTACCAGCACACGCGTTTCGCCGGTTTTGAAATTGCCCAATGCACGCTGGCGCGCATTTTGCGATTTATTGCCATGTATCGCATCCGCTTTAATATTAGCCTTATTCAATTCTTTGGCCACACGGTCGGCGCCATGTTTAGTGCGGGTAAATACCAGCACACGCTGTTTTATCTGTTCATTCAGCAAAAAAGTCAGCAGTTTGCGCTTATCATTTTTCGCAACAAAGTATATTTTCTGACCGATGCTTTCGGCAGTAGAAGATACCGGGGTAACGGTTACCTGCTCGGCATCGGTAAGAATGCTATTGGCCAGTTTTTCAATTTCCGGCGGCATAGTAGCCGAGAAAAATAATGTTTGCCTTACCGGCGGAATCTTCGCCACTACTTTTTTCACATCGTGAATAAAGCCCATATCCAGCATACGGTCCGCCTCATCCAGCACAAAAGTATCGATATGCGCCAGCGACACCAGTTTTTGGTTCATCAGGTCGAGCAAGCGGCCAGGCGTTGCAATCAACACATCACAGCCATTTTTAATCGTCTTAACCTGGTTCACCTGCGATACGCCACCAAAAATAACTGTATGCCTCACGCGCAGATTTTTGCCGTAGGCAGCAAAACTTTCATTAATTTGAATAGCCAACTCGCGCGTAGGCGTCAGTATCAATGCTTTAATATGATTGTTACCCGCGTAAGACGGGTGGCTCAGTTTTTGAATCATCGGAATAGCGAACGCCGCTGTTTTTCCGGTACCGGTGCGGGCGCAGCCCAGCAGGTCTTTACCATTCAGGATATGCGGTATCGCCTGCTCTTGAATAGGGGTAGGCTGCTCGTAGCCCTCTTGCCTCAAAGCATCCAAAATAGGAGCAATCAGGTTTAAATCGTTAAATGTCATGTATTATTATCGCCCGTTAAATCCAGAGCGACGCGCAAAGGTACTTTATATATTATTTATCAAGACGGTATTCCTTACGCAGCGCGGCAACAATCATCCCCGTAACCAAAACTATACCACCTATTTTTAAAAAAATCAGGGCGCCTTTGCCGGCTATTCGCTGCAAGCCCTCGCTCGTCGTGCCTCCTCACTACGGGGCTTTCCGCTGCTATCCGGGGCGCAGGCATACGCTTGTTGTTATTGCTAAGTGTTTCAGTGTTTACCATTTGCCAAAGGCAAAATAGTAATGTTGCGAGGCTGCAAGCCTCGCATAGCCCAAACGCATAAGGTTTTCAACAACCTTATAGGTTTATACTTCTCAGCAGAGTCTCTCGCGGAGGACTCTGCGGAATACGACACGCCATGGTGGGGGTCTCACCCACCATCAAAGAGAAAAAATTTGTCCTCGAACACACGAAAGATTGGTGCCAGCGTGAGAAACACCGAGGTTTATTATTTTCGTTTCCAAAAGAAATTATCTTTCAACTCTGGTTCAAGAAGTATTGAATCCGGTAAAATGCAATGAAATCCGTTTTCATCAAGTAAGAACTTTTTATCCGCTATATCGGTCCATTTTGATTTAGGAAATTGAAGTAAATCACCGTGTAAATTAATAGTAATGACAATATTATTTGAATCCAGCCATTGAACCTCTGATTGATTTTTGAAAGGTCTTTCAAAGTGCTTCAACACCAAAATACTATTGGATCTCGGAAAATCATAGCGATAAGTTTCGGTGCTATCCAAAGTCATAGAATAATATCTACCCTTACCATCCTTTTGAGCTACTACTACCTTTTTACTTACATTGATTCCGTTGATATCAACAATCTTCACCTTTAAAATTTTGCTTGAATCCTTTTCTCTTTCTACCGATTTGACCAATACCTTATTTGAATCATTCCAAGGGATAAAAATAATAGTATCGGTATTTATAGTGTAGTGTCCGAGTGAAAAATAGGATGACGCCTCGCAACCTCGTTCAAAAGAAAACGTAGAATCTTGAAAGGTAAAGTATGTGCTTGAACATAAACCGCCATTCGTTCTCTGGTCGTAAGTGTTTCTGATTTGAGCGATTAAATCAGCGTTGCAAACCAAAACAACAAACAAAATCAATGTAATTTTCATGGTTTATTTTTTATAATAGCATCTTGTGCTTCCCAAGCCGACCTGTTTTGGAGAAACGCCGAGCTTATGCGCAAAACCAGTGTTACAACCAGTTATTTTTTTCTGTTAACGTGTACTATTTGAAGTTCCTTACCATCTTTTTCTCTTTTGGATCGTCCAAATAATCCAACTTCAACATCCTCTGGATTTTTAGACTCAAGCTCCAGAGGATTAACATAAGTGTACATTCCGTAACAATGTCCAGATACAATCCAACCTTCTGTCTTATTCAAATGGATTACATTAAAATCTCCCGCAGGACTTCCCGCGTAAACCGGTCCGTACTCTTTCATCAACTTAATTGACTCTTCTCTTAAGTCAAGAATAGTATCGGTGTTGTCAAATATTATATAAGTACCATTCTCGAATAAAACCCAGTCTTCAAACTTAGGATTAATTGCAAGGTTCACATGTTCAAGTAATGTCATGGTTGAAGTTACTTTTTCGTTTTTGGGGTTTGATGTGTTTTTGTCCGTACTTCTTTTATTAGACCCGCAGCTAAAGAGACAGAAGGCTGATATTATAAGTAGTATTGTTCTCATTTTTGTGTCGATATTTCATGATTAGCTATAACTCAAAAATACACGCAACTTTCCATGTATCCCCGTTTCGTGCTAGTATGCAGCAGAGCTTTTGTACGGTGGTGTACTTGTGCGAATGCCTTATAGCAAGGCATTTCCTAATACTTATAAATGTAACAATTCAACGCAATTACCAATAAATTAAAAAGTCCAAGAACTCAGCAACATAAAGGCTATACTGCATTCTTGAACTAATTTCAATTTTTTAAAATAATACATCCTTGCACCAAAGCGGGTCTATGTCAGCTTGCATAAAATCCCTTATTGAGGCCGTTGTCACTCAAGCTTGTAACGATAATAGTACATCATATAGTCTGGTGTATCTTCAAATCCTATTCCGTGTCCTTGAGAACTATTAATGTCAAGGTTTCCATTAAAGTCCATTGTTTCATAATTACTCATTCCATGCGAATAAAACTGTCCGTTCTTTTGGGTTAAAAAATCCCACTTCCAGGTATAGAACTTTTGTCCGTACTCTTGATTTCGGGCTATAAAAATCTTTATGTACAAATTATCTTTTATTTGAACATAGTCACTCTCAAAGGACAATGTGGTTGTGATACGGAAATTGGGATTTATTCTTTTTTGCCCTATAAAAACGCTGTCAACTATTAGTGTCAACTTTAATTTATCCTTGTGTTGTGGCACGACAGCCGTCGGTGACGGTTTTATGATATCGTATTCAGAAGAACTGATTTGTGCTTGCCCTACGTTACAAAGGGGAAATGTCAGAGAAAAGCAAAATAGATACTTAAATAATTGCTTCATATGGCTGGATGTTAGAATAGGCTTAAAGTAAGATTGATAACAACTCAAAAATACATGCATCTTTCGAAAATATGAAAAGAATAATACCGTATTTATGAATTTGCAAACACCGAATATGTATCACTTTCTCCTATCCTGCCATCATCTTCCTATTTCTCCGTCCCTTGGCAATCACAATAGCTACTTGTACAAATAGCGACAGGAAAATCAATATCATGCCAAGGTAAAAGCCCATGTTTAGTTGCTCGTTTTCTTTGAAAATCAAAAAGGCGAGTATAATGCCATATACCGGTTCCAGATTTACGGATAGGGTAATGGTAAATGCCGAAAGGCCTTTGAGGGCGCTCATGGCCAGCGATTGTCCCCATACGGTACAGCAATAGCTGAGCAGGAAAATCCATAAATAATCCCAACCTACAGGCTGTATCGGCTCTGCAGGAAAGTTGAGTAGATAAAAAGGTGCCAGTATACTGAGGAACAATAAGCCCGTGGTCATCTCGTAAAACACCAAGGTGCGTGGTTCGTATTTTTCTGCCAGCGGCTTGTTAAGCACGGTAAATATAGCACTGATGATGGAGGCGACTACGCCCAATATTACACCCAGGCGCAGATCTGCCATCTGGTTAGTCGCACTATCGTGCGGCTGCAAAATATAGATCAGAAATACCCCTGCGAGTGCGACAAAGCTGAGGCCTATTTCCATCGCGTTGTATTTTCCTTTATTGAGCAAAGGGTCGAGCAGGGCGGTAAATACGCTGGCGGTGGCCAGGCACACCATTGCAATAGATGCATTGGCAAACTTGACTGCTGCGTAAAAGGCTACCCAATGCACGGCATACATCACACCAATGCCTATTATGCGCTTCATATCTTTGCGCTTTACTGGCAGCCATTGCTTGCGGTAGGTAATAATGATGGCTAATATAACCGCAGTTACCAACATGCGGTACCATACCAGCACGGGCGCACTTAGGGAAATAGCCCTGCCCAGCACACCAGTAAAGCCCCACAACAATACTGCGAGATGTATTTGTAAAAAAGCTTTCTTCATTTGCCTGCGGTCTAACAACTATTTTATATTTTGCCGCGAAATTACGCTTGCGCCGTCATATTGACTTAAATTATTTAGGTCCTTTGAGCGCGTTATGGCATGGTTTTTGATTTTAGAACGGAAACAGATTATTTACCTAAAAAATTAAACAATGAAGAGAATTTTCACCTTTGCTATAGCAGCACTGGCCATCACAATCGCATCTTGCGGCGGATCAAAAAAAATTACGAAAGAACAACGCAACGACCTTAAGGACACTTACGAATCGTTCAAACGCGAATTGCCTGAAGCAATCGTAAGCATGGACGGCGATAAAGTAAAATTAGTATTGGCAGAGGCTGTTTTGTTCAAAATCAACCAATCTGACATCAACCCTGAATACGTACCTTCTTTGGGTAAAATGGCTAAAATATTGAACAAATACCCTAAAACAAATATCCTTATCTCTGGCTTTACCGATATTACCGGTACCGAAGAGTACAACAAAAACCTGTCTGAAAAACGTGCAAACAGTGCTAAGGGTATTTTGGTAAACAACAATGTGATGAATAGCAGGATTCATGCATGGGGTATGGGTGCTAAAAATCCAATTGCTGATAATGATACTGAATTGGGCAGAAAACAAAACCGTCGTGTTGAGTTTGTAATTATGTATGATTACAAAGAAGACGAGAAAAAATAACCCCTTCCCTCTATTATAAATACAGCCGGCCGTAACATGTTACAGCCGGCTTTTTACATTTTATTGTCATAGCCGGCTATACTTTGCGCCGCCTTTTATTTAACTTGCATAGCAATTGTTATTGTAGAATATATATGTCCACTTACAAAACATCTAAAGCCAAAGAAAATATACTGCGCAAAGTGCGCACCGCCTTGCAGGCAGATGCTTTGCCTATTCCATTTCCTGAGGCAGAAAAGCAAGCTTCGCAGAAAATATATGCTGCTTTGCCCGAGGATACGAACGAAGAAAGCTTCGCGATTACTTTTACCAAGGCCGGTGGCAACTTCGTTTTTTGCAATGATTATTGCGAGATGATTGCCCACCTGGAGCAACTGGCCGAAGCGCGCAATTGGAAAGAAGTATTATGCAGCAACAAAGCGCTATTTTCTTTGTTAGTGAATAACAAACTACCATTTGTGCGTGAGTTTAACGAAACCCACGACTGGGCAGATGCCTGTATTACCGATTGTGAAGCAGCCATTGCGCGTACAGGTTCATTCGTTTTCAGCAGCAGGCAAAACCATGGTAGGGTAGCATCGGTATTTTTTCCGGTGCATATAGTGGTGCTTACGCCCAACCAGATATTGACCGATATTGACAATGCCTTGAATGTACTGAGCCGAAAATACAACGGGCAATTGCCTTCGATGCTCAATATCAATACCGGCCCCAGCCGCACTGCCGATATTGAAAAGACATTGGTTACAGGCGTTCATGGCCCCAAGGAGGTATTTTGCTTCTTTGTAAACCAACAATAAATAGTATTTTTAGATCATAAATTCTTTATTTTAATTATAAAAAAATAGCATCGATGAAAAAACAATTACTTACGGCTGCATTAGCAGTTAGCGCGTTTGCTACAGCGCAGGCACAAACACCTTCGTTTACAAATAACGGTTTCGAAACCTGGGAGGAGTATTCTCCGGAAGGTGCTCCCATGGTGTCGCTCGACCGTCCGACGGGCTGGTATGGTTCTGATGAAATAACCGGGCAGTACAGCACCCTGCTATTGTTAATGTTCGGCATAACTGCAGAAGCTCAGCTATTTGAATCAGCGGACGCTCATGAAGGAACAAAAGCAGCGCGCATCGTCTCTGTCGAATTGAATGACTCTTTGGGTAATATTCCTGGAGTGTTGACTAATGCAAAAATTTCTTTGGACTTCGCTGATTTGGAGGGTGAATTAGATGGTGAATCTTTGTTAAGCGCGTTAAAATATAGCGGTGGTACACCCATGTACGGCAAAAAAGTAGATACGGTATCTGCCTGGATAAAAACTCCTGCATCTAATATGGATGCGTCTACCATCATTATCACTGCCATGAAAAAGTCGACTACAGCGGGCGGTGCTGACACCTTTATATCTATTGGTAGCGGCGCGGCAGTACTTGCTCCCGATGGCGGTACTGGCTATCGCAAGGTGGCGGTAGAAATGACTTATGGCACTGCCACGGTTGCTACCGATACACTTGTCGTTGCATTTTTAAGTTCTGCTTTTACCAGCGAAATGCCGGTAACGCCAGGTAATACCTTAATGGTAGACGATGTGATGGTACAATACTCTGATGGTGTTACTTCTATTACACAGCCATTGATGTCCGAAAATAGCGTTGCGGTTTATCCTAACCCTGCTAACACAAATATTTGGTTCAACTTGGATGCAAAAGCGAAAGCAGCAAATTATACTTTGTCTATTTTTGACGCAGCGGGCAGAAATGTTTATCAAAAACAACTGACTGAGCAGGTGAATAATATCGATATAGCTGCATGGGCAACCGGTACTTATTTTTACCAGCTTACCAATAAAAATACTGCTGCCACCAGCACCGGTACTTTTGTAAAATAGGATACATAGAATTTAGTAAATAGGCCTTGCTCCGCTAATTATAGCGCTGCAAGGCTTTTTAGTTGCCTATATTTTTTGCAGGTAAAACGAACACTTTAGCATGCTATTTGTAAATCATTGCAAGCGAATAATTTTAAAGCTATTCCGATAGACGATGATTGTAAAAGCACTATTGCTTGGAGTGATGTTAACGATGGCGCATGATGTAGCCTTCGCCCAGAAAAAGTTGTTGGGCGCCCAACCGGAAACTGATACCAATTATGTAAAAAGCTATAATAGAGAGATAACTGGTCGTGTATATCTCTCTCAGAAATACACCAGCATTGTTGTACCCGGCACATCCAGTGCGCCCTCATTTAGATACAGACCTAATACTACTTTGAACTTTGGTGTGGGTGCTACTTACCAGTCCTTTTCGCTGAATCTTGCTTATGGATTTCCCGGGCTGAATGGCGATGGTTCGCAACGTGGCGAAACGCGCTACCTCGATATGCAGGCGCATCTTTACGGACGCAAAGTAGTAACCGACCTTTTCGGGCAATTCTATAAGGGCTATTATGTGTCGCCCTCGGGCTTCGTGCCTGGCGTGAGCGGGTTCTATATTCGCCCCGACTTAAGGGTGCGCATGGTGGGCGGCTCCGCCTATTATGTATTCAATAACCGCAAATTCAGTTACCGTGCGGGCTTAATACAAAACGAATGGCAGACACGCTCTGCCGGAACTTTTTTGCTGGGTGGCGATGTGTATTACGGCGTAATCAATAGCGATTCTACATTAATACCACAAGAAATAGCACAGAGTTATCCGCAGGGTGGTGTGCAGCGAATGCGCTTCTTTAATATAGGGCCTGGTGGCGGCTATGCTTATACTTATGTGTACAAGCAGCATTGGTTTGCGACCGGGTCGCTCACGGTAAACATTCCGCTGGATATTGTAAAAGAAAATACAGCTACCGAGCATCGCAACAAAGTAACTGTATCGCCTAATTTTATTTACAGGCTTGCATTGGGCTATAATAGCCGCCGCTGGATTTATACGGCTTCATTAGTCAACGGTATCGTTACAGCTAAAGGATCATTTAACGACGGTAGCTATCGCATCAATACAGGCAACTATCGCCTAACGGTGGCGCGCAGGTTTAGCCTCAGCCGAAAATCCCGTAAGGCACTAAAGCCGGTCGAAAATATCTTATCAGCGCCGAAAGAGCTGCTCAAATAGATTGCGTTTCCAGATTCATTTAGAGTTGGTTTGCAATATTCAAGTATTTACAGAAGCAAAGTAGATTTTGAGAAGAGGCTATTTATTAAAAGCATTCATCGTACGCTCCATGCCTATGCTGGCAAAGCTTTCAATCATTTCAACAGCTTTAGGTATTTTATCGAGAATAATAGGAAGTTCCTTTTTATCCCATTTGCCCAATACAAACTCGACCTGGCGACCTTTAGGAAAATCGTTACCGATGCCAAAACGGATGCGCGGATACTGTGTAGTACCCAACATGGCCTGTATATCTTTTAGCCCATTGTGACCAGCGTCGCTGCCGCTGCCGCGCATCCTTAAAGTTTCTATAGGCAAGGCCAAATCGTCAACAATCACCAGCACATTTGCAACGGGTATTTTTTCTTTATCCATCCAGTACTTGAGGGCTTTACCACTCAGGTTCATATAGGTTGTTGGTTTGATAACAACAAACTGTTTCCCTTTCCATTTGCAGTCTGCTACATAAGCAAGCCTGTCTGTACGAAAGCTGCCACCATGCTTGATGACAAAAGCATCCGCTACATCAAAGCCAATGTTGTGGCGCGTTGCGTCATATTCTGCGCCTATATTCCCAAGTCCTACTATTAAAAATTTACTCATTTCAGATAAAGTTGAGCCAAGTTTTGACAGCGCAAAACTAATAAAGGAAATTTAATAAAGCATAGAACAAATTATGAGTACGCTACCGCCAGTTAATTATCTTTGTATCAAAATAATACAATTACTATGAGCTTACAAATCGGTCAGAAAGCACCAGAATTTAAACTGCACGACAGCGACAAAAAAGAAGTGAACCTCAGCGACTACAAAGGAAAAAACGTAGTGCTTTTATTTTTCCCTTTAGCTTTTACCAGCGTGTGCACTGCTGAATTGTGTAATATGCGCGACAACATTGCTGCTTACAACAATCTAAACGCGGAAGTTTTAGCCGTTTCGGTAGACTCGCTATTTACATTGGATAAATTCAAACAAGAACAGAAATTGAATTTTCCATTGCTGAGCGATTTTAATAAAGAGGTGTCGGACGCTTACGGCAGCATCTATACAGACTTCGCATTTGGCATGAAAGGTGTGTCGAAGCGCAGTGCTTTTGTGATAGATACAGAGGGCAATATCAAGTATGCAGAAGTACTCGAAGATGCAGGCAAAGTGCCAAACTTTGAAGCAATTCAATCAGCATTGAAAGCTTAAGTAAAATTAGCTTAGAATAAAAAAAGCAGGCTCAAAGGCCTGCTTTTTTATTTATTTGCTCATCGCATTTTTATTTGGACTTCCTACCGGGGCTCTATCGTTATTCGGCACTTTCATTTCTGATTTGGAAGGCGCTGTTTGCATATTTCTTCTTTCAGAATTATTTCTGAACGAATCAGCGGCTCGCGGTGCACTGCTTCTGTTATTGTTTGGGTCAACCTTTAAAGAAGGGTCTGGCGCAGGTGCCGGAGCCGGGAAACCCGCCTGCGTAGGCATTGCACGCTTTGTAGTGTCTTGGGCTTGTGCATGGAAGCCGACCAGGCTACATACACCTATTATCATCAGTATTCTTTTCATTGTATTGAGTTTTAAGTATGTGATTGAATTATTACATGCTCAACAGTAATAGTTCAATAACTATACCTGAAACAATAGGCATTGGTATGCAATACGTTGACTATTTTAGAAAAATAGAAACGGGTAAAATATCCTCAATTTGAGGGAGTATTTTACCCGTTTTTTAAACTGTTGACTATCTATTATTAGTTGATTTCCGGAATATAGGGCATCAACATCCACATATGATTCTTATTAGCACGGAATTTTTGCAGCATTTGATACAACTTGTATTCTTCAGACATTTCCTGTTGTGCTATCTGGCGCAATAATGTTTGTTCATCGCCGCCGCTACCTTTCAGCATTTGCATCAGTTGCTCCATTTGGTCTTTAGGGGCAGGGTAGGTTACAACTTTGTAGCTTTTTATTTTAGCCAATGTTGCTGCACTTGCAAATGCGCGGTCCAAGCCGCCAAGAGCATCCACCAGCTTATTTTTTAGCGCCGCATTACCTGTCCACACACGACCCTGACCAATGCTATCCACATATGCAATATCCATCTTGCGCCCTGCAGCTACGCGGCTTTTGAATGTATGATAAATGCTGTCAACACCATTTTGCATAAAGGCTTTTTCCTGCTCGGTCATCGGTCTGTTCAGGTTCGGGAAATCTGCATAAGGCGCATTTTTCTCGGTATCGAATGTAACACCCAATTTATGGTTGAACAATGATTGTGTATTGAACATCATACCAAATACACCAATACTGCCTGTAATTGTATTAGGCATTGCAAAAATACTATCAGCTTGGCAGGCAATATAGTACCCGCCGCTCGCAGCAAGGTCTCCCATAGATACTACCACCGGCTTTTTCTTTTTGAGCAATTGTATTTCACGCAAAATTATTTCGGAGGCCAGCGCACTTCCACCCGGAGAATTTACACGCAGTACTACTGCTTTTATTTTGTCGTTCTCTTTTACTTTTCTGATTTCCTTAATAATTTTTTCAGAAGCAATCTGGTAGCCTGAAGAAGCGCCGTTACCATCTACAATTTCACCTTCTGCAACCAGCAACGCTATTTGGTCTACGCCGGTAGACGCAGGCAATGCTTTTACATATTCGCCCATCGAAGCAAACCTTAATTTATCATCTTCTTTCAAACCGGATTTAGCTTTCAGCAAGGCTTCCACTTCATCTTTATAGCGAAGACCATCGGCTAATTTATATTTGACGGCATCATTCCCCGTTTGAATAGCGCCAGTTCTAGCCCAACCAAAAATAGTAGCTGTATCTGCTTTAGTTTTCTCTGCGATAGCCATCAACATTTCGCTCCAGAAATCAGCTTGCATAGCAGCTTGCTGCTTTCTGTTTGGTTCGCTCATTTTATCCATTCTAAAAGGTTCGGTGGCGCTTTTGAATTGACCACAATAGAAAATTTCAGGTTTGATTTCAAGCTTGTCTAAGGTTCCTTTGAAGAAAGTAAGTTGCGATGCTAAGCCTGTAAGCTCAATCGTTCCCATTGGATTAATGAACACGCTATCTGCAACCGAAGCCAGATAATAGTCGCGTTGCGTCATAAAATCTGCGTAAGCATAAATAAATTTGCCGGCTTTTTTAAAATCTTTCAAAGCATCGCGCACTTGCTGTGCCGTAGCCCAGCCATTTGGCGAACCCGCGGCTTTGATATAAATGCCTTTAATTTTGCTGTCGCCTTTAGCTTCTTTTATGCTGTTGAGTACATCTGCAAGTCCGTAAGCATCATCGCTGCCGCCGGTAATAGCCGCCAGTACATTGCCTTGCGCCACCTCGTGCAAAGGCGTGCCGAGGTCAAGTACCAAAATAGAATTGTCTTTTATAACTGTTGCTTCTTCTTTGCCAATCGAACTTACTGCTGCGCCCACGATGCCAAAGAAAACCAACATGAACAAACCTCCGGCAACAACCAATGCCAGTAAGGAAGCGAAGAAGAATTTAAAAAACTGTTTCATAAATAATAGCTCGTTTTGTATTAGGCTGCAAATATAGTTTATCTACCTATCCGCTAATTTGTAAATATTTCATTTAACTTATCTTCCATTTCTGACTAACGCTTAAATCGCTACATTTGCAATCGTAAAATTCAGAGAATACCAATGAAAAAAATATTAATTCCTTTTTTAGCAATAGGTTTGTTGGCTACCACAGCTTGTAAAAAGACTTCGCAAAACTGTGTGCCTGTTACTAAAGTAGCACCCGATGATGAGATTGAAGAGTTGCGTACTTACCTTTCTGAAAAAGGTATTACAGCAAAGCAAGATGAGCGTGGCTTTTTCTATGTAATTAGTGAAGCGGGCGATGAAGACAAACCGGAGGCTTGCAGCAGTATCTCTGTGGTTTACAAAGGAACATTGATAAACGGTGTAGTGTTTGACGAAGCAACGACTGCAACTACAATGAGCCTGAATGGTGTGATAACCGCCTGGAGGGGAGCATTGCCCTTGATTGGCGAGGGTGGAAAAATTACTATCTATTCACCACCATCGCTGGCTTATGGCTCCAATCCACCAACGCGTGATATTCCACCAAACGCTGTCCTGATTTTTGATATTGAACTTAAGAAAATAGTGAAGTTGAGGTAAAAGATTCTATTGAAATTAAAGCAAATGCCGGCATTCTGAAACGGAGTGCCGGCATTTTTGCGTAGGAGCGATATGGTAGCGTTAAGCTACAATTTTACCCTCGGGTCTATTTTTTTATAAAGCAAATCGGTAAGAATATTGACCATGACGAATATAGTAGCTGTAAGCAAAATAGCGCCCATCACTACCGGAAAGTCAAATTTATCAAGGCTATCTACGGTTAGTTTTCCTAAGCCTTTCCAGCTAAAAATAAATTCTACAAAGAAAGAGCCAGCCAGTAACTCTGCCAACCAGCCGGAAATAGCCGTCACAACTGGATTCATGGCATTGGGCAAAGCGTGGCGCCAAATGACTTGTCTTTTGTTGAGCCCTTTTGCATAAGCAGTTCTTATATAGTCCTGCGATAGCACATCGAGTAGGGCGCTTCTGCTTAATTGGGTAATTATAGCCAGCGGCCGGATACCTAAAGTAATGGCGGGTAATACCAGATTTTGCAAGGCTATATGCCTGCCGCCTTCAGTATCATATTCCCAAAGACTGCCCACCATATTGAGGCCGGTGTAAGGTTGCAAAACATAGCCGAAGAAATAGGCAATCAGTAAACCTGCAAAAAAAGATGGAGCAGAGATACCGGCTACACTTGCCATGATAGCGCCGGTATCCCAAAGTGTATTTTTCTTTAAAGCTGCTATTACACCAAGGCCAATGCCTGCAACAGTTGCAAAGGCTATCGCAGAAAGCGCCAGTACCACAGTGCCGGGCAACGCGTCCGTGATAATGTCAAGCACCAATCTCTTACTTTGATAACTGCGACCTAAATATGGCTTTTTTAAGGCCAGTATTTTATCATCGGGTAGGGGCGATATTTTTAGATAATCGTACTTACCGGTATCTGCGTTGCTGGGTAAAATACCGATTGGGGCTATATCATTGAGGTATAAAAAATACCGTGTCGTGACCGGCTTATCAAGATTTAATTCTTTTCGCACATTTTCGATGGACGCAAGGTCGCTGCGCTGGCCAAGTGTGAGTCTTGCCGGGTCATCTGGCAACACATTGAATAAAACGAATACCAAGGTAACCACGCCCCAAAGTACGGAGAGTGCATACATCAGTTTTCTAAAAAGATAACGTGCCGTCATATACCCGCAAATGTAATCGCAATGAGCCTAATATTTCTTTATTCAAGATAAAAAATTGGCAATTAAATATCAGCATCCATATACGCAAATAATCAAACACTCTGCTTCATCGTAGAAGAATTACTCCACCTCTTTCAACCCCACGCTTCTTTTCAAATCGAGTAAAAACGCATCGATTACGTGCTTTTCCACATGCGTCATAGCTACTATTTTCCACCATTTAGGCTGCGCATAATCATCAGCAACCAAGTGGTATTTTTTAGCAATTGTAGTAGGTATATAGTCCGCATCGATTGTAACGATATTCATGTGCGGGTTGCGGTAATACTTAATACCCATTTCTGTAAGCGCATCACAAATGCTATCGGTACGGTCAATCAGTTTCTGCATCATGTAGTTCCAGCCCGTTGAACCATGCGTCATCAATATCATCCATATAGAAACTGCATTGGCACCCGATCGGCTGCCACAAAGTGTGAAGTCAGTGCCCTGAACGTAAGATGCCTCCTGCGTTTGCGCGTATTCCATCAAGCCCTTTCGGCATAAGAAAATACCCGTTCCATAAGGCGCCTGCAACATTTTATGACCATCGATCGTGATGGAACTCACTTCAGGATTGGAGAAATTCAGGTTGGTATCGGGACAAGTAAACGGATAAATAAAGCCTCCGAAAGCAGCGTCCATATGTACGAAGTAATGCTCGAAATAGCCTTTGACAACAGGTAATATTTCATCCGCATCATCCACACTGCCAAACATAGTAGTACCCATCGACAGGTGCACAATCAGGTATTTGATACCAGATTCTTTCGCCTTTTTTAATTGTGCTTCCAAGTCACTGCGCAAGATAGTTCGCGTGTCGTTATCGACTGCAACTGTTATAGGTTTTATCCCTAACAAGTTGCAACCTTTATAAGCAGAGTAATGGACATCCTGAGAAAAAATAAGGCCTATTTCTTCTGCCTTGCAGCCAAATTTTTGAATAAAATAATTGCGATAAATCCATTGCGCCTGTATGTTTGCCTCCGTACCACCCGGCGCCACATAACCATCGTAACCTGCCGCAGGTGCCTGAAAAATTTCTTCTGCACAAATGCGCAACAAGTCTATTTCCAATTGCTGCGTACCGGCAAAATAGCTCTCACTTTGACTATAAGTGTGACAGCCGATATGATTAGGGTTATTAATCAGTACTGACAGGAAAGCTGCATCTTTCAGGAAAGGTGCATTGAAATAAAACTGCTCTTGATCAAGATAAGTGGCTGGCAATCCTAAAATAGGCTCTTCGTTATAGTTCAGGTTTTGACGCAGGGCATCAAAAACACGCTGTTTAATTTGTCGGTTAGGCAGTTTAGGCCAGTTCATTTTTTATTGGTTTTGCGCGCAAAGGTATCATTCCAGACTCTTGTAAACTATGATTTTTATCAGCGCAATTACATTATCGCAAATGGCGCATGAAAAGAGCCAGGCATTATTTAATTTTGCCGCATGGAACAAATGACCACCCAACTAATATCAGCGCAATCACTTACCGAAGAAAAAGGCTTAAAAAAAGGCCTGCAATACCTGTTTTCATTTCAGGTGTCCGGCGAGGGTATTATTCGCATCATCACTACCGATGATATCGAAGTTTACTACAGCAGCGTGCATGATTTTTTGATTTCCTGGGGACGCATTACCAGCCTGGGCTGGGCCAATGACAAAGAAACTTTTGCAAAGATGCTGGCAGAGTTGAAAGGGGAGTAGAGGGAATGTATTTTTTAGGTAACTTAAATATCAGAGTGAAAAGAGTAGACGCTATGCTTCGTAGGCATGGCGTGAAAGAGTATTCAGTCTTTTATAGCCCAGCCAGCATTGTCTGGCTATATATGCTGTTGGCATTAGCTGCTGGTGGATATGTTCTGTTGCTGCCATTTAAGAACTACTTATGGTTTGCAATAGGCGTAGCAACTATGGCGTGTGTGCTGTTTTATTGGGCGTTTTCTTGGTTATGCAATTCATTTGCACTTACAAATGAAAAACTCTACATAATTAAAGTTTCTTTTTTATCAAAAAGATTTACTGCTATAAAATATTCCGACATTGAGTGGGCTGAGTTTGGGCGGTCGAGAGGGGGTAACTATGTCGAGATTTATTCAAACCAAAAATCAAAACGATACTACTGTTTTGGTTTAGAAGTAGATTCGATTGACGAAAATTTTACAGAAAAATGCTTTGATGATTTGTTTGCGGAGCTAAAAGAAAAATCGGTCAAATGTGTCGATAAGTTTTCGGAAAAATTATAGGACTCTGCACATTTAAAATACTATTTTAAACTTTACCGCAAAAAAGCCACACCTGCATTTTCCTGCTCAATTCATTATCTTCGCGTCCGTAATTTAGGCATGGATTTTCAATGCCCGATTCTCAATACCCAATTCTAAAATAAATGTATCGTACACACAATTGCGGCGAGCTCCGCAGTGAACATATTAATTCAACCGTTGCGCTTGCCGGCTGGGTGCAAACCGTTCGTAAATTTGGTAGCATTACCTTCCTGGATTTGCGCGACCGTTACGGCATTACCCAGCTATTTTTCAATGAAAGCCTTACGCAACAGTTGGATGAACAACCGCTGGGCCGCGAGTTTGTAATACAGGCAAAAGGCAATGTAATAGAGCGTAGCAGCAAAAATTCAAAAATACCTACAGGCGATATCGAAATCGAAATCACGGAATATACCGTGCTTAATAAATCAGCTACACCGCCTTTTACGATAGAAGAAGAAACAGATGGCGGCGAAGAATTGCGCATGAAATACCGCTATCTTGATTTGCGTCGCCCTACGTTGCAACGCAACCTGGAACTGCGTTACAGAGTAAACCGCTCCGTACGTAATTATATGGATGCACAAGGTTTTTACGACATCGAAACGCCTTTCCTCATCAAATCTACACCTGAAGGTGCCCGCGATTTCGTGGTGCCATCGCGCATGAACGAAGGTCAGTTTTATGCATTGCCACAAAGTCCGCAAACGTTCAAGCAGCTATTGATGGTAAGTGGTTACGACCGCTATTATCAAATCGTAAAATGCTTTCGTGACGAGGATTTGCGTGCAGACCGCCAACCTGAATTTACACAGATTGACTGTGAAATGGCTTTCGTAGAGCAGGAAGATATTTTAAATATGTTTGAAGGTCTTACCCGTCATATTTTTAAAGATGTGAAAGGTATGGAGTTCATGGAAGCTTTCCCGCGCATGACCTGGGCAGAAGCGATGAAACGCTACGGCAACGATAAGCCAGATTTGCGTTTCGGTATGGAGTTGAAAGAGCTTAAAGCACCCGAAGGTTCGTTGGAAGAAATCGATATTGCTATTGATATGGTAGGCGGTGCGTCATTTAAAATTATGGACGATGCCGAATATGTAGTGGCTATTGCGGCAAAAGGTTGCAGCGAATATACCCGTAAGCAATTGGATGAATTGACAGAATGGGTAAAGCGTCCGCAAATAGGCATGACCGGACTGATGTATGTGAAATACAATACAGACGGCACTTTGAAGAGTTCTGTCGATAAATTTTATGGAGAAGAAACGCTGGTAAAATGGGCTTTGCATACAGAAGCTAAGCCGGGCGATTTGATATTAATATTGGCTGGTGCAAAAGAGCGCACACGCAAAGCGATGAGCGAACTGCGACTTGAAATGGGTAATAAACTGGGCTTGCGCAAGCGCGACGAATACAAGCCGCTTTGGGTTATTGATTTTCCATTGCTGGAGTTTGCAGAGAACAATGAAGACGGCGGCGGTGCTGGTCGCTGGGTAGCGAGACACCATCCATTTACCTCGCCTAAACCAGACCAGATTGAGTGGATGCAGGACAAAGAGAAATACCCTTACATCAAAGCCAATGCTTATGATTTGGTATTGAACGGTACAGAAATAGGAGGAGGTTCTATCCGTATCTATCAGCGCGATTTGCAATTGAAAATGTTTGAAGCTTTGGGTATTGATGAACATGAAGCGCAAGAGAAATTCGGATTTTTATTAGGTGCATTTGATTACGGTGCTCCTCCACATGGCGGACTGGCATTGGGCTTCGACAGGTTGTGTGCATTATTGGGTGGAGATGAAACGATTCGTGACTATATCGCATTCCCTAAAAATAATTCTGGTCGTGACGTGATGTTGGACGCGCCATCGGCAGTTAATCCGGTGCAACTGGACGAACTGAAACTGAAGATAAATCTGTAGGTAGTTCGCGAGCCAATCGCTGCAAGCAAAGGAGCAAAAAAATAATTGCTTTAAATATAATGGTAATGGTGCAAAAAATAGTTGGTGTTAAATTGGCTTAAAAGGCCTTTATTAGCGCTGTAAATCAGAAGAGGACTCAAGCGCTGCTGGAGAGCAACTTGACAGCAATATGATTTACCACG
>PJTT01000401.1_pt1 | contig 37447 bp, 32 predicted proteins | sample 1512261 | NCBI WGS metagenome assembly PJTT01 (sample SAMN08177685, study PRJNA422409) | Soil metagenome, whole genome shotgun sequencing project. | isolation source: Soil (2) enriched on wood chips | place: USA: Madison | collected 2015-01-15
ACTAAATGCAATAAGGAACAAATTAGTAATGAGAATTTTTGCTTGTGTACATAATAAACGATTTTATGAAAAAAACTACCAATATAATTTGCTAAAACCATAGAAATCGACGCAAGGGACGATCATCTGTGTTACTCCAGTTGATAACAAAAAAACAAACTTGTATTTAAAGTGTATAGAACTAGACTTAGACTTTTCAGTTTGTTTAAACTATTTGCTAACACTTTTATCTCACTAATTTCGCAGAAAAAGAAACGCAGATTTTCGTAGATAAATAAATCTTCTGCGAAAATCTGCGTAACAAATCAGCGAAAATCTGCGGGAAAAGCACAATAGATTAAGGGTCTTTAATTACCAAACCGCATTTGTCCGCCAATAATACCGCCTAAGCCAACACGTACACCCACATTATTACCTAAGCCCGGTTGGTAGGCATTTACCACATCTACACGGAAGATTTTAAATATATTTTCCAGTCCGGCGAAAGCCTCAATGTAATAGTTGTTTTCGTTTACAAAAAATGCATTGCCACCCAATACAAAGTTCCATTTCAACGAGTTTAATAACGGAATTTTATTGGTTAATAAACCATTTAAGTGATGCTCGATATGTGCAATGGCATAAAAACTTTCGGCGTTGCTATAACGATAATAAGGCGCTAACTGAAAACTGTTTAAGTATTTGGTATTGTAAAAAGTACGGTTGCCATTAAAGTGTTGCAAATCGGGGATAGCTACTTGTTTGTTATTTAAAAAACCACCAATGCCTATTTTGTATTTAAACTCGCCGCCTAGTTTAAAATTCTTTTTATGATTCATGGATAAAGCCCATTTATCATAATCAACATCGCTGCCAAATAAACCATGTATGCCCTTGGTATAAGCTAAATCAAAAACAGGCATACGTGAACCAAGTGAACGTTTATACTTTGGATACTGAATATATTTTTGACCCGGCTGCCACCTTACACTAAAACCAACAATCAATGCCTGATGTTTATCAAAGCTCATTGCCGCCAACTCATACGGATGGTTGGGCAATAAAGTATCCTTGCGATTAAAGATGGAAAAATCGGTTGTATTTTCCACCGGCAAACGGTTTTCGTAAGTGCCGTGTATGGTATAGCTAAAACCGTTTTCGGTATTATGCTCCCATGATAAACCTGCAAACCAGTTTTCGTACAACTTCATGTAGTTGCGTTTTAACAACAAAGTGTATGCAGCATTTGTCCATTTATCAATCGGGTTATCAGCATTAAATTGTACCAAGCGTTTACCACCTGATATTTTTAGTAGTTGTTGATTAAATGATTCTTTTCTTCGGTTATTTAAAGTAAGTACACCAAAAGAATTCAGGTGACCGTTCATAAACCCATAACGGGTAAACCAATCCAATGCATAACCCACTTTACTTTTTCGTGGGTTCATGCTAAACTGTTGGTTAACGTTTAGCGATATGCCTTCCACTGTATTATATTCCAATTGCGGTAACAATGGTTTTACTTTATAAAAAACCATATTTTTTTTGCCACCAATAGCAAGGCTGGCACCACCCGACTTCCATAATAAACCCGGTATAGTAAACTTGTTTTGTTTACTTATTAAAGAATCACGGTAGGCTTTACTGTACATAGAATCACGGCTTACCTTGGCAACACTGTCTTTAAAAATATAATCCCGCACTTCATCCGGGTCTAATGGTATGGGTCGTATTTCATTCCAGTAATTGGTATCACGTTTATTAGATGCTGTATCGTAACGCATTAAAATATTACCAAAATGTTTTTTAGCAAAGCCGGGGTTAATGTTGTAATCAGAGTAAACATTAACAAAATCTCCGCCTACATCTATACCAAAACGTTTAAATGTAATATTCAGAATTTGGTTTTTGGTTTTCCAAACATCGTCTTGTACAACGGATGATAATTGGCTGATTCGTAAAGAATCTGCCAGCTCCAGTTGATAATTTTTGGTAGTTACTAAGTCAAGACTATGAATAGCCCATTCATCCTCTACAATATGAATGGTGCCGGCAAAAACTGGTTCGTTTTTACGGCGTGGAATAACTTTGATGGTGTTGATGGTTTTACCATCTTCTACAAAAAAGCCTTCGTATTTAAATTTGTAAAAATTAATAGCACCGTCTGCAATGGGCGAAACAAAACCTCTGGGGTTAATGGTATTATCAAATACCGCTACATTATTCTGGTAAAAATTAATAAAAGATGGAAAGCTTAAACCAAAACCATTACCACCACTTTGCCGGGTAGAAATTACATCCAGCTTAATTTTATCGGGCTTGGCATAAGATACTTTGGTTAACGATTCTGATAAAAACAAAATGCCTTTACCGGTAGAGTCTAACCCGTCATTATCCTCCCGTTCAATTTTTTGACCAAATACTTTTTTGGGCAATTTGCGGGAACGCATAATGCCTTTTATGTAAACATTTACTTCAAATGAATCTACCTGATTATTATAATAGGAACGTTTTTTTATAGCATTGCGGATTATTTCATAAGCAGGATCCTCTCCTTTTTTAATAATCACTTCATCCATGGTTAAGCCTTGCTGACTTAAAACAAAATCAACTACCTGGTTTTCGTCGGTAACTGTTATTTGTTTTTCCACCTTGGTATAACCCACAAACTGGCAAACAATAGTGTAGTTACCGTTATTAAGGTTAATACTATAAGTACCGGCATTATTAGCGTTTACGCCTTTGTTAGTACCTTTTATAGTTATAGATGCAAAAGATAAGGGATGGCCTTCTATATCGGTAATTTTACCACTAATGCGGCCCGCAAAAGCAGCAGACGCAATAATAAGAAAGCAAAAAGCAGTGAGTAGATGTTTGGTCATTAACAGCAAAATAAAACTTAAAATGACAAATTGTGAAAAAGGATTTGTTAATTGTGGGATAGAGAAGGTTAATAGTAATTAGGCTGGTATGTTATTTTTAGCCGGCTGTGTTGCTACTATCACCGTCTGTTGTGTCACTCACTTGTACGTCCGGTAATTCTATTGGGCATTAGGCAAGCTGTTGCTTTTTTATTGTAATTTCACTTTTGGAGATACAAAATAAGTTTAAGAATAAAACAAGAGTTTGTGTAGTGCAACGATGCTTAAAATTTAACAACCAATATGCAGCTAATACAATTTAACTATGAAGGATTGGCTATAATAGCATTAGTTTTAGTCGTTTCAATAAGTACAATTCTATTTTTGGTTTATAGAAGAAAAAACAGATAATATGATAATTTTTGCCATGGTTCGTGTCACACGAACCATTATATTTTAAAGGAACTTGCACAGTTTAATCGCCAAAGGCGATAAAATATTACTGCGAAATTGCAAGTTTCGCAGAGCGAACCTGATAACTACATAATTGACTATTGACTACTCACTATTCACTTCTTGACTTACTGTCTCTCGGACTTTCCGACTACCCGACTTCCCTCTGCCGATTAGCGATATGCTGCACAAGTGTGCGACGCAAGGGACGGTGATTAGTATTACTGCTGCCGACTAACAAAAATAAAAACTATTTGCTTACCGGTTTGCTGCGTAAAAAACTACCACTCATGGCGGCAAAACCGGCAACTAATGCGGCAATAAATGCGGTGATGATAATTAAAAGCGTTGCGTTATTACCAATGCCTAATAACTGTGCAATTTTGCCTGCTAAAATATTATCGTTAGCGCTGCTTTGCCACCAGGCTAATACCAACCACAAAATAAATAATGAGGTAAAGCCACTAAAAAATGAACGGCCTGCACGTTGGTGTACTAATAAACCAACAATAAATGCAGCAATGGCAAAACCCCACCAGGGCAAGTATAAACCTGCAATAAAAGCAAGTAATATGGTAAGTATGGTGGCTATTATAAACTTCATATAATTAACTTGAAAATTGTAGTAGATTATTTTTCGTGTGCGTTGAACAATGGTTTATTTACTAAAGTTCATTGTCCATTTTACTTTTTTATCGGTAGCTTCTGCAGCTTTCATTACCCATAAATTGTAGTACTCGCCTTTGGCCCAGGTATCAATAAAATTATCGTAAAATTTACTACCGGGGTTACCGCTTTGTCCACCAGGATATACGCCATAGGCTTCGGTTACAGGCCCCATCTGCGCAATCATACGCCAGCTTGGCCCATGGCTATGTTTAATGGCGTTGATGGTATTACCTGCCCCACCCACTTTTAAACCTGTACGGGCAAAAGGCATTAAGGCACTGCGTAATAAATGGTACACTGTTGGGTTCTTAAAAGCAGCCCATTCCAGTTTACCTTCTTTTTCTTTTTCGCTTAATTTATCGGAGGCTTTGTTTAAAGACGATACCAGAATATCAGCTAATGTTTCTTTTTCAGCTGTATTAATATTATCAATATAACTAAGTGTGGTACTATCACGCATTAGCATTTCCAAAGTTGTTTGCTCCTCCGGTACTGGTGCCGCTACTTTTATTTGCGCCAGCTCATCATTCCATAATGCAATACGTAAACTATCAAACCAGGTTTGGTAAATGGTTTGTCCTTTTGATGTTGGTGTGGCAAAATAATCCCAACCTTTTAGTTCATTGATATACTTTTTAGCATTGGCATTTAATCGGGATTCATCTACATATTTTAAAAAGAAAGGAACAATATCCTGTGCCGTTACATTAAAATAATTGTTTTGCAAAGCCATCATATCCTGTGGCGTTATGCCATTCATGGTATTTAAGTAATGCTCTACGGCTATACCACGAGGCGTCATGTACGAGCCTGGAATAAAATACGGATAAGTAGCGTCTACCGGACGTTGGTTAGCACTTTCTAAAAAGCCACGAGCCGGATTTAAAGCATGCGGGTTTTCGTTTTGCGGAATAAAACCCTGCCATTCAAAACTACTGTCGTTACCCGGCATAGTGTACAAGCCCTGCCCTTCCCAACGTGCTGGAAAAAGACCTTGTTGCCAAATGGCAATATCGCCGGTTTTAGAAGCAAACACAAAGTTTTGTGCCGGGCATATCATGTTTGAAATAGCCAATACATATTGGTTATAATTTTCGGCATGGTTTAACTGATGAAAAGCCCTACCATCGTTACCCGGCTCATAACCAACCCAACGTACGGCTAAGTTTTTATCGTTTGTTAAACCATTTGTATAGGTTTCATCAAACATAACCGGGCCGTAATGTGTGTAAATAACTGTATCAAAAACACTGGGTTGGCCTTTTACTTTTATTTCTTCAATTACACGGGTAGTAGGTTTCCACTCGCCATTGTATTGGTATTCGGTTTTTTGTTTGTCCTTAAATGTTATTTCGTAAAAATCTTTTACATCACGTTGTGCATTGGTTACACCCCAGGCAATGCTATCGTTAAAACCAATAATTACAAACGGACTACCCGGCAACGTTGCACCATAAACATTATGGCGTGGGGTGGTTAATTGCATTTCGTACCAAATAGATGGTAAGGATAATTCCAAATGCGGATCGTTAGATAAAATAGGTGCACCACTTTGTGTTTTACTTCCGGCCACTACCCAGTTATTACTACCATTGTCAACATCGGGTCTAAATTTTTCGTTAGCCGCAATTGTTTTTTGCGTTTTAAAATATAACGAGTCGGCAATGGCTGGTTTAACCGGCACAATACCGGGTTTATCAAAAGCAGTTCCTTTTGGTATAATCGGCATTAGGGAGTCGTGTACTTCGGGGTACAAGGCTTTCATTTGGTCATCACTAAAAATATTGCGGGCATTGGTAGCTGCTAAATCACTTTCTGTTCCCCAGGCTAACATCTTAGCCATCATTTTTAATAACAAAGCTGTACGCAGGTTTGTCCACGGTTCAGGCTTAAAGTTTAAAATTTTATACTCAACCGGTATCTCACTTTCTTTTAACGAATTTATGTAGGCGTTAATGCCTTTTGTATATGCACTGTAATAAGCTTTTGCTTCCGGATCTTTTTCCATTTCCTGCAATGCATTTTCGGCTGCATGGCGCATACCACCACGGCGGCTTTCTTTATCCATGGGTATAGCTTTATCTCCCGCAATTTCGCTGGCACGGCCTTCAGCAACTTTGGTTTGTAAATCCATTTGAAACAAACGGAATTTTGCATGCAAATAACCTTGTACAAAATACAAGTCTTCTTCTTCCGATGCAAAAACGTGGGGAACCAAACGCTCATCAAAGTATACATCTACCTTGCCCTTCAAATCGGCAAAGTTAAAATTGGCCGAAAAATTATGATTAACATCCTCGGCATTTTGCCAAAAGCCATGTTGCGGACTTAAAAATTTACCCAATGGCATAGGCACTTTTTCGCCCCATGGTTTGTTTAAAGCCCATATTAAACCTACTGTTACAATCGTTGATACTATAAACGGTACAATACGCATAAAATTCGTTTATTATGCCGTGAAAATAAACAAACTATGCTGATTAGTAATAATTTTCGGTGCTAAGTTGTCAAGGAATTATTCAGGTATTTTTGTGCTACGATAATTTTTTTTGTATTGACCAAGCAGCATTACTACTAGCATCGTCTGTTGTAACCCGATAGGGTTGGGATTTAATTTATTTCCAGTGGAAATGAATTAAAGACTCTCACTGCATCGTTCGGTAATGCTATTGGGCATTGTGTAAGTTTCCTACTTTAGCGGAAAACCTCATTTTCAAATTACCCAAATTTTAAAAGTGTTGTTTTCATGTAACCATTCTAAAAAAACGATGGCATTAAATTTTAATGCCATCGTTAACTTTTTTTATTTATTTTCTGGTGTTCTTTTCTATATTTTTTATTCCCCCGTTAATGGTAAATAATACCATCAAAAATTCGCACCATATTCGCCAAAAAATATTACCTATTACAATGTACATTAGGCCCATGAAAAAACCTCCACCCATAAGCATACCAGATACACTAAAGTCCGAACTATACCTGCTTACAGCGCCTCCGGCAAACATTAAAAACAATCCGGAAATAGTAATTAAAATTGCTCCTATTAAATAAAATATAGGAAGTATTTTAGTTGTAATCATTATTTTAAACTTCAGGAAATCATTAAAATTGAATTTCTCTGTTTCATGACTTTGTAAAACTGATTGTTGTTCCATGTTTTATATTTTTTGTGTTATTAAAATTGAATTTTTATATAAGTGGTCTTTCTTATTTGCAAACCATGCCTGGTAATTTTTCAATTTCTTTTAGTTCATCACCACAAACCTCTTTTTCAGGTGATTTTATGCCCATTCCAATTTCAGCACTGCATTTTTTACATTTTGGGCCACATGAAATTAAAGTAGCAGATACTACCATGATTAATCCAATAAGCAACATTGTTTTTTTCATAATTGTGTTTTATTTAAAGTGAATAAAAAAGCTATTTTTAAGATAATAGAATCTAAGGGGCAATAACATATTAACAGGCATAAAAAATGCTTGCATACCCTTACGTATTTACCTATTACACTACTTGTAAAAAGTAAAACGTTTAGTAGAAATAATATTAATGATAGATTAAGTTGTAGTTATTAAGCTGTGCATTAAAGGTGGTTTGGTTGGTTGGTTAATAGTTCTGGTGATTGTGTAAAAAATACGTAACAACTTCGCTTGTAAAACAAAGTATAGCTAAAGGGTAAGAAAAAGAGAATAGTTTGTGTAGGGACGAAAATCCGGTTGTTTATTAGCCAGAGCAAAAATCCTAAAGAAAAAAGATATTTATGAGGAAGCCCTTGGTAATTTGTTTTAGCAATATATAAATAAATTTTAATAAAGTATTTTATTTCAATTTATTTTTTTCTAATATTTCTATCATATTCATGTAAGGCCGATGATACTAATAATAATCTCTTTAAATAAAGTCTTAGTGTATAAATTTTGAATATACCTCTCTAATCTCATTTCTCACACCTCAATTCTCAAATCTTACAGTTATATTTGCCATACTTAAATTGTAAACTATTTAAAAATAATTTCTCATGAAAGTAACGGTTGTAGGTGCAGGCGCAGTAGGCGCAACTTGTGCTGATAATATTGCCCGGAAAGAATTAGCCAGTGAATTAGTTTTATTAGATATTAAAGAAGGTATTGCCGAAGGTAAAGCGCAGGATATGATGCAGACTGCTACCCTGCTTGGTTTTGATACTAAAATTGTTGGTTCTACTAACGATTATACTAAAACAGCCAATAGCGATGTAGTCGTTATTACATCAGGCTTACCGCGTAAACCCGGCATGACCCGTGAGGAGTTAATTGGTGTAAATGCAGGTATTGTAAAAACAGTTGCTCAAAATATATTGGAGCATTCTCCTAACGCAATCATTATTGTTATTAGTAACCCAATGGATACAATGACATATCTGGCTTTACAAAGCACGGGCTTACCTAAAAACCGTATTATTGGTATGGGTGGCACCTTGGATAGCAGCCGTTTTAAATACCAATTAAGTCAGCATTTAGGTTGCAGCCCAAGCGACTTAAGCGCAGTAGTTGTAGGCGGCCATGGCGATACAACCATGATTCCTTTAATTAGATTAGCAACTTGGAACTCAGTACCGGTTACTAACTTTTTAACCGAAGAACAACAAAAACAAATTGTAGCTGATACTATGGTTGGTGGTGCTACATTAACTAAATTAATTGGTACTTCTGCCTGGTATGCACCGGGTGCTGCGGGAGCCGCTTTGGTAGAAAGTATTTTGCGTGACGAGAAAAAACTATTTACTTGCTGCGTAGCATTAGATGGCGAATATGGCCAAAATGATATTTGCCTGGGTGTACCGGTAATTATTGGTAAAGACGGCTGGGAAAAAATTCTTGACTTTGGCTTAAACGAAGCAGAACAAGCGGAGTTTAACAAAAGTGCCGACGCCGTTAGAAGTATGAATGACGTATTAAAAACTTTATAATTTCTTCATAAAAAAAGACTTTGCCTAAGCAAAGTCTTTTTTTATTTTGCATCTTTTAAGCCCCTTAAACCTTTACCATGTCTAAGTATTGCATTATTGCTATTACATTTTTTATTAGCACTTTCAGCTTTGCACAAAACATTTTAAAGCCGGGCTTTAATCCAAATGAGTATGCTGATTTATTATCACTTACTTTTCACAAAAGCAGTATTCCCGATTCTGCATTACGTTTAACCACCAAAGATCCTTATAAAGAAGTATACCGTTCGCCGGAAATGGGTTTATTAAACCTATGGACTTTGTATTTGCGCAACGATAATGTTGCCGTAATTGATCTACGTGGTTCTGTTAGCAAACCCGCAAGTTGGCTGGAAAATTTTTATGCCGCTTCCATACCGGCAACAGGTAGTTTAACCCTTAATGACAGTACTGTATTTAATTACCAGTTTGCTGCCAGTCCAAATGCCCAGGTACATGTAGGTTGGGCTTTTGCTATTGGTTTTTTAGGCCCTGATGTACTTAAAAAAATTAATGAATACTACAAAAACAATAAGGTAAAGGAGTATTTAATTTTCGGGCATAGCCAAGGTGGTGCGTTAGCGCATTTATTACGTTCGTATATAGAATATGAAACTAAAAAAGGCAACCTGCCTGCTGATATTACTTTTAAAACCTATTGTAGTGCATCACCCAAAGTGGGCAATATGTATTATGCCTACGATTTTGATTTTATTACTCGCGGCGAATGGGCATATACTGTAATAAATGCCGTTGATTGGGTACCGGAATCTCCATTTACCATACAAACCTTGGACGATTTTAACTACTCCAACCCTTTTCCCGGATTAAAGAAAACCGTAAAAAAACAAAAACTATTGCCCCGTGTAATTTTAGGCAGTATGTATAAAAAAATGGATAAATCTACCCGAAAAGCACAAGCTAGAATGGAAAAATATTTAGGCAAGCGTTTGTATACAATGGTAAAAAAAGAGCATCCCCAGTATAAACAACCCACATATACGGCTGGTAACAATTACATGCGATCCGGTATTCCTATTATACTTATGCCAAGCGAAGCTTACATGAAACAATTTCCTGATAGCAGGGAAACACCATTTATTCATCACCTGTATAAACCTTATTACTTTTTGTTAAACGAGATTTATTTTTCCAGTAAATAACACCAGCGAAACAGTTTGCCTTCAAAGTCAAATGGTGTTGTGGCTTTGGTAATATCTTTAATTTTGGTGGTGTTAATATTTGCTTCATCTAATGCAAAAGTGCGGGCATTGGTGCTAAAGTATAATTTACCTCCTAGTGCAAGGCTTTTCAACGCATCGTTTAATAAACTTACATGGTCACGTTGTATGTCCATAATGTCCTGCATACGTTTACTATTACTAAACGTTGGCGGATCCATTACAATAATATCAAAATAATTAGTGGGTAATGTTTTCAGGTATTGCACTACATCGGCTTGTACAAAACTATTACCGCCTTTAAACGGTTCAGCATTTATAGTAAAATTATTAGCCGTAAAATTGCGTTGTGCCCATTGTAAATAAGTGTTGGACATATCCACCGTAATCACTTCCTCAGCACCACCTGCCGCAGCATAAACCGAAAACGATCCGGTATAGGCAAACAGGTTTAATACTTTTTTACCGGCACTTTCCTGTTGTACCATTTGCCGGGTAAGCCTATGATCTAAAAATAAACCGGTATCTAAATAATCGCTTAGGTTAATATTAAAATTCAGGTTGTTTTCCTGTACAATAAATTCGTTTTGTAATTTTTCAATACGCTGGTACTGCCCTAGTCTGCCGGGTTTGCGTTGACGCAGTTTTAAAAAAATATTTTCCTTGGCCACTCCTAAAACCTGTTGCAACACGTCAATACTTTGTTCCATCCAAACATCATGTGCGTCATCATCCATGCCATGGTTACGTTTATATTCTGCTACATATAAATTTTCGCCATACCATTCAATACAAAAAGGAAATTCCGGCAAATCATGGTCGTACAAACGATAACAGCTTATACCCATGCGCTTAGCCTGCTTATGCCTATGCTTAAATACTTTTGCCAGCCTGTTACCAAACATTTCAAATTTCATGTACACCCTTTTAACCGGCTGCGAAAATCGGCATTAAACCCGAGATAAACCAAGTATAGAATAATAAAGCAGAAATAATATTTGAATAAAATTTTTAGTTTATTTTTGCTAAATAATTTAGGTAAATGTATTTTTGGTATCAGCAGTAGTAACACAGATGATCGTCCCTTGCGATCTGCTAGGATCGGGATTTAATTTATTTCCAGTGGAAATGAATTAAATACTTCCCCTTCAACAGCATATCGCTAATGAGCAGAGGAAAGTCGGGAAGTCCGAAAGACGGTAAGTTAAGAAGTGAATAGTGATGGGTAGTCAATAGTCAATTCATGGTGTTATCAGGTTCGCTATGCGAAACTTGCAGTTTCGCAATAATATTTTATCGCCTTAGGCGATAGACTTAACAAAACATGGTTTGCACTAAAATAAAAACAGAAAACAATTTGGAAATTAGATGATTTGGAAATTTGAAAATGGGATTTTCCGATAAAGTAGGGAACCTACATGATGCCCAATAGAATTACTCGACGCCACGGTTCGTGTCTCACGAACCGGAATTAGTTGGCGAAATGGTTCGTGAGACACGAACCATGGCGGTGCAAGATACCTTGGTAATGAGGGCTTTTAATATTGATGTGAAACTTGCACAATGCTCAATAGAATTACAGAACGATGCAGTGAGTGACATCCCGAGTTCCGTCGCTTCGCTCCTCGTCGGGACTGACGCAACAGAAAACAATTTGACAATTAGTTAATTTGAAAATTTGGCAATGAGGGTTTGCGATATTAGTAGGAGACTTACAAAATGCTGAATAGAATTACCGAACGTACAAGTGAGTGACACAACAGACGATGATAGTAGTAATACTGATGACTAAATAAAAAATAATATGCGTTTTGCCATTGTTGATATTGAGACGACAGGTGCACATGCGGCGGCAGGTGGCATTACCGAAATATGTATTTATGTGTTGGACGGCGATAAGATTGTGGAGACTTACGAAACGCTGATTAATCCGCATAAATATATACCACCCTACATATCGGCCATGACGGGGATTACCAATGAAATGGTGGAAGATGCGCCATCGTTTAAAGATGTGGCCGATAAAATTTATTCGTTGTTAGAAGGCAATGTTTTTGTGGCGCATAATGTAAATTTTGACTACTCATTTATTAAATATCAACTAGAGGTTTGTAAGTACGATTTAAAAGTAAATAAGTTATGTACGGTGAGGTTGAGCCGTAAAATTTTTCCGGGTTTACGGTCGTATAGTTTGGGTAATTTGTGCAGGTCGTTGGATATACCGTTGAATAATCGTCACCGTGCCGGTGGCGATACTGCGGCTACCGCTATTTTGTTTCAACGTTTATTGGCTAATGATGAGGAGCAGTTGATTGTAAAAAGTTTGAAACGAGATTCGAAAGAACAAGTGCTACCGCCTAATGTACCGAAGGAACATTTTATGGCCCTGCCCTATTGCCCGGGTGTATATTATTTTCATAACGAAAAGGGTAAAGTTATTTATACAGGTAAAGCAAAAAATATTCGTTACCGAGTTAATAGCCATTTTAGTAATAACAGCCCCACCAAACAAAAACAAAACTTTTTAATACATACACATGCTATTAGTTACGAACCCTGGGGTACGGAATTAATGGCAGCAATATATGAATCGGTTGAGATAAAAAGATTATGGCCCGTTTTTAATTCGTCCCAAAAAAGCCCTGAAGCGCAATACGGTTTTTTTCTGTACACCGACCAAAATGGTTACCACCGTATTGCCATTGAAAAAGTGCGTAAGAGTATGCAGCCCTTGTATCGTTTTCAGTACGTGGTAGAAGGTCATAATATTTTACGCAGCCTGATGAAGGATTTTAACCTTTGTCCTAAACTTTGTTTTATACAAGTAGGTAATGATGCTTGCGAAGGCATGGAGCAACATTATTGCAATGGTGCCTGCGAAAAAAATGAAGATGCAGATACCTATAACCTGCGGGTAGAAAATGCATTGGCATCTTTAAAAGGCGATAAAACTTTTGTGATTTTAGATAAGGGTTTGAATGGCACCGATCAATCCTGCATATTGGTGTACCAGGGTGAGTTTTATGGCATGGGTTATATTCAGGCAGATGATGCCGTATTTGATGTGGAAGATTTAAAAGACAGACTTACAAGGTATAAAGACAATATGGTGATTCGTCAGTTGATTAATAGTTATGTGGAGAAGTATCCGCGTAAGATGAAAATGTTGCAACAACAGATGGCTACTGATTTTGAATAAACTATACAATTGTTTCATAATGTTCCACCGTTGGAAACGGATCGTAATAATGATGCAACAAGGCTTTCCATTCTTTATACACTGCCGATTGGCGGAAACCAATGGTATGATCTTCCAGTGTCTCCCACTCTACCAGTAAAATGTATTTATTAGGTTGCTCTAAACATTTTTGCAAACTATGTTTTATATAACCTTTAATGCTACTGATATACACACCGGATTTTTTAAAGTCCTGCTCAAAATCGGTTTCTTTTCCGGTAATTACTTGTAAGGTTGCTACTTCTAAAATCATAATTTAAGTTTATTGTCATTGAGTATTATCAATGATGTATAATGTTAAAAGAGCTTCGTCAGGCTTTTAATGACAAGGCTAAAGTCTTTGTCACCCTGAGCTTGACGAAGGGTTATGTAACATAATAAAAAGTCTCACCGGGTTTCGTCAGGCTCAACCTGACAAACTTCTTGTCATTTTAAAGAACATAATTTCTCTTTTATTTATGCCTCAGCCTGACAGAATCTTTAGTTAGTCTATTTCTATTAATACCGAATTTCCTGCCGATAAATCACCGCTTGTCCATTGCCAGTCTTCGTGCAGTTTTATTTTACCATCGGGCATTATTTCCGGTGTGGAAGTACAAATGCCTGTCATTATTTGTTGGTGAATATTAATTTGATGATAACGCATATTAATACTGCCGTCATTAGCAACTATACCCAATAAATGACCTTGTATTATTTTTTCGCCATTGTATGTACAAGTTAAAATATTACCGTTTTGTTGGTAATTAAAAACCAGTGCCGCATCTACTTCGCCATTGTCGGAGTTTACTAAGGCACGAAACTTTTTGTTATTATAATTAATGGTAGCCGACATAAAATAAATGCTTATCCTTTTTTCTGTTGTTGGTACAAAGCCGCATAATAACCATTTGGTATTTGCAATAGTTGTTCGTGTGTGCCTTGCTCAATTACTACGCCTTCATCTAACACAAATATTTTATCAAACTCTAATGAGGCAAAAATGCGGTGCGTAATAATAATGGCCGTTTTGTTTTGCAGGTAATTATTCAAGTGTCCGGTTATTAAACTTTCTGTTTTAGCATCAACGGCACTTAAACAATCATCAAATAATAAAATGTGCGGGTTTTTAATTATAGCTCTGGCTATAGAAACCCGTTGCTTTTGGCCACCGCTAAGTGTTACACCACGTTCGCCAACAATGGTTTGGTATTGCTGCGGAAAACGTAATATCTCCTCATGCACACCCGCTTGTTTGGCTGCGTTGTACACTTGCTCCTCCGTTACATTAGCTTCCCCTGATGCTATGTTATTAAAAATAGTATCGCTGAATAAAAATACATCCTGCGGTACATAACTTATTTGCTGCCTTAACGAAGCCAGTTTTATTTCCCGTAAATCAACACCATCAACGGATATATGACCTTCCTGCGGATCGTACATACGCAAAAGTAATTGCGCCAACGTAGTTTTTCCGCTACCGGTACGGCCAAATATGGCAATTTTTTCGCCCGCTTTAATATGCAGGTTAAAATGTTTTAAAGCCTGAATACCCGTATCAGGATAACGCATGGTAATATTATTAAAAATAATATCGCCTTTTAATGGTGTTTCTTTTGCTAATGGTTGATCCTTTATGGCCGATTCCGTATCTAAAAATTCATTCAACCTTTTTTGAGAAGCTGCCGCACGTTGTATCATGCTTGCAGTAAGTCCGATAGCACTTACCGGAAACGTAAGCATGTTAACATAAATAACAAACTCCACAATTGTACCCGGGCCAATATTATGTGTGCCGTTAATGTAATACAGGCCGCCAATCATAATAGTAAGCAGCGTACTTAAACCTATCAATAATGTAATAGCCGGAAAATATAATGCTTCTACTTTAGCAAGACCAACCGCACTTTGCCTATACTTTTCGCTGTTTTGTGTAAAAAAACGCAGCATGGTATTTTCCTGCGTAAAAGATTTTATTACTCGTATACCGGCATACGATTCTTGTGCATTGGTGGTTAAGGCCGATAATGATTCCTGTATTACTTCGCTTTGTTTGTGTATGCGTTGGTTAACAATGTAAATGATAATAGCTAAAATGGGTAAAGGCAGCAATACATAAATAGTTAACTCGGGGCTGCGCTGAAACATAAAAAACACACTAAAACCAATAATGGTTACTAAGTTTACCACATACATAATAGCCGGGCCTGTAAACATACGTACACGACTAACATCCTCCGTAATGCGGTTCATTAAATCGCCGGTACTGTTGCGTTTGTAAAATAACGAGTCCAATTGTTGGTAATGGCGATACACTTCATTCTTTTGGTCGTATTCAATTAAGCGGCTCATGACAATAATGGTTTGCCGCATTAAAAAAAGAAAAAACGCTTTCAACAATGCCAATGCAATTAATACAATTACACATAACAACACTACATTCCACATGCCATTGATGTTGGTTATGTAGTTAATCAGTTGTTTTATTAAAACGTCGTAGGATTTACCTTCAGTGGATGGTGCCGCACCATCATGCTGTAAGGAATGGTTTACATAATCAATTACATAACCTGTAAGTTGCGGTGCTAAAACATTAAAGTAGTTTGACAGAACAACAAAAAAAACACCAAATCCCAAACGCCACCTATACTTCCAAAAATATTTATTTAGTGCCCTTAAATGTTTCATGTTGCAAAAGTAACGATAAGCAACAATTAGATAATTAGATAATTTGGAGATTGGAAATGTGATGATTGCAGGCAGATTGTTTGTTTTTATGTTACCAGCGTCCCACCCCTGATTGGGCTTTTGTTGCGTCGCACTCTTGTACACCTGTAACTTTACTCAGCATTATGCAAGGTGCACCCCGATTTATCGGTGGTGCTGTAGTAATTCTATTGAGCATTTTGTAATACTCCGTATTTAAACCGGTAATTTTGCCCAAAAAAAGCAATGTCTGTAAAGCTGAATTTTGAGTTTAAAGCCGCCACCACACAACTAGCCCTTTTAGAAGAAAAACTACTTACACTTAATCCCGTATTAAAAGGAACGGATGTGCAAACTGATACCTATTTTAATGTAAGTGAAGGTCGCTTAAAACTCAGAGAAGGTAATATTGAAAATGCCTTAATACATTATATCCGCCCCAATATTGCCGGTGCTAAACAATCGGATATTTTATTATACAAACACCAGCCCGATGCTACCTTAAAAGCCATTTTAGTTAAAACTTTAGGCGTTAAAGTAGTGGTTAAAAAAAGCAGGAAGATTTACTTTGTTGATAATGTAAAATTCCATTTTGATACACTGGAAAACCTGGGAACATTTGTAGAAGTAGAAGCTATTGCCGACGAACAACATGCCACCCTTGAAGCGATACAAGAGCAAGCCAATTTTTACAAAGATTTTTTAGGTATTGAGGAAAAAGATTTTGTGGCTGTTTCTTATAGTGATTTGGTCATTGGTTCATAGTTAATGGTTCATTGCTAATAGTAGAACCATTATCAGACTTTATTGAAAATAGGATTTTTCCCCTCCTTGGAGGGGGATTAAAGGAATTACTTGTATGTAATACATTGGTGTGGGTTGTTGAATAGAATTACTACAGTACAAGAGTGCGACGCAAGGGACGATGATTAGTATTACTGCAGTTGACAAACAAAAATAATTGATTAATCGCCAAAGGCGATAGAATAGTAATGCGAAACTACAAGTTTCGCATAGCAGCGTTCGACAACTTTAAACACTTGAATATTGAACCTTTGAACTTTTCTAATCCGTAATTTGAATTACATGTGCCGGATACAACCCGCTGAATAAATAGGTTTTACCGGTTTTAAGTTCTTTACACAAATAACGCTTGCGTAGTTTTTTTCCTTTCTGAAAAATGCGTCCGTCGCTGGTGGCAAATAAAGCTTCTTCTGCAAGTTCTTCTACTAGTTTTTGTGAGTCGGGTACTTTATCGTAACGGCGTAAAACTCTTAACAAACCTTCCTCGGCACAACTGGATGCAGCCGGATTTTTTAAGGATTGCAACAACTCGTTTTCTATATCTTCCGGAAAAACCTTGGTTAATACAAACTGTTGTAATACTTGCCCGTAAACCGCTTTCCACTCTTTACCATGTGCTTGCACACGGTTGCCAAACTGTTCAAAAGTTAGCAAATGCGCCAGCTCGTGTAGGAGTGTAATTAAAAAAGAATATTTGTTCAGGTTGCCGTTTACACTAATGCGGTGCCTTTGTTCCGTAGTGCGGTGGCGATAATCGCCCAATACCGATTTACGTTCTTTGGTAATGGTAAGGTGTACCTTGTATTGGTTAAGGTATTGCAGTACGGCAGCATACACACCATCGGGCAAAAAATCCTGCAGTTGTGCAATGGGAACATCCTTTTTAGGCATTCTTATTCCTCTTTTCTCTTAATATTTTTTGGATAGATGTTACCTCAATAGCCGTGTAAACAAAATAGGTAAGCATGCTTAAAAATAAACCGTATTTGTTTACGCCATCTTTAGCAAAAACAATGTAAATAACGGCTGCAATGGCGCAGGCAAATAAGCGTAACAAAAAGCCGGCATATACCGCACGTACAAATGCATGCGGATTAGGATTTTTAAGTGCGTTAACCGACATGGCCGTTGTAACCACGCTTATTAAAAAAAGTAAAATATTACCACCCAGTATTACCCTGTAATCAATTAACTGTACGGCCAGCCAGTTTTTACCGGCAATGGTTACTAAAGTAATTATAACAAATGCAATTAACGATTTTGTGAAAGTTGACGACCTAGTTATTGCTCCTACCATCTTTATTCTTTTTTGTTGTTTGCCTTATAAGGGAGTAAAATACACCCACTAATACCAGCAAAGGTAAGGCACAGGTAAATAACGGCGATATATCAAATTTTTCATCCAGCCATATACCGCCAAATACCGCCCCGGCAAGCATAACTAATAGTTGCGAGCCAAGACCCAGGTAACGTAAAAACGTTTTTTGCGATTTGTAAGGTTTATTTTGCAATGGCAGGAGCCAGTTTATTTTCTTTTTTCATTTCTACAATATTGTTGCCCATACTACACTCACCGTTAAAGGTTGCAGTAGGTTCAACTTGTAATTTACCTGCAAATAAATTGCCGGTTACAATACACTCGCCACGTAGCTGTACCAGTTCTTTGGCACGAATGGTGCCGGTTACCCTGCCTACAATATCGGCTTGTACACCGGTTATATCACCTTCTACCACGCCATTTGCACCTACTACTACTTTGGCAGCACATTGAATGTTGCCTTTTACAGTGCCATCAATACGTAAGTCGGTATCGCTGTTAATATCGCCACGCATGGTTGTGCCGGCACTTACAAGTGTGGCACCGCTACCGTTAGATGAAGATTTTTCAGCACCACCGGTTTTTTTAGGATTATTGAACATATTATGTTGGTTTTAGTCTTCAGACAATTCATCTTTAGGAACTTCTAATAATGTGGTGTCCAACGGTATAGCAACATCTCCTTTTAAAACTCTTCTTATATTGTCAAGGTATTTTTCGCTGTATTCAACCTGCCTGTTTACAGAATCAATGCCCATTTTAACGGTGCGCATTTCCCGGCCCGACTGGTTGGTAACTTGCCCGGGAATATAATAACGCAATGGAGTAAACACTATCAACGCCACTGTAAGCCCCACCAATATAACAAATATGGAGCTCAACATAATATACACACTCAAACGTGTAAGCTTAAACGTAACTACTTCTTCATAAGTATCGTCGTTCATTACAACCATCCGATACCGGTTACGCAGTCGCTTAAACGTTGATTCGCCTTCCAGTTTACTCATAACATCCCGTTAAACCGATTAAAGATAATAAAACCCTTCTTCTTACCCACTAATTCATTAAAAAATAACGTAGTTGGGGATAAACACAGGGAGAATTTACAAGTAGAGTTCGCAAGTAACCAAGTGCAATGGACAATTGACAAGTGACAATGGACAGTTGTAATTTGTCAATTGTCAACTCTCAATTGTTAATTGTTTAAATGACAAAATGTCAAAACCTGCAATTAGCATGTAATTTGATACTTACCTAACTAAACTATTAACAACGAAAATGAACAAAACACAAAAGGCTATTCCCGCATTACCACTATGTATCTTACTGGATTTTATAGGGTATGCATCGTTTAGTATTCCTGTTTTGGGCGAATTTACCGATTTGGTTTGGGCACCTGTTTCCGCTGTTATTTTTTACAGGCTTTTTGGCGGTAAAATGGGCGTATTTGGTGGCGGTTTTAGCTTTTTAGAGGAGCTTTTACCGTTTACCGATTTTATTCCAACCTTTACCCTGGCCTGGGCCTTCAGGTATTTTGGTAAAAGCAGTCCAAAACAAGTAATTAACATAAAAGCATAAAAAATAACCCCGGTATTTCCGGGGTTTTATTTTTATAAAGCTTAATTATTTTTATCAGGCACCAAGTGTAGCGCAGGTTTATTAGTGTACTCGTATTGTATGCGAGGCTTTACCCATACAATTATATTACCCAATTATAACACGGTGTTGATTAGCGATATGCACTCCGATTAAAATACGGAGTACTGCACAATGGCCAATAGAATTGTTGCAGCACAAGTGTGAGTCTTTAATTCATTTCCACTGGAAATAAATTAAATCCCGATCCTATCGGATCGCAAGGGACGATCAATAGCATTACTGCTGCTGATAACAAAAAAAATGCTTAATTATTCTCGGTATAAGTTTTAAAACTATCCAGTATTGCCTGCCAGCCTGCTTGCTGAAACTCCACCGGGTTCATGTCTTCGGGGTCAAATTTTTCTATAATTTCTGTACCGTTTTCAGTTCCGGTAAAACTAATGGTCACTTTACGGCCATCATCCATGGTGTAACTGGCAAATTCGTTAGGTGTAACTTCGTCATACACGCCACCAAAATCAAAACCCATGCTGCCGTCCTTAGCTTCCATGCGTGAGGTAAAGCGGCCACCGGGGCGTAAATCGCCTGATGCACTGGGTGTATGCCAATCTGGTGATGGCGTATTCCATTTAATAATATGTACGGGGTTAAAAAAATAATCCCAGGTTTTTTCAACCGGGGCATTTACTGTGGCACTAATTGTAACTGCTTTGTCGGAGGTGTTCATACAAGAATTGTTTAGGTTTAAAATTGTAAGCAACAAATTTGCACAAAAAAAGCAACATAAACCAAGCCAATTAAAATCAAATTAAAATGATATTAGAATATTTCGTGTAGCAGCAGTTTTTCCGCATAAATTTGTTTTCGAAATTTTATATATGATTTCCTACGATCCTAAAATTTGGTTCACCTACATATTTCGTTTTCATAAGGCCGATACATTCCGGAAGCTGGGACCGTTAATCTTAGGCATTTGTGTCTATTCCGCACTCATTGCTTATCTCGAGTTGAGTTACTGGAAGCTATCCGACCAAAGCTATGTAAAAGGCATTCCCGTTATGCACTCCCTGTTGGGTTTTGCCATATCCATGTTACTGGTATTTCGTACCAATACTGCTTACGATCGCTGGTGGGAAGGCCGCAAAATGTGGGGCTCGCTGGTAAACAACAGTCGTAACCTGGCTTTAAAACTAAATGCTATTTTAGGTGTGGCCGATAAAGGCCAGCGCTCTATTTTCCGCAAACTAATTCCCGCTTATGCCGATGCATTGCATACACATTTACATAAGAAAGAAACCGGATTAGCCCTGTTTGATGATGAAGAACATAAACATGTTTTTAATGGTATTGATAAAACCAAACACCTGCCCAACCAGTTAGCCGGCATTATGTTAAAACAAACGCAGGAAATGTACCGCGATAAAAAAATAAGCGGCGAAGAATTATTGTATCTTAACCACGAGCTACAATCTTTTACCGATATATGTGGTGCCTGCGAACGTATAAAAAACACACCCATCCCCTATTCCTACAGTGTGTTTATCAAGCGTTTTATTTTTGTGTATGTTATGACGCTGCCCTTTGGTTTTGTATTCACCCTCGGTTATCTGGTAATACCTGTAGTAGCGTTTATTACCTACGTATTAGCCAGCCTAGAGTTAATTGCCGAAGAAATTGAAGATCCCTTTGGTGGCGATGCCAACGATGTACCTACCGAAAAAATTGCAGCTAATATTCGCAAAAATATAGAGGAGATTTTGTAATACTACTACCAACAACCATTTATAATTAGTTTACATTTTATTATGGCGTGCCCCCGGCCGCCGCAAAGTTTTGCTTAATTTATAAGTTACATTCCGGCGGTCCGGGGTCGGGCTATTCGCTGCTACTCCGGCACAAAGCCCACACACAAACCTTCACCGGGGTATCCGCTGCTATCCCTCACGCAAACATTGCAAGCACTCTCAATTCAACAGAAGATCTTATACGTATCTAGGTTGATGATGGTATATTATATCTGCCATTCCAACATTTTACTTATTTTTATGTAAATACAAAAAGGGTAGCAAAAAATGTATATTTGTCCCTTTGTTAAATACCGAAACTATGGACAAAAAAATACACGAAGGCCGTAATGTAAAACGTTTTAGAGAAATGTTGGGCATTAAACAAGATGTACTGGCTAATGAACTGGGCGATGATTGGAATCAACAAAAGATTTCTTTATTAGAACAAAAAGAAGTTATTGACACTCCCCTGTTACAACAAATTTCTACAGCACTTAAAATACCGCTGGAAGCAATTCAGAATTTTGACGAAGAGCAAGCCATAAATATTATTTCCAATACTTTTCATGATACACAAGGGTTAATAAATTATAATCCAACATTTGTGAATAACCCTGTTGATAAATTGATTCAACTTCACGATGAAAAAATTGTGTTGTATGAAAGAATGTTGAAAGAAAAGGATGAAATGATGGCAAAGTTGGAGAAATTGATTACGATGAAAAAACTTTAATATATAATATCTCAGAAATACGTGTTAGAAGCTTAGGATAATTAATGAAATTCTATTTTAAATAATTTTGTAAATCAAAAGTGAATATCTAATAAGGTTACAAATGGACATTAAAGACATTGCAGTAGTCGATTTATTTTGTGGTATTGGTGGCCTTACTCATGGGTTCATTAGAGAAGGTTTTGATGTTGTTGCAGGTATTGATATTGACGAGTCTTGTAAGTTTGCCTTTGAAGCTAATAATAATTCGAAATTTATATCAAAAAGTGTTACTGATATTGCCTCAGATGAGTTAAACTCTGTTTTTGGCGAAGCAGATATAAAAATATTAGTTGGCTGTGCTCCATGTCAACCATTTTCTTCTTACACTTTTAAAGATCCTGAAAAAAAAGATAGTGATAAATGGAAATTGCTAAACGAGTTTAAAAGGTTGATTATAGAAACTAAACCAGATATAGTTTCTATGGAAAACGTTTCACAACTAGTCAATTTTAAAAAGGCTCCGATTTTTGATGATTTTTTAAACGCATTGAGATCTGAAGGGTATTCTGTACATTTTGAAATAGTCAATTGTGTAGAATATGGAATTCCTCAGAATCGAAAAAGGTTAGTTTTATTAGCTTCAAAATTTGGAACAATAAATTTGATTCCCAAAACACATAATAAAAAAAATTTTGTGACAGTTCGTGATGCAATTGGAAACTTGCCTGCAATTGAAGATGGTGAATTTTACTCTAAAGACAAACTTCATTTTGCCAGAAAATTATCTCCAATAAATAAGGTTAGAATTAAAAAAACTCCATATGGAGGAAGTTGGTATGATTGGCCTGAAGAATTAAAACTAGAGTGCCATAAAAAAGAGTCAGGAAAATCATATTCAAGTGTCTATGGACGTATGAAGTGGGAGGAACCTTCTCCAACAATGACAACGCACTGTATAGGATATGGAAATGGGCGATTTGGGCATCCCGAACAAGACAGGGCTATTTCACTTAGGGAGGCTTCAATTTTACAATCTTTCCCAAAGAAGTATAAATTTTTTAAAAAAAATGATGAAATCCCAACAGTTACAATAGCAAGACAAATTGGTAATGCCGTACCTGTAAAACTAGGCGAAGTTATTGCCAAGAGTATTAAAAAACATTTATCTCTATAGCTATGAAAAATCCAGATGAAATTGAATTAGCGGAAGCGCAAATAAAGGAAATTCAGGTAGACTACAATTATAGAATAGCTGATTTCTCTATTGGTGAATTATTAAAAAAGTTTGTTAAAAAAGGCGAGGAAGCAAATTTTGAAGATGATTCCATCTCTGGATTATATGTACCAACGTATCAAAGAAATTTTATTTGGTTAGAAGCTATGCAATCAAGGTTTATTGAGTCTGTTTTTATGGGAGTACCAATCCAACCTCTGTTTGCATTTGAATTAGATGAAGATGGGAATTTAGAATTATTGGATGGTGTACAACGGCTATCGTCGATAAAATCATTTGTAGACGGTGAATTAATCCTTTCAGGTTTGGATGAATTAGATGCTTTAAATGGCTTTAAATTTGACGAGCTCAGTTCTGCTAGAAAAAGAAAGTTTTTGAATACTCAACTTAAACTATACATCATAAATGAAAATACAGATGAAGGTATCAGAGCTGATATTTTCAGAAGAGTGAATGAAGGGGGACAACGATTAGAACCAGCAGAAATAAGAAAGGGTAAATTTATTGGCAACAGCTTCTATAACTTTATATTAGAAATGTCTGAGTCGGATAAGTTTAATCAACTATTTAGCTCTACTAAGAATACAGATAAACTAAGAGGTGAAAAAGAAGAATTGGTGTCAAGATTTTTTGCTTTGTCAAACAACTATCAAAACTTTGTTCATTCTGTAAAAGGGTTTATGGATGATTATATTGAAAAAAATTCAACTTTTGATACTACTAAAGCAACTCTCTTTGAAACTGAATTTATAAAAACTTTAAATTTTGTTGAGACGAATTTCCCACATGGATTTAAGAAATCTGAAACTGCTAAATCAATCCCTAGAGTACGTTTTGAGGCTATTGGAGTAGGTACAAATTTAGCATTAAGAGAAAACCCAAACTTAAGTGTTCCAGATGTAAAATGGATTGAATCTAATGAGTTTAAAAAATGGACAACCTCAGATGCAGCCAATAGTAAATTTAAGGTTACTGGACGAATTGAATTTGTTAGAGATTGCCTTTTGGGAGTAATTGATCCTAATACTCTTAACTATGACAATTAGACATGAGTTCAACAATAGAGTAAATGAAATAAATTCATTTTATGAAATTTTAGATATAATAGAGAATGAAAGTCCTAAAATATCTGCCTATGACATAAATAGTAGTTCAGAAAAAGTTATAGTAATCAATTCATCGAAGATCGATACGCTTCGTTCAACATCATATTTACTGCTATACAATTTGATAGAGTCTACTGTGTATAATTCAATTACTACAATTTTTGATGCGATTAAAGATTGTAGATTACAATACTTTGATACAATTGAAGAAGTTCAAAAATACTGGCTAAATAATATATATAAACATGATGATAAAAAAAGAAAAGAAACAATCATTGAAACTATGATGAAAATTGCAAACCAAATTTTCAATAATACAATAGAATTGGCATCAAATGAAATAAATTACGGAGGATCATTAGACGCTCAAACTATTTTTGCCACAGCAAAATCTATGAAAATTAGCATTGGTAATGTTCATAGAATTTATGATGAGAATCGTCATGGGCAGATTTTAATTGATGTTAAAAAGAAAAGAAATTGGTTAGCACATGGCGAAAAATCTTTTATAGAAGTTGGTAGTTCTTCAACTTTTTCTCAATTGGACGAAGCCAAAAAGTATATATGTGATTTTTTAAATGAGTTTATTACATCTGTTGAAGATTATATAACCCATAAACATTTTAAGATTTCTGTCTAAAAATTTGAAGTTACGAATATCCATTTCAAATTAGATTCCAATTATATCCTTTACTTAATTAAACCCCTACGAGCTTTCCTCCTTTGCCCATTAATGTTTATCTTGTGGCTTAAAACAACCATTACCCACTGTACCACCCAGTATGTTACGCCACCAACTAACTGTACTCTTTTGCTTATGTAGCACCCTGCTGTTTGCACAATTGCGGGCCGATTTTGTGATGGATCGTTCCAGTGGCTGCTCACCTTTAGTTATCAACTTTACCAATACTACCACAGGTGCCAGTGCCAATGCCACCTGGGAATGGAATTTTGACAACGGCAATAACGCCGATATAAAAAATCCCAGTGCCGTTTTTGTACAAGAAAAAAATTATACCATCACCTTAAAAGTTACCGATGGTACACAAATTTCCACCCAAACAAAAACCATCACCGTTAATAAAAGTCCCGTTATTGATTTTACGGTAAACCCTGCTGTTACCTGCTTGCCCGATGCTACCAATTTTACCGCTACTTCCGATATAAATGTTGCTCGTTGGCATTGGGATTTTGGGGATGGTCGTACACAAGCCGCTTATTCATCTGCCACATCGCATAACTATAACAAAGTACAAACAGCCACGGTAAGTCTTACAGCCGTAACCAATACCGGTTGTACTAAAACCATTGTAAAAGAAAACATTGTTACTATTAAGGGCGAAGTAAAGCCTGCTTTTACTGCCGACAAAACTATTTTTTGTGAAGATGTAGGAACCGTACGTTTTACCAACAGCAGCACCGGCCCGGGTACATTAACTTATCAATGGAATTTTGGCGATGGTAATACTTCTACGGCTGCCAATCCTACGCATCATTATACTAAAAAAGGTTTGTACCATGTTAGTTTAACGGTTACCAATTCAGATGGTTGCCGCAAAACCTTAACCCGCAACAATTATATCAATATTGGTTTTTACGAAACCAACTTTACGGTGCCATCGCTTATTTGCGAAGGAACCAATACTACTTTTACCAACACCAGCATACCTACGCCAACAGGCAGCCGTTGGTACGTTAACAATACACTTGTACAAACATGGAGTGTTTATAGTTTTAATTATACCTTCCCAACGCCTGGCACTTATCAAATAAGGTTAGAAAATAATTTTGGCCCTTGCACGGAGTCCATCACTAAAACCATTGAAGTAAAACCAAGGCCGATAATTGATGGTTTTGTAGTGGATGTTACCACCGAATGTGGTGCTCCTACCCTTGTAAACTTTAAAGACACTACAGCCACCGCTGTTAAATGGGACTGGAATTTTAACAATGACTATTATAATCCGGTAAGGGCTTCTACACAAAGTCCTTCCTATACTTATACTGCCGATGGTAATTATTGGGTAAACTTAAATGTTACCAATCGGGAAGGTTGCTCCTCCAATGTATCAAAATATGTGTACATCAGCAGGCCATTGGTTGGTATTTATATTGCACCCGGTAATAATAGCACAGGTTGTGCACCATTTACAACAAAGTTTACTTATCGCACAACCGAACCACTCGCCAGCCTGCAATGGAACTTTGGTAACGGACAAACATCCACAGAACAATCACCGAGTGTTACATACAACACATCGGGAGCTTATACCGTAAGCCTCACTTACAGAACGATTAAAGGTTGTACAGGTACTGTCACCTATTCGGGTATTACGGCCCGCCAAAAACCGGTAGCCAACTTTACAGTGCAACCCACAGTATGTGGTAATACGCCGGTTTATTTTAATAACACTTCAACGGGTTATTATGAGTACATGATTTGGAATTTTGGCGATGGTAATGGAAACGCATTTTTGCCACATAAATATGAAAATGAAGGCACATATGATGTTCAGTTAATTGCCTACAACGGTATATGTAACGACACCATTAAAAAAGCTGCTGTTATTAAAGTTGCGCCACCTTTCCCTAAAATAAATGGAGTTGAAAATACCTGTGATAATAACAGAGGCTTGGTTAAGTTTTTTGATGATAGTAAAAAAGGTGAAAGCTGGCACTGGAATTTTGCAAATACCGGTTCAACATCATATACAACTAAACAGCCTTCGGTTAGTCATACGTTTACATCAACCGGTATTCATAAAGTAGTACTTAGTGTTACCAACGGAGCTTGTACCGTTAAAGATTCTGTTTCTGCGTTTGTCTTGCTTAAACAAAAACCAATACTCACTTTAGATAAAAATGTTGGTTGTGTGAATCAACCCATAAGATATACTATTAACGGATTGGAGGATAATCCTTTTGCCACCAATAATTCATGGTATAGCGAGTATAACATAGTTAGTTTTCAATACGAAGATGGTACGATTATACCTAATTATACATTAGATAATTATTATTTTCATACAAGTGCTTCCGGACAAATAGTACCACAAATTTTAAAAGAAGGCCGGATTAGAGCTATCATTCAACCAACAAACACTCAATGTTTTGATACAACCAATTTTGTGAATTTAAACACAACAGGTGTATTAGCCGGGTTTGAAATACTTAACGACAAACATTGTTTTAAATCGCCTGTTACCTTAAATGATACTACTAAAACATTAGGCAACAACCCCATTGTTAGGTGGACATGGAATATGGGTGACGGCAATCAGGTTTCGCAAACCACTAAAGCACCACTTGTTTACCAATATACAAGACCGGGTTCTTATTTTGTGCGCTTAACGGTGCAAGATGCCAGTGGTTGCCAATCCAGTAATAACCAGTCGCAGTATGTGGAAGTATATGGTACAAAGGCTAATTTTTATACATCTACCGGTACAACCGTCAATGTAAATACTACAATAAACTATCAGAACAATTCGCAATCATATAATGCCGGTACGGTAAACTATGAATGGTTATTAGGTGATGGCACTACAGTTACTACACAAAATGCATCGGAAACATTTACACAACCGGGCAGGTATAATGTAAGATTAATTGCAAAAAGTTTAAACAACAGTTGTTTAGATACCATACAAACAACTATTACGGTATTACCGCCTAACCCGGTATTTATAACCAATACTACATTGATTGGCAATAACAGTAAATGTCCACCAGTTACGGCAAACTTTTATTATAACTCATCAGCCTATTACACCAAGCTTGAATGGGATTTTGGCGACGGCTATAAAGTAGAAAACCAAACAACCCCAAGCCATATTTACACCGTGCCGGGTAAATATGTAGTACGGTTAAATGTTTACCACAATGCAACGGTGTTTAACCAATATACTGATACCGTTACGGTAGAACAAGCTTCGGTTAATTTAGATGTAGCCAAACACGTAATTTGTATTGATGAACAGGTAAAGCTATTTACCACCACACCCAAAAACAACGATAGTTATACCTGGGATGTAGGTACGGGCAGTTTACAAACAACGGCTGATACAGTGGTTACTTTACAATATTCAAAAGCAGGTGCATATAACCCATCATTAATACTTACCGGTGCCAATGGTTGTACAGTAGCAGCTACATTAACACAGCCTGTTATTGTTAATCCTAACCCTGTTATAAATATTACACCGGCAAATCCGGTTTATTGTAAAACAACACCTGTGCAACTTACTGCTTCGGGTGGGGTGCAATATTCCTGGTCACCGGCAGAAGGATTAAGTAATACTTTAATTGCAAATCCATTTGCCAGTCCGTTAAATACTGCAACCTATGCGGTACACGCCATAGATGCTGCCGGTTGTAAAGGGCAAGGACAAACAACTGTAATTGTACCTAAGCCTTTTAAAATGCAGGTAAAAAATGTGGTAGAAATTTGCTCCGGCGATGTAGCCCAATTAACGGTTAGTGGTGCTGCTACCTATCAATGGATTAACCATACCGCTGGTTTAAATAATTTACAAATTGCTACACCAACGGCTACTACTTTAACCAATGCAAGCTATACGGTTGTGGGCACCGATCAATACGGATGTTATACCGATACCGCAACCATTAATGTAATTGTACGACCATTACCCTGGGTTAAAGCCGGTGATGATATACAAAGTATTTACGGAGCCGAAAATCAGTTAGTGATAACCAATAGTACCGATGTTACTAAATTTACCTGGACACCAACCGATTTTTTAAGTTGTACCAATTGCCCCTCACCTATTAGTAAACCTTATGCTACTACCAATTATGTAATTACGGTAGAAAACCAATACCGCTGTATAGCTAAAGATTCTATATTGGTGACTGCATTTTGTGCTGCCGGAAATATTCAGTTACCCAATGCGTTTACGCCAAATAATGATAGCAAAAACGATGTGTTTATGGTTTTGGGTAGCGGTGTAAATAAAATAAAATCGTTTAAAATATTTAACCGCTGGGGCGAGTTGGTATTTTTTAAACGTGATATTTTTCCGGAGGATAAAAGCTCAGCATGGGATGGTAAATACAAAGGGCTAGAAGCTCCATCGGGCACCTATGTTTATTTTGTTGAACTGGAATGTTCCTCTGGCGGTAGTTATGAGAAAAAAGGAACAGTTACGTTGATTAGGTGATAGGATTGTAGTTAATGGTTAATAGATCATAGTTAATAGTTTTCGATTTGTTTTTATTTTATCAGCAGCATTGCTACTATCAGCTTCGGTTGTGTCACTTGCCGATTAATCATCGGCATCCCGACGTTACACTTTAGTCGGGACTTGTGCTGCAACAATGCAAAGCATCAATGAGGCTAATCCCATAACTAATATCGAATTAATTCTATTGGGCACTTTGCAGTACTCCGTATTTTAATCGGGGGCGTTCGGTAACAGCGAAACCCTCATTTAGACTAATAACAATTTAAATGAACTAAATAATTCTATTGGGCATTATGCAAGCTGTTTTTGTATGCCATGTTTCGTGTCTCACGAAACATACTAAACATTCCTTTTGGTTCTTCTTTAACTATAGATTTTCGATAGACTAACACATCAATAAAATATTAATAATTCAAGCCCGAAGGGCTGATATTATTATAGAAAAACAAACCAATTAAGCAAACGGTTTTAAAGCTTTTGAAGGGTTATAATATAGCAAATCACTGGCGCAAAAAATTACATGATGTTTATCGCCAAGGGCGATAGCATATTACTGCGAAACTGCAAGTTTCGCATAGCGCACCTGATTGTTGTAAATGCGTAACTCACTACTTACAATTGACTATTCACTTTCTTTCTTCCTGACTTACGGTCTTTCGGACTTTCCGACTTCCCTCTGCCCATTAGCGATATGCACTCCGATTGAAATACGGAGTACTGCACAATGGCCAATAGAATTGGTGCAGCACAAGTGTGCGACGCAAGGGACGATCATCTGTGTTACTACAGTTGGTTAACAAATAATCTCTCGCCGTTAATACCTATTTACAAAATGTTGAACGGTTGTATTTGTTTACTGTTATTGCGGGCAAGTGCTTATTTGACCTTATTTTTGCAGCTTCATCACGACGATTAACTATGCTGGCGCTTTTTTTTTATAATTTATTTTTGTTCTTCTTTCAACTGGGCTCCAGGATTTTGGCGTTGTTTAATAAAAAAGCAGCGTTGTGGGTAAAGGGCCGCTTATTTATTTTCTCCAAATTAAAAGATGCTTTTGAAAACGAAACGGCACCGGTTATTTGGTTTCACTGTGCATCGTTAGGCGAGTTTGAGCAAGGCCGACCGGTAATGGAAAGTTTACGTGAGCAATACCCCAGCCATAAAATACTGGTTACCTTTTTTTCGCCATCGGGTTATGAAATAAGAAAAAATTACAACGGCGCTGATTATATTTTTTACTTACCCATGGATGGAATGGTTAATGCCATGCGTTTTATAAATATTGTAAAACCAAAATTGGCCGTTTTTATTAAGTACGAACTGTGGTACTATTACACCCGTGTTATGCACGAAAGACAAATTCCATTGTTATTAATATCGGCTATATTTTTAAAAACACATTCGTACTTTAAGTGGCATGGCGAAGTGCAGCGAAAAACTTTATCAAAATTTGCACATGTATTTGTGCAGGATGAGTTATCGAAAAAATTGGGAGATAAATTACAGTTGCCTGTTTCTATTACTGTAGCCGGCGATACAAGGTTTGACCGTGTTATTAAAATTGCATCACAATACAAAAAGATTGATGCCTTAACCAACTGGGCCAACGGAAGCCGGTTGCTAATTGCCGGAAGCACCTGGCCCGATGATGAACGTGTATTATGGGAAGTATTACCATTGTTAAAGCAACATAATTTAAAGTTGGTAATAGCTCCACATGAAATAAACGAAAGCCATTTAACGCAAATTGAAAAACAGTTTGAACAACAAACTATTCGTTTTTCGCAACTGGCTAATAATACAAATAACGATGTGTTGATTATTGATAATATTGGTATGCTTTCCAGCTTATACCATTATGCACACATTGCTTACATTGGTGGTGGTTATACACCAACCGGTATTCATAATTGTTTAGAAGCTGCTGTATATGCTAAGCCTGTTGTGTTTGGCCCTACTTACCAGAAATACGCCGAAGCCAAAGGTTTAATTAAAGTGGGTGGTGCTTTTTCGTTTAAAAATTCCGGAGATTTAAATAACATCATCACCCGTTTATTACAACAGCAAACTGCATACAAAACTGCTGCAACTGCTGCAGGCGAATTTGTAATTGTACACCAGGGTGCTACCGATAAAATTGTGGATTACATTCAGGAAAACCGTCTTTTAACCAACTGATCAAAATGAGCTACCAGCTCATTATCATTTTGCCAGCCCAGTTTTAATTTTAGCTCACGGCTTATCCAGTATTCTGCTTCGGGGTAAATATTAAAAGCATTGATGGTTTTAATGCTTCTTTCGTACATGGCTTCGTCGCCACGGAAAAGTTCATTAATAAAAGCAAAGCGGTCGTTAATGCCTACGCCTTTTCTTAAGTCCTTAATGGGGCCATCGGTTAGCTTATTTCCCAACTCTTCATCATGCTTTTTTAACATATCGTTAAGGGAAACGGGCTCAATAGATACCGGTTTTTCCTGAAAATGCTGCGAAAGTGTGGGTATTTCCACCAACGGATCGTAGGCCTTGGTATCAATAAAATCGGTAACCGGTGGTGTGGGTTGGGCTACTGGTGCTACTATTTCCACAGGTTCAGGCTCCACCTCTGCTACTGTATTTTCGTCTTCTTCTAAAGTGTAAATTATCTTTTCTTCGGTAGGTACTTCGGTATAAATTACAGGCTCTTCGGCCGGCAATGCATTGTTTGATGCGGTTGTATTTTTGGCAGCTAAATCTTCGTATCCCTGCACGGGTACAGCCATTGCCGGCATTAATACCGCCACTTTGTTACTGCTCAGGCTACGGGATGCCTGCACGGTTTTAGTCAGTTCCAATTGCAGCTCTCTGGTTGTGGTTAACAATTGTGCTGTATCGGCATTTTGTTCACGTAGGTGTTTCAATTTATGTATTAGCTCGTCTATTCGGTTCATTATTATTACTTTTGGCAAATTGAAAGTAGTTCATAAAATTACAAACTGTTTGCCAGAAAACGGTTTGTGCATAAAAGAAAATTAACTGTTGATATGTTTATTGAACCTAATATACGAGGTGAACGAAGAGGTTGGATAGAAGTGATTTGTGGTTCCATGTTTAGTGGAAAAACCGAGGAGTTGATACGCCGTTTAAAAAGAGTAAAGATTGCCAACCTGAAAGTGGAAATTTTTAAACCTGCGGTGGATATTCGTTACGACGAAACCAATATAGTTTCTCACGATACCAATGCCATCATCTCTACCCCTATTGATAACTCGCAAAAAATATTATTACTGGCGCAGGATGCCGATGTAATTGGTATTGACGAAGCACAGTTTTTTGACTCCGAACTGGCTAATGTTTGCGATCAGTTGGCTTACCGTGGTATGCGGGTAATTGTAGCCGGGCTTGATATGGATTTTACCGGCAAACCCTTCGGGCAAATGCCTTTTTTATTAGCCAAGGCCGATTATATTACCAAGCTACACGCCATTTGTGTAAAGTGCGGACATATAGCCAATTATTCTTACCGCAAAATTCCCAATGAGGAGCAAGTAATGTTAGGTGCTACCGATGTGTACGAGCCTCGTTGTCGTACTTGTTACCACGATAACAAATAAGCCGTTACTTTTGCACCACTAAAAACAACACAACATCACTACACTACAAAATATAGTAACACTTTTTAAAAAAGATTTGTTGCTTGAAATAAGGCAGCAATACAGTTTTTACGGCATTCTTTTATACATGGGTGCCACCATTTTTGTATTGTTCATGTCAATGGAAGCTCCAGAGCCCGCTGTATGGAACGGACTTTTTTGGGTTATACAATTATTTATTTGCATTAACACTGTAGCCAAAAGTTTTTTAACCGAAAACCGCGGCCGCATGTTGTACTTTTTCACCATTACTTCACCCGTAAGTTTTGTACTGGCCAAACTGTTGTTTAACCTGCTGTTAATGGTGGTAATGAGTTTATTAAGCTTATTACTGTTTACCTTGTTCTTAGGTAATCCCATGGTAAAAGCACCGGCCTTCATAGGGTTGGTATTATTAGGTGGCGCCAGTTTAAGTTTGGTATTTACCTTTTTATCGGCCATTGCCGCCAAAGCACACCAAAACGCAGCCATCATGGCGGTATTGGGTTTTCCGCTTATTATACCGCAATTAATGGTCTTAATGAAACTCTCAACAGCGGCTTTCTCCACCGAGCAAGCCATCGAAGTAACCGATATTTTATTACTGGCCGCATTAGATGTAATGGTGATGGTACTCTCCATTATCCTTTTCCCTTTTTTGTGGAAGGATTAAATAATGTAGGCGTTTTATTTTTTTTTTGTTAGTCAGCAGCAGGAATTCTAATCATCGTCCCTTGCGTCGCACACTTGAGCACCTGTAACTTTACTCAACAATGTGCAAGGTGTTCCGCGACTTGTCGGCGGTACAGCATATCGCTAATCAACATCGTGTTATATGTAATTGTACCACCGAGTTGCGCAGAGTATTTTCACCGAGGGGCACAGAGTAAAATTAATCTAGCGCAAGTGTTCCGCAGGATCACTTGTGCCGCAACAAAACCCACCCGATTGTATCGGGATTAATAAAATCTGTTGCGTGAAGACACGCACCATGGCACAAACAAAAAACGCTGTGAACCTCCGTGCAACACCTCCTTAAACGCTGTGGTTAAAATCTAAGTTACTGTCAACTCTGTGGTTAAAAAACAATTTACTCTCCGTACTTTTATCGCAATTTTTTCAGTATTTCATCATCACAAAATCACAATTCTCAGCTTCCACATGGTTGACAATCAATTTATACTTAGCAATCTTCAAAAACTTACCGAACTAAAACAGACTGCAAACGAGTCATTTGCCAATCTTACTTCCGAGCAGTTTAATTACAAACTTCAGCCGGAACAATGGAGTGTAGCACAATGCTTAGATCATTTAGTGGTTTCCGATTTGCTGTATTTTCCTGTTTTAAAAAACATTACATCCGGTAATTATCAAATGACCAAATGGGAAAAATGGAATCCTTTAAACTTTTTAATTGGTAAAATGTTAGTTACCGGAATGCAGGAGCAAGTGAGGAAGAAATTCAAGTCGCCCAAAATATTTTTACCCGATACCAAAACCATTGATACCGGAATTTATGAGCGGTACGATAAACACCTGGATACTTTAATGGGTTATATCAGTAGTGCACAATCGCTGGATATTGACAAAATTAAAATCACCTCACCTGCATCTCCCGTTATTACATTAAGCCTGAGGCACGCCTTTTTGTTATTGGTACAACACCAGGGACGGCATATAAACCAGGCACTAAAACTAAAAAAGCAACGCAGTTTTCCCAATTAACTGCAATCTTGTCATTTTTTACGAACTTGTACATTATTTGCAATTGGGTCGCATCACATTTTATGAAGATACTTTACAACTATTTAAAACCCTTCAGGGGGTTGGTTATACTAACGCTTACTTTAGCGGCAATTAATATTGGTTTCTCACTTATCGATCCAATTTTGTTTGGGCAGTTAATTAATCTGTCTACTGAATATTGGAAAGATTCTGCTGCCTTTCAACCATTTTGGTGGGCATTTGCCGGCCCAGCATTAATTATTTTAGGCAAATCCATCGGCGTGGCCATGGTTAGCCGTATTGCCAAAGCTTTTCAGGATTATTTTTTAAACCTGATTACGCAAAAGTTTGGCGCCAGGGTTTTTACCGATGGTTTACAACATGCTATGCGTTTGCCTTATCATGAGTTTGAAGATCAACGCAGCGGCGAAACATTAGGCATATTACAAAAGGTAAGAATTGATACAGAAAAATTTATAGCTGCTTTTATTAATTTACTTTTCCCGGTACTAATCGGAATTGTCTTTGTGGCTATTTATGCCGCAAGTCTGCACTGGAGTTTACCGCTTATTTATTTCGGAGGTATTTTCTTATTAATCGTCTTGACAAATATTCTTAGTAAGAAAATTAAGGTTGTTCAAAAAAATATTGTTGCACAAACTACTGCATTGGCCGGTGCCACCACCGAGTCGTTGCGTAATATTGAACTGGTAAAAAGCCTAGGCTTAACACAACAGGAAGTAGAACGTCTTAATAAAAATACCTACAAAATTTTAGGGCTTGAGCTTACAAAAGTTAAACGTGTAAGAAGTATTTCTTTTGTTCAGGGAACATTTGTAAATACATTAAGACAGGTTATTTTGTTTATGTTATTATGGGTAGTGTATAATAAAGATTTAAATACAGGCCAGTTAGTAACCATGCAGTTTTTTTCCTTTTTTATATTTGGCCCATTACAGGAAATAAGCAATATCATTTTATCGTACAGGGAGGCAGAAGCCTCGTTAAATAATTTTGATACCCTCATGCAGAAAAAACCTGAGGCCGAAGCGCTTAACCCTACACCGTTGGGCAGCATACAAACCTTAAGTTTTGATCAGGTTGGCTTTAAGCATCAATCCGCACAAAACTATGCCATTAATAATATTAGTTTTCATGCTAAAAAAGGTGAAACCATTGCCTTTGTCGGGCCTTCGGGTTCCGGTAAATCAACATTAATGAAATTGTTGGTAGGGCTTTACCGCCCTAAAACAGGAAGTATTTTATACAACAACCTGGACGAAGAAGAAATTAGTTTTGATGACCTGCGTAAACAAATAGGATTTGTAACACAGGATACACAATTGTTTTCGGGTACTATACGTGAAAACCTGTTGTTTGTAAACCCTGCTGCAACGGAGGCCGATTTGTATGATGCATTAAACAAGGCAGCTTGTCAGAATTTATTGGCCCGGGCTGAAAAAGGATTGGATACCGCTATTGGTGAAAGTGGTTTAAAACTTTCCGGTGGTGAAAAACAACGTATTAGTATTGCCCGTGCATTAATACGCAATCCCAAATTATTAATATTTGATGAAGCTACATCTGCACTGGATTCATTAACAGAAGAAGAAATTACGGAAACCATCCGTTCAATTTCAAAAGATGGCGACCAGATAACGATATTAATTGCGCATCGTTTAAGCACTATTATGCATGCGGACAGGATTTATGTTTTAGAGCGTGGTGATGTGGTGGAAACCGGTAATCACCAGGAGTTGATTAATGAAAAAGGCTTGTACTATGCTATGTGGCGCCAGCAAATTGGCGAAAGAAAAGATTATAAGCCCGCCACTGAAAACATTGAGCAAAGTTTAAATTAATCATGTCTTTATTTTCCTTTTTCTCCCGTACAAATTTTAAAAAATTATATGCACAGGGTGCCATCATTATCGATATTCGTTCGGTTAACGAATACGATAATGGTCGCATACCCGACTCCTTTAATATTTCGGTAGATAGGTTGGCTGCTAATATGGACAGGATAAAACACTATACCAAACCCATTATTATTTGCGGTACTGATAGTAGTAGAATTAATAAAGCTATTCGTTATTTAAAAAACAATGGTGTTAAACAGGTTTACAATGGTGGGCATTGGCAAAAACTGATTGAGAAAATACGATGATGTGATGATTTGGTGATTTGGAAATCATTGTTGTCCGGTAAACATTTTTCTTATGTTACTTTTTGTTTTTTAAAGGGGAGTTTGCTTTGTTAAAGATCATTTTAATAAACAAAGCCCCTCATATTTGTAGTCGTAGCTGTGGAT
>PJTT01000404.1_pt1 | contig 37075 bp, 35 predicted proteins | sample 1512261 | NCBI WGS metagenome assembly PJTT01 (sample SAMN08177685, study PRJNA422409) | Soil metagenome, whole genome shotgun sequencing project. | isolation source: Soil (2) enriched on wood chips | place: USA: Madison | collected 2015-01-15
ATTTGTGCCTTATTGATTTGTAGGAATTTCCACAATTGCCCGATATAACCGAACGTTGGCGAGTTATTATAGTGAGTCCAAACGCCTACGAGTTTTTGCTTTCCGTTTATTAAAACAGGAAGATTTTTTTTACTTCGTGGTCCTCGTAGACATTCGACCAATTCAACTTCTCGATAGATATATTCGGCTTAGCGAAAATGCCCAGACCTCTGTTTTTGCTTTCGCCTACCCACACATGGTTTTGAGCGAACGCAGCATAGTTTTTATCATTGCTAAATAGCGGGTTTTCACATTCCTGAATAACCCAGCTCTTAATAGTAGTTTTCAATGTCTTCTAATGAATACTGTGAAAATATAGCTTCGTCATGAACGGGTTGTAGGATTTCTAAAGCCTTTTTAGCAACATACAAGTTATCAGGATTGTCTTTAATTAGCAAAGCCAGTACTTGCAAGCATTTTGATTCTTTCTTATTTGCAAACGATTCAAATATATGATTTTGTGCCAACAGAAGTTACCCAAACTCCAAGCGCTATTTACATGTAAAGATGTGAAGTATTTTTTATGGGTAAGACTCTGACTCTCGCAAGTTCACCACGCTGTCCTTACGTCTCCGACTAAGGACAAATAAGACAACCACCGCCAACCTTAGCCGCGACACCCGCGCCCGCGATGGTAGTGGATAGCCCGCAGCGGGCATGTAGCGCAGCGGAGTGCCTGCGAGGACTTGCAACGGACAGCGAGCAAAGGCGCCCTAAAATTAGTCTTGCTTATTGTCATTCTGCGCTCTGCGCTCTATGTATTTTATGTCAGAACGATGCGTGTGTAAATGCCGCAGCGACATATTGTTGGCGTAAATAGGGCTAAAATAGCAGCGCCGGGCCTGTAAAACCCAAATATTGTCACACAAACTGACAATCTTGCACATTCGTGTCTTTTGGCATATTCCTTGTCATTAATACTGCATAAACACGAAAAATCTTAAAAGGAACAATATAAAATTATGAGCAAAATAATCGGAATCGACTTAGGTACTACCAACTCTTGCGTATCTGTAATGGAGGGTAACGAACCAGTTGTGATCGCAAATGACGAAGGTCGCCGCACCACCCCATCTATCGTAGCCTTCCTGAAAAATGGTGAGCGTAAAGTGGGTGACTCTGCAAAGCGCCAGGCTATTACCAACCCTACCAACACTATCATGTCTATCAAGCGCTATATGGGCCGCAGATTTGACGAGGTGGGTAGCGAAATGACGCACAACGCTTATCAAATTGTAAAAGGTGAAAATAATACCCCTCGTGTAGACATCGACGGTCGTATGTACACGCCTCAAGAAATTTCAGCAATGGTGCTTCAAAAAATGAAGAAAACTGCTGAAGACTTTTTGGGTCAGGAAGTGAAAGAAGCGGTAATTACCGTACCGGCTTACTTTAACGATGCGCAGCGCCAGGCGACTAAAGAGGCTGGTGAAATCGCGGGATTGAATGTGCGCCGTATCATCAACGAGCCTACTGCTGCGGCATTGGCTTATGGACTGGACAAACAAAATCAAGATAGTAAAATAGCTGTGTTTGACCTTGGTGGTGGTACGTTTGACGTATCGGTACTGGAGCTGGGCGATGGCGTATTTGAAGTAAAATCTACCAATGGTGATACCCATCTTGGTGGTGACGACTTTGATAAAGTAATCATGGACTGGCTTTCTGAAGAGTTTAGAAAAGACATGCCTACTATGGACTTGCATAAAGATCCTATGGCTTGGCAGCGTTTGAAAGAGGCTGCTGAAAAAGCTAAAATAGAGCTGTCTTCTTCGCAAGAAACTGAAATCAACCTGCCTTATATTACAGCAATCGACGGTGTGCCACAACACTTGGTGCGCAAACTGACACGTGCTAAATTTGAACAACTGGCAGATAGCCTGGTAGAGCGCACATTGGAGCCTTGCCGCAAAGCATTGAAAGATGCAGGACTGCAAGCTTCTGACATCGACGAAATTATATTGGTTGGTGGTTCTACACGTATCCCTAAAATTCAGGAAGTAGTTGAAAAATTCTTTGGTAAAAAACCAAACAAGAGCGTAAACCCTGATGAGGTTGTAGCAATTGGTGCTGCCATTCAAGGTGGTGTATTGACTGGTGATGTAAAAGATGTATTGCTGCTGGACGTTACGCCGCTTTCACTGGGCATTGAAACTTATGGTGGTGTAATGACTAAATTGATTGAATCTAACACAACTATCCCTACCAAGAAAAGCGAAACTTTCTCTACTGCAAGCGATAACCAACCATCGGTTGAAATCAATGTACTGCAAGGTGAGCGCCCTATGGCTACGCAAAATAAATCGCTGGGTCGCTTTATTCTGGATGGTATTCCACCGGCACCACGTGGTGTTCCTCAGGTAGAAGTTATATTCGACATCGATGCCAACGGCATCCTGCATGTAACGGCTAAAGATAAAGGAACGGGTAAGCAACAAAACATTCGTATCGAAGCGGGAAGCGGCTTAAGCAAAGAGGAAATCGAACGCATGAAAAACGAAGCGAAACTGAATGAAGATGATGATAAAAAAGTGCGTGAGCGTGTTGAAAAACTGAACACTGCCGATGGCCTTATCTTCAACACAGAAAAGCAACTGAAAGACTACGGCGATAAAGTACCTGAAGATAAAAAAGCACCGATTGAAGCTGCTCTTGCTACGCTAAAAGAGGCACACAAAAATCAGGATATCGATGCGCTGGATAAAGCGATGGAAGAACTGAACACTGCATGGGGTGCTGCAAGCGAAGAAATATACAAAGCTTCGCAAGAAGCGGGTCAAGGTCAGCCGCAAGGCGAAGGCGCTAACGCGGGCAACCAAGGTGGCGACGACCATGTAGCTGATGCTGACTACGAAGAAGTAAAATAGTTCTATAAACTGGAACAAACATATAGAGAGCGGGAAGTTGTTGAACTTCCCGCTCTTTTAATTAGCCGAGCTCACAAATAAGTATATTTTTTCAACCGCAAAGAGCACGGAGTGCACGCAGAGTAATGGAGACCAGAACTGCTTTGCGTTTCTTTGCGAAAGGCTTTGCGTAACTCGGCGGTTAATAGTCAGGCAAATTGCTTCGCATGACAAATTGCTTATCTTAAAATACTAGGTTTGAAATTGGTTGAATTGAATGTGGATACTCTTTGTTATCCATAATTTTGATGGACTGCAAATTAATAGACAGCTACCTATTTTTATAGTATTTTTTGTGCTACGCTATAAAAAAAATCGAATATTATCTAAACGTTACTTCCAATAAAAAAACCGAATTTTGCGCCGCCTTTGGGTAGCAGATAATTGCTGCAATGAGGGTAAAGCGAATGAAAATTGTCTTAGTTGAAATAGGCAATCCGCTATTTTCAAATTTAATATTTCAAATGAACAGATTATTCTCTCAATTTTTGCTGATTGCTGCAATGGTGCTACAGGCAACGTTTTCGGCTCATGCAAAAGATGGCAAAACAGTTGATCCGGACGATATCGTTAATACTTTTCCGGTGCCGCCTACCAGCAGTAAGCTGATGTTTTATGTGCAGCGCACGCCTAACACCAACACGATTATCTATGAGCTGAACCTGAAAAATGGCGAACCGGATAAAGACGAGCCTATAAAAATTAACTGGTTGCGCTATGCAGAGAAAGGCCAGCGCGAGGGCTTAAGTTTCATCCAACGCAAATTTGCCTACGGCTTAAAAACCAGTAAAATAGGTGAGGGCAAATGGAAATTGCTATTTGCACCTTATGATAAAATACCTTTTTATCTGCAAAAATCGACATCGGGCATTTACCACGTATATGCTGATATCAATGGTAAGACTGCTGTGCTCGACCGAATTTATATAAGAATAGACCCGGGTGGCTCTTTCTGGGCGCCTAATGTGAAGTATGTAGAGCTTAAAGGTAAAGACCCTTATACCGGCAAAACCGTTTCGCAACGCATCAATCCGAAGTGGACGCCACCTAAACAATAGTCGGGTATTTTTCGGTAAAGGAGTAGAAAAGGTCGTACAAGAAAATAGGATAATTTTTATCTTTGCGCATCCCCTACCATCATAGTACACGGTTCAGTTTTTTGAAAAAGAATCGAAGCAACGCTTTATTATTATTCATGTGCGAATAATGCAAGCAAGATTGGATGGACAAAAAATCTGACCAATAAAAATATACGGATGAAAAAAAATTACGTTTCCAACTCCACTGATTCTATACGGATGTTTAAAAGTCCGTTTATGGAGGCTATGTCTAAAGTGCACTGGACAGTACCTTTGTTTATCTATATCCCGGTGGTGCTATATTTCAGCTATAAGTCGCTATTTGTAGTAGGTACGCCGCTGTGGCAATTCGCTATTATATTTGTTGGTGGCCTCTTGCTATGGTCGCTGGTAGAATATATACTGCATCGTTTTGTATTTCACTTCCACCCTACTTCTGAGTTTGGTAAGAAGATACATTTCATTTTTCACGGTGTGCACCACGATTACCCAAATGATGTGAAGCGCCTTGTAATGCCGCCATCAGTAAGCATTCCATTGGCCTTTATATTTTATGGCTTGTTCTATTTGCTATTGCCTACCGAAATGATTTACCCTGCATTTGCAGCGTTTGTATTGGGCTATTTGTTTTACGATATTACCCACTACGGTTTGCATCATTTCAATTTCAAAAATGAATTTTGGAAGAACCTGAAAAAACACCACATGCTGCACCACTATTCTGATGCGGACAAAGGCTTTGGCGTGAGCTCTAAGTTATGGGACAAGATATTTGACTCAGACTTTTTAAAGAAAAAAAACTAACAAATCCCGCAGTTACTCAGCAACTGCGGGATTTTTTTACGCGACAATTTATAGCCTCTGCAATACGGCTGCATCTTGTTATATTTGCGCATCTTAAAAAACGATTATTTGCCGCAGGCTACAATTAAATACAGCGGCAAAACGTTCATCAAAAAAACTACCCAAAAGAACAACATGAAAGTAGTAATATTTGCAGGCGGACGAGGAACACGCATTTCGGAGGAATCGATGCTTCGTCCTAAACCGATGATAGAAATAGGCGGAAAACCAATACTGTGGCATATTATGAAGATTTACGCTGCTTATGGTCATACCGAATTTATCATTTGCCTGGGCTATAAAGGATGGATTATTAAAGAGTATTTTACCAATTATTTTCTGCACAATGCCGACCTTACGGTAGACCTTGGCAACAATACAACCGAGATACATCAGAACAACGCAGAGCCTTTTAAAATATCGCTGATTGATACCGGCCTTGATACCATGACCGCAGGTAGATTGAAGCGCGTTCTGCCTTATACCAATAATGAACCTTTTATGCTTACCTACGGCGATGGCGTGAGCGATGTGGACATTCATGAAGTATTGAAATACCATAAAGAAAGCGGCAAAGTATGCACCATGACTGCCATACAGCCTACCAGCAGATTTGGCGTACTGAAAATGCAAGATGATGGCACCATCGAATCTTTTGAAGAAAAACCTGAGGATAGCGGCACCTGGATTAATGGTGGTTTCTTCGTTATTAACCCTGAGATAAAGGACTATTTACACGATGATGCCGATGATATAATGTGGGAAAGACAACCAATGGAAGACCTTGCAGCAGAGGGAAAAATAGGCGCTTACAAGCATCATGGTTTTTGGAAATGCATGGATACACTGCGCGATAAAGAAGAGCTGGAGCAAATGTGGGACACAGAGCCGGCCTGGAAAAAGTGGTAATTGGTTTAGATAAAAAACTCAACAATTGGACTCTATATTCAAAAATAAAAAGGTATTTCTTACCGGGCATACCGGCTTCAAAGGCGCATGGCTATTGCAAATATTGCATTATCTCGGAGCAGACGTAAAGGGCTATTCGCTTGCACCGGAGAATGATAACGATTTGTACAACCAGATAAACGGCGACAAATTGTGTTATGCTTCGGTAATTGGCGACATACGCGATGAGCATTTATTGAAAGGAGAATTGATTCGCTTTCAGCCCGATTTTGTATTTCATCTTGCGGCTCAATCGCTGGTGCGTAAGAGTTACGAATACCCTGTTGATACTTTTGGCGTGAATGTAATGGGCACTATCAATGTGCTGGAAGCCATGCGCAGCCTGGATAAACCTTGCGTGGGTGTAATGATTACGACGGATAAAGTATATGAAAATAATGAACAGGGTATTGCGTTTAAAGAAGAAGATAAACTCGGCGGCTACGACCCCTACTCTGCCAGCAAAGCTGCTACCGAAATAGCTATTTCGTCTTACAGAAATTCATTTTTCCATCCAGAAAAATATAGCACGCATCAGAAGTCAATCGCAGCGATGCGTGCCGGCAATGTAATAGGCGGTGGCGACTACGCAGCCGACCGCATTATACCCGATATTGTGCGCAGCATAGAGCGTGAAATACCTGTAGTGCTTCGCAACCCAAAAGCTGTACGTCCCTGGCAGCATGTAATTGAGCCGCTATTTGCCTATTTGCAATTGGCAGCGCGCATGACTACAGAACCCATAAAATTTGCAACGGCTTACAACATTGGCCCGGAGAAGGCGGATGTGCTGGATGTAGAAACCGTTACCAAAACCTTTATCAATAGTTTTGGAAAAGGCAGCTACGAAATACAACAAACTAATACGCAATTACACGAGGCGCATCTATTGACGCTCGACAACCATAAGATAAAAGCTGAGCTGGGCTGGCAGCCTAAGTACAACGCGCAGCAGGCAATCGCATTGACGGCTGACTGGTATGCCAATCGGGAACATCCGGCAAATGAAAAATGTATGCAGCAGATACAGGCATACATGCAATTATAAAATTACACATACACAATGTCCACTACCGAAAATACTATATTGGGATTGAAGCTGCCCACCGACCCACGCTGGGTTGATATCGCTTCCATCTCGCTCGAAGATATATTGACAGACCATGCTTTTTGCGAGCAAAAGGCAGCATCTACCTGCATTTCGCTGATACAACGCTACTCGGAATATGACGAGCTGGTAGAGGCTGTATCGCCGATAGTAACCGAAGAATGGGGACATTTCAGAATGGTACTGGCAGAGCTTAAAAAACGTGGCTATAAATTAGGCAGGCAACGTAAGGACGACTATGTAAATATGTTGATTCAAAACGAGCCGAAAGGAATTAGCCCTGAAGAAAGACTACTGCACAAGTTGATGATATCTGCGCTGATAGAAGCCCGCAGTTGTGAGCGCTTTCGCTTGCTGAGCTTGCATATCAGCGATGATAACCTGAAATCTTTCTATCATAAATTCATGGTTTCTGAAGCGGGTCATTATCGATTGTTTCTGGATTTGGCCAAGGTCTATTTTGACGAAGATTTAGTGAGAAAAACGTGGCTGGACTGGCTACAAATCGAGAAAAAAATATTGCAGGAGCTAACGCCACGCGGCGACAGAATGCACTAATCTACTTTCAAAAAAATAGCAATGACATCTCTTTTCAATAATAATTATAATGCCGACAATTTCTTTGTAATGGCCGGCCCTTGCGCAATTGAGGGCGAAGACATCGCGATGCAGATTGCTGAACGCGTAGTAAACATCACAAAAAAACTCAACATACCGCTTGTCTTTAAAGGCTCTTACAGAAAAGCTAACAGAACAAGATTGGATAGCTTTACCGGCATCGGCGATGAAAAGGCTTTAAAGATATTGGCAAAAGTAAAAGAGCAGTTTGGCGTGCCCGTAGTTACCGACATACATGCTGCTGACGAAGCAGAAATGGCTGCAGCGTACGTTGATGTATTGCAAATACCGGCTTTCCTTTGCAGGCAAACAGACCTTTTGGTAGCTGCCGCTAAAACAGGCAAATATGTGAACGTAAAAAAAGGACAATTTCTGGCGCCTGAATCGATGCAATTTGCGGTGGATAAAATTAGCCAGAGCGGCAACGAAAACATCATACTTACCGACCGTGGTACTACATTTGGCTATCAGGATTTAATAGTTGATTATCGCGGCATACCTACGATGAAAGCCATGAATGTGCCTGTAGTAATGGATTGTACGCACTCGCTGCAACAACCTAATCAAACCAGCGGCGTAACGGGCGGCAATCCGGCTATGATTGAAACCATTGCACGTGCAGCAATCGCAGTGGGTGCGGATGGACTATTTATAGAAACACATCCAGACCCTAAAAATGCAAAATCGGACGGCGCCAACATGCTGCACCTCGACTTACTCGAGGGCTTACTTCAAAAGATGTGTGTGTTGAGGGAAGCGGTAAATAGGTTGTAGAAGAACAGCCTATGTAAAAATAAGACTGCGCATTGAATCATGCTCAGTCTTATTTTTTTTTGTGTTGTTGAAACGACCAAATTGCTTACGAAGCTAATCGCAAAGCATTTCATTATCTCAAACATCCATAAATAATTTTAAATAATTTCTTACATTTAAGACGGCTAATATAAATCTGACATTTAACCATGAAAGACATCTTTAAACTCCTGTTCATACTATCGCTACTGATTGCATTGGGATGCAAAAAATCCTCCGAACCTGAGCCAGGCAACTTAGAAGACGATATGATTGACGCCTGGAGCAGTCCCAACTGCCCTGCTGAAAACTCAGTTTTATCTGCCAAGATGGAGATAAGAGGGATTGACACAACAATCACGGAATATTTCTACGACTTGCAAGGCAGACCGACCTCAGTGATATCCAATGGTAATAAGTTTTTGATTGAATATATATCAGATAACCGTTACAATATCATGTATTATTTCAACGATGAACCTCAATATACAGCACATGCCTATCTAAGTGCGGAAAAGGTAATGGATAGCGTAATTCATTATAATGATGGAGAATCAGTCCCGTATAACCAGGTTCATTACAGTTACGACTCAGAAAAGCGACGCACGGGGTGGAAATTTTACGGAGCACATTCAGGGCCCGATATTCCTTGGTCTGAGAAAGCTATTTTTTCCTGGGATGCAAACGGCAACGTATCTAAATTCGAGCTTTTGGAATACGATAGTTCGTTGAAACATAGTGTCGACTATGAATATTATACTGATATAAAAAGTAGTCTATACGAACTAACAGCTCCGATTAGTGGGTACTACTATGGATATCCGTCGGAGATGCAAGGAGGGAGTCCACTATCAAAAAATTTTACCAAGAAAATATCTTATGAATCTAAGGAGATTACCTATACTCCTACATTTGATGAAAATAATAGACTAATCAAAAATGTAATGACCACGCTTGACTTAGATGGAGTAGAAGTGGAAAAACAGATAGCTTATTATAGGTATGACTGTAAGTAACATTTAATAAAACAAAGGCAGCCCGATTGGACTGCCTTTTGTGACCCTGTCAGGATTCAAACCTGAAACCTTCTCATCCGTAGTGAGATGCTCTATTCAATTGAGCTACAGAGCCAGCACTATTTTTTAGCTATAAATGCTACCTTGTGACCTCGTCAGGATTCAAACCTGAAACCTTCTCATCCGTAGTGAGATGCTCTATTCAGTTGAGCTACGAAGCCAGCTCCCTGTTCGGGAGTGCAAAGGTAAGAAAATATTTATCTTCGCTCCAAATTTTATTTTAGTTTTCAACACAATATGCAAATCGAAATCTGGTCTATAGGCAAGGCGAATGACGCGTTCATTGATGAGGGTATCAAGCACTATTTTCAAAAAATAAAACCTTACAACCCCATCGAGCTGGTGATTATGCAACTGCCTAAAAAGGCTGCTACGCAAGACATAGCGCGCACCAAGCAATTGGAAGAAGAACTGATTAAGAAAAAACTACAGCCTAATCACTATTTGATTTTACTCGATGAGCGTGGCAAAAAACTGAACTCACCGGAATGGGCACAACAGTTTCAGCAATGTATGAATCAGGGTGTAAAAACGGTGGTATTATTGATTGGTGGTGCCTTTGGCGTGAGCGATAACATCAGGGGTATGGCGAAGCAAGTTTGGTCACTCTCCAATCTTGTTTTTCCGCATCAGTTGGTTAGGTTAATTTTGGCCGAACAGGTCTATCGTTCTTTTAGTATTTTGAATAATACCCCTTATCATCATGAGTAAAAGCAAAACGGATTACGACAATCTTTTTGACCTGATATTTGAAATAGTCCGCCACATTCCGTCCGGACGCGTCACCTCTTATGGAGCGATTGCCAAATGCATTGGCACGGTCAGCTCCGCGCGTATTGTAGGCTGGGCCATGCATGCAGCAGGCAGATATCCCGATGTGCCGGCACATCGTGTGGTAAATAGCCAGGGCTTGCTTACGGGTAAGCATCATTTTGGCGCACCAGATATGATGGAAAAATTACTGAAGCAAGAAGGCGTAGTGGTGGTAAATGATAAAGTAAAAGACTTCAAAAATGTGTTTTGGGATCCGGCAGAATTAGATGCTCAATTGTAACCTGACAATGCCGCCAACAAAAAAACCGTCCCGAAGAATCAGGACGGCTTACTAACCCATTAAATTCAAAAGTAGAACACAAAAATAAGAAAAATCAGGAAAATAGCCACATACTCACTTCGGCAAAGTTTTTGTCGGGATACATCCTCGCAGCTTCCTATTTGAGAGACCTGCGGGGAAGAAAGTAATCTGCCAATGTAGGTATTTCCTAATCAACTGTATTTAGCAAATCAGGCTTCGTCTGCATAATGTCGTCTATTTTCTTCATCCAATTCGTATCAAGTTTTGCATAGACATCCAATGCTTTTAGATTTTCCAGCAATTGGTGTTCTTTTGTTGCACCTAAAATAGCCGTTGTAACATTGGGGTTGCTGATGCACCAGGCTATCGCTAAAGTAGCCAGCGAAGTTTCTAATTCATCTGCAACGGCTTGCAATTTCCTTACAGAGGCTACTTTTTCTTCGCTGTAAGATTTGTCTTTCAGCCACTCAAATCCTGCAAGCGACAAGCGGCTATCTTCCGGTATACCGTCGTTGTATTTTCCTGTTAAAAGGCCCGATGCTAAAGGGCTCCAGATGGTAGTGCCCATTTTGTTATGCTCAAACAAAGGCAGGTAATCGCGCTCCATTTTCCCGCGTTCAAATAGGTTGTATTGTGGCTGCTCGACCGATGGTCCCTCCATTCCCAGTTGCTTGGCTATCGTCCGCGCTTCCTGAATTTCTGCAGCGCCCCACTCGCTCGTACCCCAATAAAATATTTTGCCTTGTTGTATCAATGTATTCATGGTGCGCACTACTTCTTCTACCGACACATGCGGGTCTGGGCGATGGCAGAAAAAGATATCCAGATATTCGGTTTGCATGCGCTGCAATGCTTCGTGGCAGGCTTCCATCACATGCTTTCGGCTTAATCCTTGCTGATTTGGCTTATTATCTTCTCCATGCCAGCCAAAAAACACTTTGCTCGAAAGACAGTAGGAAGAGCGATCCCAGCCTTTGAGGCGCAGCACACGTCCCATCATTAATTCAGATTCTCCCTGCGCATAGCCCTCGGCATTGTCGAAGAAATTGATGCCATGCTCATAAGCAACGGACATGAGTCGGTCGCTATGATAGTCATCTACCTGCGTGGCAAATGTAACCCAGGAGCCGAATGACAGCACGCTCAACTGAAGGCCCGTATTGCCCATTCTACGATATTCCATTGTATATTTTATTTTATTAAGATGAATATTCGGTTCTGTAAATATATTTCTTTCGACAAAAGCGGTATTTTGTTCGACAAAAGACATTTCAGCATCTTGTCTTATGTTTTGATTGTTTCATCTAATTGATGATCAAACCACAACTATTCTTTAATACGTTTGCATCAGACAAATGTTGTAACATTTCGTAATAGATACACGATTAAACAGAACAACAAAGCAATTAGCAAATTACCTCAAAAAAAATATACATATGCAACTCATCATTTCCAACGTAAGTAAAACCTATCCTAATGGCCTTAAGGCTTTGAACAATGTAAACCTGACTATTGGTAAAGGCATGTTTGGACTACTGGGTCCTAATGGCGCGGGCAAATCGTCGCTGATGCGCACTATTGCTGCCTTGCAGGACCCCGATAGCGGTAGCATTACATTAGGCGATATTGATGTGCTGAATCAAAAAACAGAACTGAGAAAAACGCTGGGCTATCTGCCGCAGGATTTTGGCTTTTACCCTAAAGTGTCTGCCGCCAACTTGCTCGACCACTTTGCGGTGTTGAAAGGCATTAGTAACAAAGGAGAGCGCAAAGCCTTAGTAGACGCGCTTTTGCAACAAACTAATTTGTTTGAAGCACGCAAAAGAAATGTGAGTGAATATAGTGGCGGTATGCGTCAGCGTTTTGGTATTGCGCAGGCTTTGCTGGGCAACCCTAAACTGGTAATTGTAGATGAACCAACAGCTGGCCTTGACCCGCAGGAGCGCAACCGTTTTCATAATTTGTTGAGTGAAATAGGCGAACAAATAATCGTCATTCTTTCTACGCATATAGTAGATGACGTAAAAAATCTTTGTAATAAAATGGTGGTGATGGATAAAGGCACTATTATGCTGGAGGGTACACCCGCAGAGGCTGAAGCTACCGTACAAGGAAAAATTTGGAGCAAAGCAATCGATAAAAATGAACTGACAGCATACAAAGCACAAATGCAGGTAATTAGTTCGCACATGTCAGAAGGTAAAGTGCTGATACATGTATATGCCGATAGCCAGCCTGGTAGCGGGTTTGAATTGATTAGTGCAGGATTGGAAGATGTCTATTTTTCTACTATTACACGCAATTAGTCTAAGTATTCTTTCTCAAAACCTGTTAGGTTTTAAAAACCAAACAGGTTTGAAGAATCAGGATAAACTGTAATGTGCAATTATCAAATCTTCCCCTAAAAAAGCTTTTTATGTTTAAAGAAATATTTTTATTCGACCTGAAGCAAAACTTCAAAAAGCCACAGACCTATATCTTCTTCGGCATTTTTCTTTTGCTCACTATGATGATAGGATTGGCTGTGGCAGGCTTCTTCGACGTAGCCACTACCGATAGCAACATCACTATGAACTCTGCCAATTCCGTTGCAGGTATTATCGTTGGCCTAAATAGCGATATTCTTGGCCTCGTTAATAGTGTTATACTCGTAGCCGTTATGGCCACCGCTATTCAAAAAGATTATGAGTACAATACCCACCCACTCTACTTTACCAAGCCCCTTACCAAAGCAAGCTATTTCTTTGGTCGCTTTTTCTCTGCATTTGTAACGGCTTTATTCGTATTCTCTGCGCAACTCATAGGCTATTACCTGGGAACGCTCTATGGCATTGGTAAGCCAATAATGGGACCATTTGAAGTCATGAATTTTCTGGAGCCATTTTTCATTTTTATGGTGCCTAATATTTTGCTATTGGGTGTTATATTCTTTGGTATTACCACTTTTACACGCAGCACGCTACCTGCTTATCTCTTCTGTATTTTCTTATTGGTATTGGGTTTCATCACACAAAGAGTTACTGCCGACCTCGACAATAAAACAATGGCAGCGGTACTGGAGCCCTTTGGTATGCAAGCTTTAGGACTCGAAACACAATACTGGACACCAGAAGAACAAAACGTACGCAGCATTCCGCTGTCGGGCACTTTGCTTTATAATCGTTTGCTATGGCTGGGTATCGCTATTTTAATCACGATTGGAACCTTTGCAAGATTTAGCTTTAGTCAGTTTCTTACACCGTTTAAATGGTTTAAGAGAAAGGAACAAGATAGTGTTGTAGCTCCGCAAAATCCACATCTGCAAACCTTGGCAACCTTGCCAAAAGTTAGTCAAAACTTTTCGGCTGGCGAAAACCTAAAACAGTTGCTATACCTTGCCCGCTTTGAGTTTAAGAAAATAGTGAAGAGTCCGTTTTTCATTATCATACTTGCGCTGGGCATGGTTACCATGTACATCATGTCGCAATTTATGGGCTCGATGTACGATACCGAAACCTATCCGGTGACGCATCAGATATTAGAAATTCCGGCATCCTTCTTCCAGCTATTTATTCTGATATTACTGGTATTCATGTCGGGCAATATCATCTGGCGCGACCGTGAGCAAAAGACAGATGAATTGATAGGCACCACGCCGGTGAGCAATGCGGTGCTGTATTTTTCTAAGTACTTATCCTTGCTGTATGTAATACTGGTATTGCTTTTGGCGGTATGTGTATCTGGTATTATTATACAATTATCTTTAGGTTTCTATAATGTAGAGCCGATGCTATACCTGAAATTTGCTTTGCGCATGTTGGTTACTTATGGCATCACAGCGGGTCTTTGTTTGGCGGTACAAGTGTACAGTCCTAATAAATATCTGGGCTTCTTTATATCGTTGGTGCCCTTACTTTTCATCAATATTATCTTTAGCCAACTGGAGTGGACCAACCAATTGTACTACTTCAATTCATCTGGTCCGGGTATGGAATATTCAGACATGAATGGTTATGGTCATACGATGAATACCTGGTTTTTGTATAAAGGATATTGGCTGGCTATTGTATTGGTGCTGTCATTCGTTGCGCTGTTATTTTTTGCCCGCGGCAAAGAAAAGAGCCTTAAAGCACGCTACCTTTTTTCCAAAACATCATTTACCGGCAAACATAAGCTGGCATTGGCTTTGTGCCTATTCATCTCTGTAAGTGCAGGTGCTTATATCTTCTATAATACCAATATTTTGCACAACAATAAAACGGCAAAACAGCAGGAAGAAGAAACCGTAGCTTTTGAGAAAAAATACAAGCGCTACGAACATACCCTGCAGCCACGTATAGTAGAATCGGACATTAAGGTAGATATACAACCCATGGACCGTACGGTGCAGATAAAAGGTTTTTACTACTTGAAGAACAAACATGCCGTTGCTATCGACTCGCTATTTATAAATTATATGGGCAGCGATAATATCGACTATACTTTTGGAAAGCTGCAACCAGCAGTAGCTAATACTATTTTGGTTGACGATAAAAAGTTTGGCGTCAAATTATTTAAACTGCAACAGCCCTTGCTACCAGGCGATTCTATTCGATTTGACTACGAGGTTAGTTATAAACAAATAGGCTTTGAAAATGGTAATGCACAAACGGAAGTTGTATACAACGGCACGTTCTTCAACAATATGGTGTTGCCATCTATTGGCTATAACCCTGATGCAGAACTGGGCGAAAATACTGCCCGTGCTAAATATGGCTTAAAAGCTAAGCCACGCATGGCCGATGTGAATGACAGCGCCGCTCGCATGAATACCTATATCAGCCACGATGCAGACTGGATAAGGTTTAGCGCTACGGTAAGTACCGACGAAGACCAGATTGCTATTGCACCCGGCTATTTGCAAAAAGAGTGGAAAGCCAATGGCCGCAGGTACTTCAGCTATAAAATGGACAGTCCTATTCTTAACTTTTATTCGTTCTTAAGCGCACGATACGAAGTGAAGAAAGATAAATGGAACGATGTGAACATTGAGGTATATTACCACAAAGGACATGAATACAATTTGGAGCGCATGATAAAAAGTGTAAAAAAATCGCTTGATTATTACACTAAAAACTTTGGTCCTTACCAACATCGTCAGGTGCGTATATTGGAGTTTCCACGTTATGCTTCGTTTGCACAGGCATTCCCCAACACTATACCTTACTCCGAAGCAATTGGTTTCATAGCTAAAGTAGACGATGCGAATAATGAAAAAATAGACGTACCATTTTATGTAACTGCACACGAAATAGCGCACCAATGGTGGGCGCACCAAGCCATTGGCGGCAATGTACAAGGCAGCGTATTGATGTCGGAAACCATGAGCCAGTACAGTGCTTTGATGGTAATGGAAAAAGAATATGGCAAGGATGCTATGAAGAAATTCTTGAAATACGAGATGGACGATTACTTGAAAGGCAGGACTACCGAAAAGAAAAAAGAGGTGCCTTTGATGCTATGCGAAAACCAAGGCTATATTCACTACAACAAAGGCAGTGTAGTGATGTATGCTCTTCGTGATTACCTGGGCGAAGATGTATTGAACGGTGCCATCCGTAGTTATTTGAACAAAGTTAAGTTTCAGGAACCGATGTATACCAATGCCACAGAATTTGTGAGTTACCTGAAAGCCGCTACACCAGACAGTTTGCAGTATTTAATCAAAGATATGTTTGAGACCATAACTATCTACGAAAACTATGTGCAAGATCTGAGCTATACCAAACAAAGTGATGGTCAGTACAAAGTAAAACTAACTGTTGGTAGTGCTAAATTCAGAGCAGATAGTACCGGCAAGCAAAGCAAAATAGCTGTTGCCGACTATATTGACATTGGTATTTTCGCCAAAAAATCAGGCAAAGAAAAAACCGAACTGGGCAAAGCCATGGTAATGCAAAAAGTAAAAATGGACCAGCCAGTTAAGACCTTTGAATTTGTAGTAAAAGAAAAGCCGGAAGTAGCTGGTATAGACCCTTACAACAAATTAATAGACCGCACACCGGATAACAATACCTGGAAGTTTGGCAGCAAGCCACCAAAAGTTAGTACCGATGCTGATGCGAAAGGTGGTTCGGCAAATGCTTCGATTACGATAGGTGGATAAAGTAATTTGAATCTTAGTAAAACGTGCGGCTATTATAGTCGCACGTTTTGTATTTAACCGTATCAATTCCTATTTTTGATTGATATAAAAAGCCAAAAAATGCCAACCGAAATACCTACTGCAATACAGGATTATCTACAACCCTTTCCCAAAGACGTCGCTGATATGATGCTGCAATTGCGAGAGGCTATTCTTAAAGCTGCACCCGATGCAACGGAGCGCATCGGTTATGGTATTCCTACTTTTGTATTGGAGGGAAATCTGGTACACTTTGGCGGCTACAAACACCATATAGGCTTCTATCCCGGACCCAGCGGTATCAAGGCATTCGAGCAAGAACTGTCAGTGTATGAGGGTGCAAAAGGCTCAATAAAATTTCCGCTCGACCAGCCATTGCCGCTCAAGCTGATTGCTAAAATAGTCGCCTTTCGTGTGGAGGAAAATCTGGAACTTGCCCGATTGAAGAAAGTAAAGAAAAAGGCATAACAATACTACATTTGCAACAATGCTCGACAATACAAAATATGCCGTTTCAGTATGGCTTACCCACAAAGCCGATAACGAATCATTGCAAGGCTATATTGAGGGTAGTAGCGCAGGCACATTCGCGCAGGAAAGCAAATTAAGCAATCTGCAAACAGATTTTGTAGAGGCTATTTTCTTTACAAATCCGGCTTTGATTTTTGACGCTATTGATAAAGTTTCCTATGGCAAATACTTCAGGTCTGAATGTGTAAAAATGCTTTACCCCCAACAGTTTGCCAGCTATAACTCTCTTATAATCGTGTATGGCAGGATAGATGCAGGCGACTCTGTCAATCCAGAAATATTTGAGGCAACATTATTCCCACAATCCGGCGAATTGAAATATATTGGCCTTATTCCTTTTACGCGAGATTCGGAGTAGAACGTCATTTGCACAAATAAAAAACGTTGCTCCCAAAGAAGCAACGCTACACTATTTTCAGAGCAAAAAACTATGCTCTTTTTTTCTTTTCTTTTTTAGACTTTTCGGCTTTCATGTCTTTGTCGTGGCACTCTTTGCCAGCAGTTTTCTCGTCCTTTTTGCAACAGCCCGCTTTAGTTTCGGCTTTAGCTGTTTTATCCTCTTTCTTGCAGCAAGCTTCTTTCTTGGCGCAATCTTTCTTGCCATCATGCGCTACCGTTGTTCCCGCCATTACCATCAAGGCACCAACAATTAAAGTGAGTTTTTTCATATCAATTGAACATTAATTTTACCGAAGATAAGGAAAAATCAAATTAGTAAAACAAAATTATTTACGGTTTTTACGCATTGTGCGCAAGTGGAATACGAATAACGAATGTGGAGCCCAAGCCCAGTTGCGTATCGACCAATATAGACCCATTGGAGAGTTCAATCATATTTTTTGTCATGGACAGTCCTAAGCCAGAGCCGGAAGATTTGGTTGTAAAATTTGGCAAAAATAGTTTACTTCTAACCTCATCTGTAATACCCGTTCCATTGTCCTTAACGATAATCATGCCGTATTGCCCGTCTACCCCGCAAGACACTTCTACCAAGCCCTCGCGGTTATCAGGAATAGCTTGTACCGCATTTTGAATAATATTGGTAAGTATGCGAATAAGGTAACTCTTATCAATCCAAACCATCAGTGATTCGCAGGTGCCTATATTGGCAACTTTAACCGATTCATGATTTTTGTACAAGTCGGTAACGGACTGGACGATTGTAAGCGCATCCAGGTTTTCAGGATTGGCCTCGGGCAATTTGGCAAAATTGCTGAACTCGGATGCGATGATAGAAAGGTGCTCAATCTGCTCCAGCAACACAGTTGTAACCCGCGATGTGAGTGGCGTTATATCCTGACGACCATTGTTAATAGCCTGCTGCAAATACTGTATTTGTAGCTTCATGGGCGTAAGCGGATTTTTGATTTCATGGGCTATCTGCTTGGCTATTTCACGCCATGCAGCTTCGCGTTCCGAGTTGGCAAGCCGTGTAGCCATACCCTCCACTTTTTGAATCATGGCATTGTATTCGTTTACCAGCATACCAATCTCATCTTTGTAAGGCCATTGCAAAGGTTCGTTATGCCGAAGCCTTATAATTTTAAATTGCTCAATGAGCAGGTTAAAAGACTTGATTACATTGTTCGATACCAGAATTGCCGACAAGCCCGACAAGAAAAATATAATCGTGTAAAGGTTGATGAGCACAGCAAGGATATTCGATATCTCATCCTGCAACTCGCCCTGCGACGTATAATAGGGAACATTTACATAGCCCAGCACAATACCTCGGTTATTTAGAATAGCGGTGTAGCTACTTTGGTACTGGAGGTCGCCTGTTGTTTCAAGCTGTGTAAAGCTAAGCCGCCTTTCTTTCGACATTACATCAAACGCATTTCTGTTCATGATGCGCGACATATAGCCCTTTTGGTTGAAGTCTTGCTGGCTGGTCGCACGTAACAACCCCTGCGCTGTGTAGATGTTTACATTCACGTTTTGCCCCTCGGCTATATCGCCCAGTTCGTAAGCATATTCCGGCCGCTGTATGTGTTCTGTAAACAATTCGGGCGTCATACCGGCCGGTATGTTTTCTATTGATTTCACCACAGAATTGGTTACATAGCTGATAGCATTCCTAAGGTTTGTTTCCTGATTTTCGCGATAGCGCGATATGAGGTAAGACACCGTAACGATACCCAATACCACAAAGGAGAGGAACACCGTTACCAAAATAGTGATGTTTACTTTTGCCCGTATTGTAAAATTGAAACGACGCCATATAGCCAAGCCTTTAATGGGATTGAGCACAACATTGCGCAGCAGAAAATAGCAGATAGAAATAAACACCACAATACCCAGTACATAGCTGAATAGCGACACTATATTGAGAACCAGCCTGCGCTTGTATGCTACGCCTATTACTTCATCATTCGCAGCGCGGTAATAAAGTGTAGAATGGTTCAGGTTTTCTTTGAAAATAAAATTTTGCAACGATGGCTTCACGGCCAATTTGTAGGGAAACAAATTATCGCCCGACTCCAGTTTTTCGCTTCGGTAAATACCGTCAACATACTTGTCGAAGTACTGCTGGTCTGCGGGGCTATAATTGCTTTTGAGATAAAGGGGGTCATTGAGCTTGTGCACCCTTTGCGCAGGGCTCATTGCAATATCCATAAACCCTACTGTATCATCCGCTGTCGCAATGGCTATTGTTGCCCAATAGTTGCACCTTTCCGGGTTGTTACCGAGATATACAAGACCCGCAGATTCAATTTCAGGCTGTGCTACCCTGATACTATCGGCAATTCGCTTTATACTGCGATCGGCAGTATCGGTATTGAACAAAGGATTCCTCATGTTATCATATAAATAAATTGAGGAGCGGTATTTTTTAAAGGGTGTACTTAAATACTCGTGGCTTAAATGCTTGTTGATATTGATGCGTTCGCCGGCGGTAGGCTTTTTAAGGTAAGATACCAATGTAGAGTCCGATGCTATCTTGAACTGCAATTCTGCAAAAGCAAATTCAGCTTCTATATCCTGTCTTTGCTCCAGTTTTTGGGCATAAACTTTTCTGAGTTCTTTCTCTTTGTTGTAGTTGAAATAGTACACCTCTACCGTAACCCAGGCGCAAATAACAGCAAACCAAATATAGGCCGACGGGCTATATGCAACGTCAATAAACTGTGCAATAGGCCGCATCGGAAAACCCAGGCGCTCTATGAGGAATAAGCCACAAACCGCCGAGCCTAAAATGGAAATTCCATACCCGTCGACAGCTTCATTTGCAAAGAGCGTATAAAGCCCAAATGCGATTAAAACACTGTATTTAATAAACCATCTCGACGAAAGTGTTTTGCTGAGTTCTGTATAAATACACAGCAACAATATTATATTAAACGTTACAACCGCAGCGGTAAAAAGCCCTATGAACGTGTAGATATTTATATTGGAAAAATCTGTTACTTCAAAAGGTATTTTGCTATCGGTTATCAGCAGTTGCATATAGGCCATCTGCTCAACAAAAATATCACGAATAACAAAATAGGCGAATGCGCCACCTGCCAAAATATTGATGATTTTAAATCTTGAAATCTTGACGGTGTGCAACGGAACATTCAAAAATAAATACCCATAAATCCAGGCATCGGCCAATATAAATAAGATTAAATCGCCAAACGATTTGACTGATTCGCCCGAGCTGAGCAACTTCGGAGAAAACAGTTCTGTATTTCTTATATTAAATGGTAGGTCGTAGAGTATTTGATAGTTATAGATAAAGATAACTACGGTCAAGAAAAGTACCGCCCAGCCTATTATCGGGTATTTCCATTTACCGATAACGATACAGATTTTGTGAAACCAGATGCAAAAACACAATGCCGAAACGAAGAAGAACAAACATAGCCAAATACCGGGCGTGTAAGTAGCAGCGAGGTTTTCGGTAAAATTAATGTAGAAGACCTTTTTGCCTCCTGCATTTTTTATTGCAATGGAGCGGGCGTCCGCTTCTTCTGCAAGCGTAGTGCCTTCAGGGATATCCGGGCCAGCAGTGAAGCTGTTGCTGAAAAATTTATTCTTTACGGCATAGTCAGTAGCAAGGGGAACGAGTGTAAACGCTACTGTAGAAGTATCGCCTGCGGTTGCAAATTTCTTTAAGTAAAACTGGCGGTTATTTGCATGTATCAATACCCCATCTCCAACCATGGCTGGATTACGGACAAACAAATAGGGAATGCTGGCAAGGTTGCTATTCCAGTAAGTGATACTGCCATTTTTGTAAATATGCAGCAGGTAAAAATCAGGCGAAGATTCATCGCTGCCAACAGCATCCGGGTATTTAAAAAATGCTCCGTTGTTATAATCTGCAAGTATGCTCGCTTCACGGCGGTTAAAATCATCCTCTACCAGTTTAGCAAGTTGCACGGGTTTATAATTGTCTTGCTCTGCCTGATAGATAATAGCAGCGCCGGACAATAAAAGTGCAAATAAAATCAGCCAACCCCAATATGGTGCCTTTTGAAATAAAAACTTCATGGTAATGTGGGCATTTACTTATCGGGTTACATTTTTTTGGCTATATTCCAGAGTTCATCCATTTCTGTAAGACTCATGTCGTGCAGTTTGCGCCCCGCCTGCTCCGCCATTTCTTCCATTTTCTGAAACCTGCTTTTGAATTTTCTGTTCGTTTTATCCAACGCACTTTCCGGGTCCACATTTAAAAAACGGCTATAATTTACCAACGAAAATAATACATCGCCAAATTCATCCTCGATCTCATCTTGAGATTGATTGGAAATAGCCTGCTTCAATTCAGCAAGTTCTTCTTCCACCTTTTCATACACTTGCTCTTTATTGTCCCATTCAAAACCTACTTGCTTTGCTTTATCCTGCAATCTCCATGCTTTTACAATAGCCGGCAGCGCATTAGGCACGCCACTCAATACAGATTTTCTCCCCTCTTTCAGTTTCAGCTTTTCCCAGTTTTGTTTTACTTCTGCATCGTCCTTTACCTGCACACTTTCATAAATATGCGGATGCCTTGCCACCAGCTTATTACAGACCGATTCAATAACATCTCCGAGGTCGAACTGCTGTTGCTCTTTACCTATTTTGGCATAAAATACAATGTGCAATAATATATCGCCCAGCTCTTCTTTTATACCCTGCCAGTTTTCATCTGTAATCGCATCTGCCAGTTCATACAGCTCCTCTATACTTTGCGGCCTCAGCGATTGGATCGTCTGCTTTTTATCCCAGGGACATTTATCGCGCAACTCATCCATTACTTGCACGAGGCGCGCCAGCGAACGATTGTAGGGTTCTGTATTCATCATAATTTCTTCTGTAAATTTCTATCCAAACAATTATTTTTCAGCGCCCCATTGATAACCTTTGGTATCGATACCTGCCAGTTGCAATACCCTATTTACTACGGTTAGCGCCGCTTCCTCCATCGATTGCGGACGGCTATAATACGAGGGCGATGCCGGACAAATAATACCGCCGGCTTCGGTTACCGTTTTCATATTATTGATATGAATAAGACTGTAAGGCGTTTCCCTAATCACACATATCAGTTTCTTTCTTTCCTTTAGCATTACATCGGCTGCTCTTGTAATTAAATTATCACTGATGCCGGTGGCTATTCTGCCAAGAGTTCCCATACTGCAAGGACAAATAATCAATGCATCATAACCTGCACTACCACTCGCAAATGGCGCATAAAAATCGTGCTTATCCCAGGTATTAAATGCTACATCGTTATAAGTTTCATCCTGCAATTCTTCCTTCCAAACGGTCTTGGCATTATCACTCCAAACCACACCAACTTCTGCCACCTGTGCACCATACGTCTGTAGCTGCTGGAGCAGGCTACGCGCATATATAGAACCACTCGCACCGGTTATGCCGACTGCAATTTTTTTCATTTAAATTGAATAGAATGTTAATGCGACAAAACTAAGCTATCTAATCTGTAAATTGCGTCTTTAGCAGTATATAAAATTAGTTTATGCTCATAGCAAAATATCAAAAAGCACTGTTGGTTACAGGCTTTTTTCTGGCATCATTTTCCGGCACTTTGCCTACTTATGCAAGCGACGAAAAAGATAGCGCAAAAGCTGCCACCACGCAGCACGAGGTACAATGGATTTCTTTTCAGGAAGCTGAAAAAAAGATGAAAGAACATCCTAAAAAAGTGCTGGTCGACTTTTACACATCCTGGTGTGGCTGGTGCAAAGTGATGGACAAGAAAACCTATTCGCACCCGGAAGTAATTAAGTACATCAACGAAAATTTTTATGCTGTAAAGTTCAATGCCGAGCAACGCGACCCGGTAACTTTTATGGGTAAAGAATGGAATTTTGTTCCTGAAAATAAAGCCCATCAATTAGCCATTGAAATGATGCAGGGAAGAATGAGCTACCCTACTACGGTGGTACTCGAAGAGGGTTTCACATCTGCAAGTCCTATTCCGGGCTATCTGGATGTGCCGCAATTAGAAACTATTTTAAAATACCTTGCAGGCAACCACCACAAAACCACACCTTGGGCTGAGTGGCAAAAAACTTTTCAAGGTGAATGGAAGCAACTGATTAAATAGGTTGATTTGAAACAAATAGCGGACGGAGCAATGCTTCGTCCGCTATTTTTATGCGTGGTTGTGAAAACAGATTTTGCTCGAGAAAGAACGCAGAATCCTGACTAGAACACAGATCATTATGATTCTTATGATTTGAAATCGAAGGAAATTTTAAGAAAATAAAAAATCATTTTAATCATATCAAATCAGCGTTCAAAACCGAACGCAGATTCGTGATCAGAACGCAGATTATTATGATTTTTATGATTTGAAATCATACGAATCTAAAAAATCGCAAGAAAAATCAGCGTTCAAAAGAAAAAATAGAAATCATATCAATCTTAAAAATCAGCGTTCAATTAGCAGATATCGTTCTTACAAATCCAGCGTTCCACCTCACGAAAACCGCTATAGGTCTATTTTTTCGTCTATCAGATAATGGTTGCGTTCTGGTGCATTTCTCACGATCAGTTCGGCTACGAAGCCGCTTAAGAAGAACATACTACCCATCAGCATACAGGTAAGCGCAATGTAAAACGGTGGTCGGTCGCTTAAAGAATAGTCGGTAAATATGAACTTACCTACAATCATATAGGCCGTCATCAAAAAACCAATGACGAATACAATCATACCCAACAAACCGAAAAAGTGCATCGGCTTTTTGCCGAATTTATTGACAAACTGAACGGTCAGTAAATCGAGGAAGCCATTGATGAAACGGTTCCAACCAAATTTAGAAACACCATATTTACGAGCCTGATGTTGCACTACTTTCTCGCCTATTTTGCGGAAGCCAGCACCCTTTGCCAATACTGGAATATAGCGGTGCATCTCGCCATATACTTCGACTGTTTTTACTACTTTATTACTGTATGCTTTCAAGCCGCAGTTGAAGTCGTGCAGCTTAATGCCGCTCATGCCACGGGTTACAGAGTTGAAAAATTTTGAGGGAATATTTTTAGTTACAGCATTATCATAGCGCTTCTTCTTCCAGCCACTTACCAGGTCAAAACCCTGGTTGATAATCATGTCGTAAAGTTCCGGTATTTCATCAGGGCTATCTTGCAGGTCGGCATCCATTGTTATGACAACTTTGCCGGAGGCAGCTTTAAAGCCCTCATTCAGTGCCGCACTTTTACCGTAATTGCGTTGAAATTTGATGCCTTTTATATTGCCATTTTGCTGCGACAAATTTTGAATAACCTGCCAGCTACTATCCGTACTGCCATCGTCCACAAATATTACTTCGTAGGTATATCCATTTGCAATAGCTACCCTGTCAATCCATGCAGCTAATTCGGGCAGGCTCTCTTCTTCGTTGAGTAATGGTATTACAAGGGATATCTGGGTCATATAGTTATTGCCTGAAGACAAAAAAATGAATAATGTTTAAATAGACGCCTTATTTCATGCGCTGGTCAAGATCTCTTTCCGAAAACTTATTAGAGCGCTTAACAATGAATGCAATAATAATACCTAAAATCGAATCAAACACAATGGATTGTGCAAACACGAAAAAAGCAGTTTTGCCTGTTGGCGCTTTTTGGTCGCGAATGCTTTGTATCAAGGTTTTCAACTGCTCGGCGTTATCGGCACTTTTAATATTAGCCGTTTGAATCTTTTCTGTATTGGTTGCCAATCGGTCGAAAAAAGAAACATCAATATAGCTGAGGTAAATGTAATTAAAAATCGCATAGCCTATTTCTCCAAAAATAATTACAAGAAATATTGTCTGAAACAATTCTTTGATATCAATATAGCCACCAGCCTGGTTGCGGCGCACCAACGCTGCTATAATCCAGATGACGATAAACACAATATAGCCGCCTACAGCTACCATGCTAAAGCTGGCTATATTTTGGTCAAAAAATTTGTACTTAAGAAAAACACACAGTACATAGACCAATGCAGCAAGCAGGCCAAATTTAATACCGGTGGCAAAAGATTTTGATTTACCCATAATTTGATTTCGACTAATTGACCTGGTAAACTTTACCGGTAAGTTCTTTTGCTAAAAAAGGTACATTAATACCCTTTGTCTTTTTGGTAATTGTATGTGGCGTCCAGGTACTTTTTGTATCAAATATTGTAAGTCTTGCCTGTTTTCCTTTTTCTACCGAAATGGCAGGTAGTCCCAAAATTTTGCGCGGGTTGGTAGATAACAACTCTACCCAGCGTTCAACCGGAATGTGTGGTGCAGCTTGCAGCAACATGCTCCAGCATACTTCCTGACAAGCCATGCCCGAAAGCGTGTATTCAAATTCCTTAGTCTTAGCATCCCAATCCTGCGGACGATGATGTGTAGCAATGCAATCAATCGTACCATCTTCCAGGCCTTTTATTAATGCTTTGCGGTCAGCTTCGGTACGCAGCGGCGGCTCTACTTTATACAAGCTATCGTAACCAACTAAAACATCATCAGTAAATAGCAAATGATATGGCGTAACGGAGCAAGTTACCTGCACGCCTTTCTTCTTTGCAGCTTTTATCAGATTAAGTGACTCCGCTGTGCTGACACCTGAAAAATGAAGTTTAGAATTCGTGTATTTTACCAATTCCAAATCGCGGTGCACCATCAGGCTTTCGGCCATAGCCGGTATTCCCGGCATACCCAATCTTACAGAGTTCACACCTTCATTCATTAAGCCTCCGGCAGATAATGTAGCGTGAATAGGCAGTTGAATAATTACACCATCAAATGACTTTACATATTCCAGCGCCTTCAGCATTAATTGTGCATTCTGCACCGGATGCCAACCATCGGTAAATGCAATAGCACCCGAATGGCGCATGTCCATCATTTCGGCCAGGTCTTTTCCTTCTGCATTTTTAGACACAGCGCCCATTACATGCAACTGTACCGGATTTCCTTTGGCTTTGCCTAAAATATATTCTAAAACTGATTTAGTAGCGACAACAGGACTAGTACCGGGTACAATACACACATCTGTAAAACCGCCCGCAGCAGCGGCTGCAAGACCCGTTTCGATGGTTTCTTTATATTCGTAACCAGGGTCGCAATAGTCTGCAACCATATCTACCCAGCCCGGACTTACTTGTAAATCCTTGCCTTCAATTATAGTCTCGGCAGTAACTTTTAGATTTTTACCAATAGCATTGATAACGCCATCAGCAATGAAAATATCGGCTTTTTTACCGTTGTGGGTAGATTGCGCATCGGCAATCGTAGCGTTTTTAATTAGGAGCGACATATCAGGGAGCAAAAATATAAAAGCATAGGGTAAAATCAGCAGAAATATTTAGCTGAAAGCAAAAGAGGCATCAAAAATATTACTGTCCCGAAACGCCCGTTGCATCCTGCTTTACCCTGATGTCTATCATCTCGCCTTCAGAAATACGGTTGGGTTCGCTTAGTTCGTTAAATGCTTCGGGCTGCTGCACATATACAACTGCCGTTGTAGTATCAGAAATAGAACCATCAAATACGACAACATATTGCAGATTGCTACCGCTCAACATCGCTACCGCCTCAGGATAAGTCATGCCAATAACATCCGGCACCGAAATTTCTTTATTGCCTAAACCATCGCCTATTACCAGGTCTATGCGACTACCTTGTGGTATCATGGTGTTAGGTGCGATGTCTTTGCCATTCATCATTTGCGCCAACACACTACCACCGGCTATATCAGGCCTATAAGTAGTATCGCCCATAATCAGCTTATTGCTTTTCAACAGCATTTCAGCACTGCGAAAAGAAAGCGTAACCAAATTAGGCATGGGTGTTTGCGGCGGTGCCTGCTTGTTGACGATTAAGAAAATGGTACGTCCTTCCTTAACTGTCATACCACTTTCCGGCTGCTGGTCCATAATGCTCAATGGCTTTGCCTCAGGATTGTAGGTAGAGTCAATTTCTATATCAAAACCCTGATTTTCCAGTTCTGTAATAACAGCAGCCAATGGTTTACCTACAAGCGCAGGTACGCGTTTTTCATCACCGTGACCTGTAATCCAGCCGAGGCTTGCAAAGAAGATAAAATAAAGCACGATACAGATGCCTATTATTATCAATAAATTGGCAAGAAAAGTCTGACGAAATGGTTTTGACATTTATAATTTTTTATTTCCGGGCAATCTCTTATTGCCACTGATGTTCAATCAATCTATTAGAATTATGCGCAATAATGCACTACCCTTTTGCATCTGCAATTTCGTCGAGCAAATTACCATAAAAAGATGGTAAGTCCATACCGGCGGCACGAACCTGCTGCGGTACAATGCTATTTTCACTTTGGCCGGGCATGGTATTTACTTCAAGAAAATACAGCTCTTGCGACTCTTTATGCAAGATAAAATCCATGCGAACAATACCCCTGCAATTAAGTCGTGCGTAGATAGTATGCGCTTTCTTGTTCAACATTTTTAGTTGTTCTTCGCTAATCGGCGCAGGTGTAATCTCGTTGGTAACACCGGGTGTATATTTTGCTTCGTAATCAAAAAACTCATTCTTGCTTACTATTTCGGTTGGCGGCAACGTATAAATTTGTCCGCGTAGTTTATACACGCCCATGGTAAGTTCCCTGCCCTCTATAAACTCTTCAATCAACACTTCATTGTCTTCTGCAAAAGCTTTTTCGATTGCAGGCAATAGCTGGTTGACACTTGTAACTTTGCTCACGCCAAGACTGGAGCCACTTTCATTCGGCTTTACGAATACCGGTAATTGAATTTCCTCCAAAATAGCACCAATGGAATACGGTACTTTTTTGAACAAGTGAACGGAGTTGGCAATGCGCACCACGTTCATATCCTTTACTACTTTATTGCAAAAACTTTTGTTGAATGTAAGTGCCGATACAATAGCATTGCAGGTAGTATAAGGAATGCGCAACATATCCAGATAGCCTTGCAGTCTACCATCCTCACCCGGCGAACCGTGCACGGCTATAAATACCGCATCGAAATTAATCTTCTGCCCCTTGTCTATTATAGAAAAATCGTTCTTGTCAACATCAGACTTATTGCCGGCACTATCTTCATACCACCAGCCATCACTGCTGATGATAATTTTATAGACATCGTACTTTTCAGCATTCAGGTTTTGCGAAATAGTGCGTGCCGTATCAATCGATATCACGTACTCACCCGAATAACCACCGGCGACCAATGCAATTTTTTTCTTCATAATATTTTATGGGGTGCTTAACAGCGCGCCAAAGTTAACCAAATGATTGTTTTGTAGCTTAATGTAAAATATTTTGCGGGTTAAAAATTAACAAAATAATTTTGCGTCCATGTTCACTCCCGCGGTTAGGTTTCTGTTGCTCATTTTAAGTGGTATGCTCGCTGTTGTTTTTGCCTACATGGGCTCTGTACCGTTGATAATTTTGTGCTCCGTATTTTCTGTTGTATTGCTATGGGGCTATTACAACAGAGGCACTGTTGCATTGGCAATGACGAAGCTTAAAAAAGAAGATTTTGCAGCAGCAGAAAAGATAATAGCCAAAACAACGCATCCTGAAAAACTGAGTCAAAGCCAGCGTGGCTATTACTATTTTGTATGTGCATTTGTAGAGCGGGAAAAAAATAATCTCGCTGCCGCAGAGCCGCTATTTCTGCGCGCTATCGCCGAGGGACTAAAGAACGACCACTACAAAGCCATGGCTTTGCTATCACTCGCCGATATGGAAATGGTTAAGGGGAGAAAAGATATAGCCCGCGATTACGTGCTGCAAATGAAAAACCTCAAAGTGCAACCATCGCTCATGCCCGCCGTGCGCCGTATGCAGGAATGGGTTGGTGTGTAGGGTATGATTGTTTGCTATATTTATTTCTTAGGTTTGCCAAATCCTATTTGTTGCAAGAAATAATCATGGTAAAATCAAAAAGAACATTCGATGCATACCTCAACCTGTTTGCATTTTTATGCTTCTTAATTCTATTACTCTACTTCCTCTACGTAAATATTGGAAGGAAATTGGATATTGACATTTTGCTAATTCCTTGTCCACTTCTTTTCTTGACGCTCTTTTTCGGCCAATATGTTTGGAAAGGTTTTAAGCGTATTTCTTTAGATGAAAACGAAGAGAATATCATTTTCTGCAATCCTGTATTTCTCGTTAGAAAAAAATTTAAAATAAATTCTTTTCAAGGCTATGTGACAGGCCGCGCAAAAAGAGGAAAACAAGGAATGTTCAAAATTATTTGGTTGGTAAAGGACGATAAATTGACGAATCGCATTGATGAAATGTTTGTCAGTAACATCAATGAGCTTGAAATTCCAATTAAGAACACACTGCAGTATTTGGGGTATCAGCAAATCACTTTCAAAAAAAGAGTTTGCATGCTTTTGAAAAATGTAAAAATAGATGCACAGAAATAGCACATCTATCTAAAAAATGTTTTTCAGTGGCGTTGTCTGAAATCTGGTAGCAACATATACATGAGATTCTTCGGCTCCGTTTCACTGCGCTCAGAATGACGCGAGTTAATATGACAAACCATCGCAAGCGCTCGTCATTCCGACCGAAGAAAATGCCAAATAGCAAAGCTATTTGACTAGCATTTTTGAGTGGAGGAATCTAAAATAGGGTAATTTGCTATTGAGATTCTTCGACTCTGCTTTTCTTCGCTCGTAAAGCTTTTTTCGAAAAAACAACGACTACATCAACGCTTCCATTTGTTGCTGATAATCGGCTGCTGCTTTGCCGGCTTGCTCTGCAAAGTCAAAACTACTGCCCGCGAATATTACAGCACGACTTACGTTTACCAAAATACCTATATCCTTATTCATAGCGGCTTTCGCTACTGTTGCGAGGTCGCCGCCTTGCGCGCCTACGCCTGGTATTAATAGAAAATTATCCGGGATTAATTCACGCACACGTTGCAATTGTTCCTGGCGTGTTGCGCCCACAACAAACATCAGATTTTGTGGCGTTCCCCAGGATGCAACCGTGGTCAATACTTTTTCATATAATAGTCCGTCACCGGATTGTTGCAATTGAAAATCCTTACTGCCCTCGTTGCTTGTAACACCGAGTACAATAGCAAATTTCTCAGGCGTTTGTAAAAAAGGCCCAACACTGTCTTTACCCATGTAAGGCGCTACTGTCACGCTATCGAAGGGGTAAGTGTCAAAAAAAGTTTTGGCATATTGCTCTGATGTATTGCCTATATCGCCACGCTTTGCATCTGCTATCGTAAAGCAATCCTTAGGGATGTACTCGAGCGTTTTGCCCATGCTGATCCAGCCTTTGATACCTTGCGCTTCGTAAAATGCGGTATTAATTTTATAAGCCACCGCATAGTCTTTGGTAGCATCGATAATAGCTTTATTAAATTCAAATACCGGGTCTTCGGTGCTGAATAAATGTTGTGGTATTTTGCTCAGGTCGGTATCGAGCCCTACGCAGAGGAAAGATTTCTTCTTTTTTATTTCCGATACAAGAGTAGAATAATTCATAAAAAATATCAGTTTTCTAAGTTGTTGTTAGTTCCCATTTTTTGAATCGACGCACTGACTGCTGCATATAGCTTTTGCCATTCGGGATGATGTTGCAATAAAGAAATATGCTTTTCCATGGTACTTACATCGTTCCTGATGGCTGGTCCGGTTTGGATTTGTGCATGTTCGGTGCCTATTACCTGCGTAACCGTTTGCCTGATGATAGGCTGCAATATCTCAAACGACAATCCATTTTCTTTGCAGATAACCTGCGCAATAGCCATCAGATGATTGCCAAAATTGTTGACCAGCACGGCATTCAGGTGTAATGCCTGCCGTTGTTCATAATCTGCCTCGACCACTAATAACGAAATATCACGGGCAATGTTGAGCGCTATACTACGCGCCAGATTGTTGCTGCTTTCGACAACCAAAGGCACTTCTTCGCGCGGCAAATTATTCTTTTGAATAGAGTACAAAGCCCATATTACCGCTATATTTTGCGAAGCGTTATCTATAATTTTCAATGGCACTGCACCCGCGCAATGTATCACTACTTTGTCTTGCAACGAAAGTGGCTGAGCTACTTCTGCAAGCGCATCATCTTTTACAGCCAATATATAGGCATCTGCATCTTTGCGAATATCGTGCAGACTATCTGTTACTTCCGCACCCGTCATATCTCCCAATGAAAGTCCGTGTGCCTTGGTACGGCTATATATCTGGGCTATGTTGTGCCCCTTTGCCAGCAAACGACTTGCAAAAAAGTGGGCTATATTTCCGGCACCGATTAGTACTATATTCATAACAAAGCCTTTGACTTAATTGCGATTTTTAACGATATAATCTTTCATCAAATCATATACTTTGTCCTTTAACTCGTTGCGATCACTCAGGCTCAAACCCGCTGTGGGTATAGATTCCAGAAAATGAAAACGAATGGTATGCGGCCATGCCCAAAATTTAGGCTTCAAAGGCAATATCTTTTTTGTTCCGAAAATAATACCCGGAATCACAGGCTTCTGCGCGCGGATAGCCGTGATGAATGCACCATCATAAAACGGCTGCAACGGCTCGTCGGTCTTATTGCGTGTGCCCTCCGGATATAGCGTAAGATGCAATCCCTGCTTTAAAGCCTGCTGCATTTTAGTAAAACTCTCTTTGCGGCTATTTTCGCTTTTTCTATCTACTAAAATAGAACCAGACTTATAAATAATATTGAATAATGGAATCTTTGCCAGCTCTGCTTTTGCGAGTGTTTTATTAGGGCCAGGCACCCAAGGCGACGATACAGGAATATCCACAAAAGAATTGTGGTTGATGACCACCACATAATTTTCGCCCTTTTTAAAATGCTCTTTGCCTTTGCGACGCACGGGGCAAAATACAAGCGGCATATAAATACCCATCCATATCCTGAAAGCGCTATAACTAAGCTTGGAGCGAACGGGATCTTTAAACAGCAACGAAATACCGGTGGGAATAACTACTACCAGCATCGTAGCGATGAACAACAGAATGCCGTAGCAGAAATATATATGACCGAGTATGCGTTTGAAAATATTCATCAGGTGCGCAAAAATACAAAATCAATGTATTACACGCTCTTCAATTCTGTAACCAGCTCTTGCAGCACTTTCTTGGCATCTCCAAATAGCATAGAAGTTTTAGGCTTGAAGAATAAGTCGTTCTCGATGCCGGCATAGCCCGGTTTCATACTTCGCTTATTAACGATAATATGTTCGGCCAATTCTACTTCCAATATAGGCATGCCATAAATAGGACTGGCCGGGTCTTCTTTAGCGGCAGGATTTACTACGTCATTGGCACCCAAAATCAATACCACATTGGTGCTGGAAAATTCCGGATTGGCCTCCTCCATTTCCACTAATTTCTCGTAAGGCACGTCTGCCTCTGCCAGCAGTACATTCATGTGACCCGGCATACGTCCTGCCACAGGATGGATACCGTATTTCACTTCCACACCTTTTTCTTCCAGCAATTTTTCTAATTCGTGACAGGCATGTTGCGCCTGTGCAACCGCCAATCCATAGCCGGGAATGATATACACCTTGCGCGCGTAAGCCATCAGTACGGCAGTGTCATTCAGCGATATTTCTTTGAAATTACCTTGCTCTTTACTACCACCGGACACACCAGCTTTATTGCCGCCCATCGCACCAATCAATACATTTTTGAGTGAACGATTCATCGCCTTGCACATCATAATAGTAAGAATAGTGCCTGCCGAACCTACTAAAATACCGCCGGTAAGCATTACAGGATTATCATACAAAAATCCGCCACAAGCCGCTGCCACGCCCGTAAAGGAGTTGAGCAACGAAATAACCACGGGCATATCAGCACCGCCTATTGGCATAACAAAAAGGACGCCGTAAATCACGCATAAGCCTAAAATTCCGTAGAAATATAAAGTTGACATTTGCGCACTTCCTGTCAAAAGAAGTATTGTGAGCAGTATAATTCCACCAAATAAAATAAAATTAATTAATTGGGCTGCTGGAACCGATCTGTCTCTTACTTTACCATTTAACTTGCCCCAGGCAATCATACTTCCCGAAAATGAAACGGTGCCAATAATTAAACCAATTGCTATGATAAAGAGTATTCCTGTCTGGGATTCCCAGGAAAAAGATGGTACACCGTATGTCACTTGGTCAAAAGCCTTATGCTGTAAATTATTAAACTCAACAATCGAAATCAACATAGCGCAAGCCCCGCCCATACCATTAAATAGACTTACCATTTCCGGCATCGCGGTCATTTTCACTTTCTTGGCAGCCATTGTACCTACGACTGTCCCTATAATGAGTCCGCCGAAAATCCAGCCATAGTTGCCCAGCCTTAGATGCGTTTCATGATTTTCGTATAAAAAAATAGTTGCGAAAATGGCTATTCCCATTCCAAAAGCCGCTGTCAGATTGCCTTTGCGCGCTGTATCAGGGTGCGACAACATTTTTAAGCCAACAATAAAAGTGATGGAACCGATTAGGTAAGAAAGTAATAATATGGCGTTCATAAAGAAAAATTCCAAGTTTAAAAATCCAAATTCCAATAATGAATCTGTTATACTTTAAGGCAATTATTTAGGATGGCAGACAATAAATATCCAAGTTTAAAAATCCAAATTCCAATAAAGAGTCTGTCGTTACTTTACTATACTATAATTGATTTAGGATGACAGACAATGGTAGCCTCGTCAAAATCCAAATTCCAATGAGGAGTCTGGTATACTTTAAGGTAATTTATTTAGGATGGCAGACAATATTCTTCTTAATTCATCGGCTTCCCTGTATAATTTTTCAATTGTAATGTTGTCCTCTGTAATTAATAGCTTCGTCCAGTACATCGTTTCCTTTGCTTCTTTTCTGGCTATCCTCAACTTCATCTTTTGGTCTTGCTTACCAAGGTTTTCGTTTGCTTCAATATAGTTTGCACCGATAGAAGACGACGACCTGATTATTTGTTTGATATACACAAGATTTATTGTGTTATGCTTTGAATTCCTACAAAAGTCCCTAACAGCTAATGCAAATTGTTCGCACCTGATTTCTAAATCATAAGCCATCAAAATTTAATTTTTAGATTTTGGAAATTTTGAATTTCGTACTTGGAACTTGGCAATTGGAATTTGGCAATTGGAATTTTGAATTTGCTATTTCTTTTTCTTCTTAAACATCTCCAGCATTCTGTCGGTAACTACAAAGCCACCCACAACATTGAGTGTGCCCAACACTACCGCTAAAAAGCCTAAAATCAACGCCAGATAATTGTCGGGCTCGGCCTCGCCCATTATAATAATTGCACCTATTACCACCACACCGTGTATAGCATTCGCACCACTCATCAATGGTGTGTGCAGCACCGATGGTACGCGCCCTATTATCTCAATGCCTAAAAAAACCGACAGGATAACAATCGTTATCAGGCTATAATGTGTCGTAAAGAAATTAGTAAGTTGTTCCATTTTGAGAATTTTAACTCCTGTATAAAATTTTGAATTTACGCCAACAACGCTGCCACTCTTTCATTCACTATTTTGCCATCGTGCGCTATACAACAGCCCTTCACCAAATCGTCTTCAAAATTCAGGTTCAATGCGCCATCTGCCGTTGCAATCAACTTCAGGAAATTCTGTACATTTTTGCTGTACATTTTACTGGCGTCTGCAGGCGCGGTGCACATCAGTGACGAGTTGCCTATAATTGTAACACCGTGCTGCATTACCGACTTGTTGTCTTCCGTAAACTCTGTATTACCGCCCGTTGCAGCCGCCAAATCTATAATTATCGAGCCTGGTTTCATGGCTGCAATCATATCTTTCGTAATCAATATAGGCGCACTTCGTCCCGGTATTTGTGCTGTGGTAATTATCACGTCCGATTTTGCGGCGTGTTCAGCTATTTTAGCCTTTTGCTTTTGTTGAAATTCTTCGCTTTGCTCCACTGCATAGCCACCGGCTTTGCTGGCATCGGCAGCACCATCCACCTCTATAAACTTAGCACCAAGGCTCATCACTTCTTCTTTTACAGCTGGACGGGTATCAAATACCTCCACCACGGCGCCTAACCTGCGTGCAGTTGCAACGGCTTGCAGTCCGGCTACACCGGCACCCAGTATCATTACTTTAGCAGGCGGAATACTACCGGCTGCTGTCATAAACATCGGGAAATAGCGCGGATAAGTAGTAGCAGCAAGCAATACAGCTTTATAGCCCGATATATTGGCTTGTGAACTGAGCACATCCATCGCTTGTGCTCTGGTAGTGCGTGGCAGTGTATCCAGACTGAAAACCGTAGCACCTTTTTCCGCCCACTGAGCCATCTCCTGTGCATTAAATAGCGGCTGAAAAACGCCAATGTAAACCTTGCCTTGCATCGGCGTCTGTTCCGGCTTGTTGATCGATAAAATAATATCTGCCTGTTGCATCAGCTCAGCAGGAGAAGCAACTACAGTGGCGCCTGCATCTATATATTGTTGGTTGGTATGAAATGCCTTTGCACCGGCGTCCTGCTCAATGATAACAGATACATTCGCCTTGCCAAGCGCGGCAACCGTTTCGGGCGTAAGGGATACACGAGTTTCGTGTTGAGGTTCTTTCAATACACCTATTTTAATCATAGAAGATTGAAATTTTTAGGTTGTGAAATGATACTTGCTGACACAAAATAGTAAATTGATTTTTATCAGCAAATTTTATTGGAAAAACATTTTGGCATAAAAAGAATGCCCTATTTTTGTCGCTGTTACACAATCATCATATATAAAAAATACACAGCCTTATGGCACTCGATAAAAAGCAAATCGCACGTCGCATCTCTCAGGAATTGAAAGATGGCATGTATGTAAACTTAGGAATTGGTATCCCTACCCTGGTCGCTAATTTTGTACCGGATGATATCGAAATAGAACTGCAAAGTGAAAATGGAATGTTGGGTATAGGCCCTTTCCCTACTGAGGAAGAAGTAGATGCTGACTTGATTAATGCAGGTAAGCAAACAGTTACGCTGCGCAAAGGTGGCAGCTTTTTTGACAGCGCATTAAGCTTTGGTATGATTCGCGCGGGAAAGGTAGACCTGACTGTATTGGGTGCTATGGAAGTTGCCGATAACGGCGATATAGCCAACTGGAAAGTACCGGGCAAAATGGTAAAAGGTATGGGCGGTGCAATGGACTTGGTAGCCTCTGCAAAGAATATCATCGTAGCCATGCAGCATACTGATAAGGCGGGTAATTCTAAATTATTACCACAATGCTCACTGCCTATCACGGGTTTAAAATGTGTAAAGAAAGTTGTTACAGATTTAGGCGTTTTTGAAATTACGGCTGATGGCTTTGTATGCCAGGAGTATGCGCCGGGCGTAACAATCGAAGAAATAAAATCAAAAACTGCCGGCCGTTTGGTTATTGCAGATGATGTAAAAGAAATGACGGTTTAGTAGAAATAATTTTAGAAAATAATAGCG
>PJTT01000407.1_pt1 | contig 36789 bp, 38 predicted proteins | sample 1512261 | NCBI WGS metagenome assembly PJTT01 (sample SAMN08177685, study PRJNA422409) | Soil metagenome, whole genome shotgun sequencing project. | isolation source: Soil (2) enriched on wood chips | place: USA: Madison | collected 2015-01-15
GCGCGGCCAGCGACCATGCGGCGGCGGGATGCGATCGAGCGGGACTGGGGCGGATTGGGAAGATCCGTCGCGTCCGGGGACCTGGCGCTGGCCAGGCCCGCCCGCCGTCGGCTTGGGCGAGGACTACAGAGCACCCCTCTCCTCGTCGCCGCTTGAAAGGGAAACCTCGAAGGCGGTCCTGGTAAGGCGTTAAGAGCGCCGCCGCCCGGGAAGCCGGCAGCCAAACGACCGCGCGGAGCGTCTAGGCTTCGTCAAAACGGTATCTGTCTACACACCTCCGGGCGTCGCCCGGGCGCTCCGCTCTCCTTCATCAGCTCAGCGGTTCACCGCTTGAGATCGAGAAGTCGTGCGTCCAGGAACCTCCCCCTCTGGGGGAGGCGGCCGAAGGCCGGTGGGGGGCCGTTTTCAGCTTTCGAGGCGTCGGATATCTCGCACCAACTCCCCCCTCCGATCGCTGCGCGATCACCTCCCCCACAGGGGGAGGCTCCTCGCGAGCGGCCGCCACCTTCTCCCGCAAGGGGGAGAAGCCCCCCTACTCCCCCCTCGCCTCCTCGCCCAGGAACCGCACCTTGGCCCCCTTCTCCACCGCTGCCCCCAGCTGCTGCGCGTCCCAGTTGGTCAGGCGCACGCAGCCGTGCGAGGCGCGCTTGTTGACCAGCTTGGGATCGGGCGTGCCGTGGATGCCGTAGGTGTCCTTGGTCAGGTCGATCCAGGTCGAGCCGACCGGATTGTTCGGCCCGGCCTTGATGGTCAGCTTGCCCTTGGGCTTGCCGAAGGTCAGGCGCGAGGGGTCGTAGGTGTAGGTCGGGCGCGGGGCCACGGTGCGCACCGCCCACTCGCCGCTGGGGGCCGGACGCTCGGTGCTGCCCACCGTGGCCGGATAGACCGCCAGCAGGTTGTCCTGACCGTCATAGGCCCGCACCTGGCCGACGCCCTTGTCGATGTCGATCCGCGTCACCTTGGCCGGCAGCTCGCTCGGACCCAGGGCCGCCACGGCGATGCGGGTCCCGGCCTTGCCGAAGTCGGCCCCGGGATTGAGGGCCTGCAGCAGCGCCTCGTCCATGTGGAAGCGCTCGGCCAGGGCCTCCAGCGGGCTGGTGTAGGAAAGCGCCGGCAGCCTGGCCATCGCCTCGTAGTCGTCCTTGGGGATCGTCTTGGCGTACGGCCCGTCCGCGTCCTCCTGCGTGATCACGTAGTCGGTCATCACCTGGCCGCCGTCGGCCTCGATCAGCGCCTTCCACAGGTCGGGCGTCACCTCGCCGTCGACCGTGAGGCCCTGCGCCTGCTGGAAGGCCTCGATGGCCAGCCTCAGGTTCGTGCCGGTCACCCCGTCGATCGATCCCGGCGAGAAGCGGGCCCGGTCGAGCAGCACCTGCACCCGCACGAGAGACGGCGCGATCATCGACGGATCGGCCGGCGGCGCGGTCTGCGGGCCGGCCGCCTCGACGGCCTGGGCCAGGGGCGAGCGGTCGGCCGAAGCGACCTTCGACGACTGTGGGGCCTGAGCCGCCGCGGGCGGCGGCGGCGCCTCGGCCTTCCGCTCCCCGCGCGAGCAGGCCGCCGCCAGGACGCATCCGGCCAGCAGGGCCGCGAGACGAAGGGTCGAAGGCATCGCATACTCCACGCACGAGGAACGTCTTGCAGGTCTCAAGCCTTGAGCCATGGCGAAGTTCCGGAGGCGGTGCGCTTGGCGGCTCGATGGCGAAGGGGGACGAGGGAACGGCGGCGCGGCCGGCGGCTGGGCTCGATCCTGCTCGTCCTGCTGCTGACGGGCTGCGTGGCCGGGGCTGGATGGCTTTTCTGGCCGACGAGCGCCCCGCCGCCAGAAACCCCGACCGGCGACGGCGCCGACGAGCCGGTCGCCGCCGCCCCGCAGTACGTGCCGTCCAACGATCCGCCGGCCGCGCCGCTGGCGCCCCTGCCGCTGGACGAGACCTGCGAAGGCTCCGCCCCGCCCGGCGCGGCCCAGGCCAACGCCGACAGTCTGAACACCATGAGCTGGGCGCCGTTCGGCCGGCAGGAGGTCGGCTGGACCATCTACGCCCCGCGCATCGGCGCCGAGCTGGCCACCGCCTGCGGCCCCGGCACGACCCGCTTCGCCGCCGCCCTGGCCGGCTGGCAGGCCGGCCATCGCCTGGCGCCCACCGGCGTGCTCGACGGCGCCACCTTCGACGTCATGAAGACCCGCTGGACCCTGGCCCGCCCGTTCGCGGCCATCAACGCCCGCGGCGAATGCCCCAACGCGCCCGCACAGTCAGGCCTCTCGGCTGCCCGTTCCGACGAGGTCTATGGGAGCAAGCCGGCCTATCTGCGGCCCGGCGCGCTCGACGCCTATCGCCGGCTGGTCGAGGCCGCCCGCAAGGACGGCGTGGTCTCGGCCCGCGACCCGCGCGTGCTGACCATCTTCTCCAGCTTCCGCGACCCGGCCGCCGACGCCGCCCGCTGCGCCCGCGACAACAACTGCCAGGGCGTCAGCCGCACCATCTGCTCGGCCCACCGCACGGGCCTCGCCATAGACCTCTTCGTCGCCGCCGCCCCGGGCTACGGCCCCGACTCCAGCACCGACGACAACCGCCGCTTCATGGCCCGGTCGGACGTCTATCGCTGGCTGGTGGTCAACGCCGGCCGCTTCGGCTTCGTCAACTACGTGTTCGAGCCCTGGCACTGGGAATGGACCGGCGAGCCGCCCCTGCCCGGCGTGCCGATCTCAAGCCTGCCTCAAGAAGGATCACAACCTCTCGATCAGGGGGCGCCTGCGCCTCAACCCGGCCAGAAAGCCTCCCCAAGTAAGACGCATGAAGTTCGCTGACGCTCACATACCCGGCCGGCGCGAGATTTTGGCCGGCCTCTTCGCCCTCCCCGCCGGCTCGGTCCTGGCGGCGCCGCGCGTGGCCGCCCCGCCGCGCCCGCCAATCGTCACCGTGCTGGGCGACTCGATCACCGCCGGCCTGGGCGTGCGTCCCGGCGAGGCGATGCCGGCCCGGCTTCAGGCGGCCCTGGCCGCGCGCGGCGTGAGCGTCCAGGTGCGCGCGGCCGGCCGCAACGGCGACACCAGCGCCGGCGGCCTCTCCCGCCTGGAAGGGGCTCTGGGCGCCGACACCACCCTCTGCGTCGTGGCCCTGGGCGGCAACGACCTGCTGCAGGGCCTGCGTCCCGAGGCGACGCGGGCCAATCTCCGCGCCATCCTCACCCGCCTGCGCGAGCGGCGCATCCCCGCCGTCCTGGCCGGCGTCAACGCCCCGGCCCTGCTCGGCGCCGACTACGCCCGCCGCTTCAACGCCGTCTACACCGATCTCGCCCGCGACTTCGCCGTCCCCCTGCTGCCCAACCTCCTGGCCGGCATCGGCGGCTCGCGCCGCTACATGCAGAACGACGGCATCCACCCCAATGCCGAGGGCGCGCGGGTGATCGCGGCCAACCTGGCGCCGGTCGTGGCCCAGGCCCTGGCGCGAGGGACGGTGGTGGCGGTGCGCTGAGGAACCTCCCCCTATGGGGGAGGCGGCAGAAGGCCGGTGGGGGGCCGTTTTCAGCTTCCGAGGCGATGGCAGTCTCTGCGCCCACGCCCCCCACCGATCGCTACGCGATCACCTCCCCCACAGGGGGAGGTCCCCTGTCAGACGAACCACTCCACCGCCACCAGCACCACCCCGGCGATCCAGGCCGTCTCCACGACCATCAGCGCCACGGGCCTCCAGCCGGCGGTCATCACGTCCTTGAACGAGGTCTTCATGCCCAGGCCCGCGATCGCCGTGACCAGGCACCAGCGGCTGATCTCGGCCGCGCCGTCGACCGCGATCTTCGGCAGCCAGCCCAGGCTGTTCACCACCACCAGGGCCGCGAAGGCCACCAGGAACAGCGGCAGCTGCGGCCTGGCCCCCGCTCCGCCGCCCGGCAGCATCCGCGCCGCCAGGAAGGCGATGGCGAACACCACCGGCAGAAGCATCGAGACGCGAAGGAGCTTCACATAGGTCGCCACGTCGCCGGTGTGGGGCGAGATCATGTAGCCGGCCCCGACCACCTGGGCGACGTCGTGGATCGTGCCGCCCAGGAACACCCCGGCCTTGGTCTGGTCCAGATGCAGGGCCGCCGTCAGCAGCGGATAGGTGATCATGGCGATGGTCGACAGGGTGGTGACCACCACCACCGTCAGGATCGTGTCGCGCTCGCCGTCCTTGTCGCGCGGCAACACCGAGGCGATGGCCAGGGCCGCCGAGGCGCCGCAGATGCCGACCGCCCCGCCCGACAGCACCCCGAAACCCTGCCGCAGACCCATCCGCTTGGACAGGAACGCTCCCAGCAGGATCGTCGAGACCACCGCCACGATCACCGTCACGATCGGCGTAAGGCCGAGACTCAGGATCTGCCCCGCCGTGATCCGCGCCCCCAGCAGCGCGACGCCGAACCGCAGTATGGCCTTGGACGAGAACTCGATGCCCGGAACGCAGCGCCCCTCCTGGTGCAGAAAGTGGAACGTCATGCCCAGCAGCAGCGAGAACAGCATCACCGGCGCGCCGTAGTGCTGGGCCAGCCAGGTCGAGGCCAGGGCGATGGTCCCGGCCACCAGAACGCCGGGATAGAGCTTGATCAGCGCTGCCTGGCCGGGGAACCGCGCCTTGGCGGCGGTCGCGGGCTCGGGGCGCGACAGGCCCTCCATGCCTTCCAAGGATTGGAACAGCGCCCGCGCGGCGGCCGCGTCGGTGTCGAGATCGGAATTCATCGCCAGGCCCTTTGACGAGTCGCCATGCCGACGACGCCTTTCGTCTGGGCTCTGATGGCCGGGATGGCAAGTCGCCCAAGACCCTCCCCCTGAAGGGGGAGGTGTCGGCGAAGCCGACGGAGGGGGATGTGATTGCTGAGGTCTGGGCTAGCGAACGCCAGCAGGGACTTCCCCCTCCGGCCCTCCGGGCCACCTCCCCCTTCAGGGGGAGGATCGCTTCACCGCCACCAGCGCCGAGATATAGGCCTCCATCAGCCGCACCAGCTCGTCCTCCAGGGCCTGCGGATCCAGCGCCAGGCCCGGCTCGGCCGCCGCCGCGCGCAGCAAGCCGACGGCGGCGTGGGTCAGGACGAAGGCCGACTCCGGGGTCAGGTCGATCTGCAGCCGGGCCTTGCCGGCGATCGAGGCGAGGAAGGCCTGGTGATGCTGCTCCAGCACCGCGTCTCCCCGATGGAACATCGCCCCCAGCAGCGCCTGGCGCGTGGCCGGCGAGCCCTCGAAGCCGTTCATCAGCGCCCGCACGATCGGCCGGACGCTGCCCAGGTCCGGCCGTTCGATCAAGGTCTCCGCGATCGCGTCGCGCACGGCGCTGGTCCGCCGCTGGGCCAGGGCCGCCAGGATGTCCTGCTTGTCGGCGAAGTACTGATAGACCGTGCCGACGCTCACCCCCGCCCGCTCGGCGACGTGATTGGTGGTCAGGCGCTCGGGTCCGCCGCTCTCCAGAAGCTGAAAGGCCGCGTCGAGAATGGCGTCCACCGTGGCCTGGGCGCGACCCTGGCTCGGCGCTCTGCGTTGCTTTTCAGCCACTTGCGGACCCTCTTCACGCGCTCACCCTGCCTGAAGACAAGGCGAGTAGGAACATGAGCAATGCTTACATACGCTTGAGGCCGAGAACAGGTTCGCCTTCACCGGCGGACCGGAAGGAGCCCCGATGATCCGTCCTATCGAAGACGTCCGCGCCCGCGTCGCCTCGCAGAAGACCCGCCTGCCGGGCTTCTACGGCCAGATCGACTTCGACCGCACGCCCGAGCGCTTCACCGAAGACCCGAGCTTCGCCGTCGCCCGCGACCGCAACCCGCTGGGCGTTTCCGTCACCCAGGACGACCTCGACCGCGTCCGCGCCTACACCATGCTCGGCGACATCGTCGCCGACGCCTACGCCGCCCTGATCCCGCAATACGGCTTCCGCCGGCTGATCGACATGCTGACCACCGCCTGCGACCAGGGGATCGAGGCCGTGCCGGACGCGCCGCCGGAACTGGCCGCCTTCGTCGCCGAGATGGCGGCTGCGCCCGACTGGATCGACATGGACCTGGTGCGCGAGGGCCAGCGGCTGGAGCGCAACGCCGCCGCGTTCCTCGCCCCCTTCGCCATCCGCGGCGCGTTCGTGGCGACCTTCCTCAACAAGTACTCGGCCCTGCCCATGGCCCTGACCGGAACCCTGGGCGCCGAGACCGCCGCCAAGCGGGTCAACGAGACGGCCGCCTTCTTCGCCACCACCATCCTGCCCGGCGCGCTGGAGCCGCATGGCGAGGGCTTCAAGGCCGCCGCCATGGTGCGGCTGATGCACTCGATGGTGCGCTTCAACGCCCTGCGCTCGGGACGCTGGGACTCGGAGGTCTACGGCGTGCCGATCCCGCAGGTCGACCAGATGCCGGCCGGCCTGATCCCGGTCTTCCTGATGTCGTTCCAGATGCTGCGCAAGGGCCGCCGCCAGTTCACGCCGGCCGAGCGGGCCAAGGTGGAACTGAGCCGCTACCGCTGCTTCCTGCTGGGCCTGCCGGAAGATCTTCTGGCCGACACGCCCGAGGGCGTGGTGCGGATGATGACCGCCCGCGACAGCACCCTGCGCCGGGGCTTCGACGACGAGACCTGCGGCGCGCTGATCCGCGCCACCCTGGGCGCCTATCTGCCGCCGGACGAGAGCCCGGCCAACCGCCTGCACGACCGCATCGAGCGCCGCTTCGCCAAGGCCTTCTTCCTGCGCCACTTCCTGCGCGGCGACCGCAAGCGCGCGGCGAGCATGGGGATCGAGGTGGGTCCGGCCGACGAGGTCGTTTTCGTCATCGTGGCCCTGCTGGTCACCCTGCAGATGAAGGTCTTCGAACTGGCCGACCACGTGCCGGGCGTCCGCGAGTTGGCCGATGCGGCGCTGGTCCGCCGAATGCGCAGCTTGCTCAAGCGCTACGGCCACGCCGAATTCACCACCGATGCGGCGAACTACCGGCCGACCAATGCGAGGGCGGCGGCGGCCTGACCGCTGCGCGGCCCCCTCAGTCGCTCCGCGACAGCTCCCCCAGAGGGGGAGCATCTGCTCGGACTAGATCCTCCCCCTCTGGGGGAGGTGGCCCGAAGGGCCGGAGGGGGCTCGCCGCCAGGCGAGCTAGTCCGCGTCGTCGAAGTCGCCTTCGCCCCCCGTCTCCTCGTCGCCGGTCAGCGCCGTGTCCAGGCTGTCGATGATCTCGTCCATCTGCTCGGAGGTGATCGAGACGTAGATGGCGTCGCCGCCGACGGCCGAGACCAGCAGGCGGTAGCCGTCTTCGGTTTCCTGCAGGGAGAAGGTTTCCAGGGGCTGCAGCTTGGCCATCGAGGCGTCTTTCGTCGGGAGAGATCGGGAGCCCGCCGATGTAGGCCCGCGCTCGCCCCGTTTCAACGGACGTCTTTCAAGGTTCCCCGCCGCAGCAGGGCGATGTGGCAGGCGATCAGCACCTCGCGCTCGACCCACGGGAAGTCGGCGCGGGCGATCAGCAGCGAAACCAGGCCGTGCAGGCCCGCCCACAGGGTCTGGGTCATGCGCTGGACGTCGTCGTCGTGAGTCAGGCCCGCATCACGCATCTCGCCCACGATCTCGGCGAAGCGCTGGAAGGCGCCGATGCCCGCCATCATCGGACGGTCGCCGACCCGCTCCTTGTAGGACCCGTCCAGGCCCTTCTCGACCATGAAGGCCACGCGATAGGCGTCGGGCTCCTCCAGGCCGAAATCGACATAGACCCGCAGCGCCCGCTCGAAGCATTCAGCCGTGGGCTTGAAGCTGGCCCGCGCCTCCTCCATCCGCTCGACCAAGGTGGCGAAGGCCCGCACGCACAGCTCGGCGGTGATGTCGTCCTTGGTGGCGAAATAGGCGTAGAGGGCCGGCTGCGAGACGCCCGTGGCCTCGGCGATCTGGCGGGTCGAGACCGCGTGCAGGCCCTTCTCGCTGAACAGCCGCAGGGCCGCGTCCAGGATCTCCTCGCGTCGTTCGGCGCCCTGTCCCTTGGGTTTGCGGGGGGAACGGATCTTCGGCGCGGTCATCGTCCCTCCTTTCCGCAGCGGGGCCGGCTTGACAACCCACAATAATCGATCAGTGATTACTTATCACCGATCGATGATAGGGGCGAGGGCATGGACGGGGCGCGTGCTGGATATGGAGGCGTCGTCCTGCTCACGGCGCTGGCGACGGCGTCGGCCCTCGCTTTGGCGGCCTGCGGCGGCAAGGCGGCGGCGCCCGAAGCCGCCCCGCCCCCGGCGGTCGAGGCCGTCAGCATCGGCGCGCCCGGCGCGGCGTCGGACCTCACCGCCTCGGGCGCCTTGGAACGCCGCCGCGAGATGGCGCTGTCGTTCCGCATCCCCGGCGTCCTGACCCGCATGGCGGTCGAGGCCGGCGACAGCATCGCCGCCGGCCAGACCCTGGCCAGCATCGACCCGGCCGGGGTCGACGCCCGCCAGACCCAGGCCGGCGCCGACCTGGAGCGCGTGCGCCGCGACGCCGATCGGGCCCGCAAGCTCTACGCCTCGGGCTTCGTCGCCAAGGCCCGGCTGGACGACGCCGAAAGCGCGCTGAAGGCGGCCCAGGCGGCCAACGCCGGCGCGGCCTTCGATCGGCGCTGGGCGCGGCTGGCCTCGCCGGTCTCCGGCGTGGTCCTGGCCCGCACCGCCCAGGCTGGCGAGGTGGTGGCGGCCGGCCAGACGGTGCTGACCGTCGCCGATCTTTCCAGCCCGCTCGTCCTGCGCCTGCCGCTGCCGGCGCGCGACGCCGCCCGGGTCAGGGTCGGCTCCAGCGCCGCCATCACCGCCGACGCCCTACCCGGCCAGACCCTGACCGGCGTCGTCACCCGCCTGGGCCAGGCCGCCGACGCCCGCACCGGCGCGGTCACGGTCGAGATCGAGGTCCAGGCGCGCCCTGAACTGAAGAGCGGCCAGATCGCCTCGGCCCGCCTCAGCGCGCCGGCCGCCGACGCCTCGGCCCGCGCCGAATTCGCCCGCATCCCGGCCGAGGCCCTGCTGGAGGCCTCGGGCGACAAGGCCGCCGTGCTGCGCCTCGACGGAACCACCGCCCGCCGCACGCCGGTGCGCTTCGGCGGCTTCGACGGCGACGACGCCCTGGTCGCCGGCCTGCCTCCCGGCAGCCGAGTGATCACGGCCGGCGCCGGCTTCGTCTCCGACGGAGAAAAGGTCAGCGTCGTCGATCCGCGCGCCCTGGCGGCCCCGCCCCGCAAGGTCGCCGCCCCCCAGAGCGCTGCACGATGAACCTCAACCTCGCCGCCTTCGCCGTACGGCGCTGGCAGTTCACCATCGTGGTCTTCGGCCTGCTGGTGATGCTGGGCGTCAACGCCCTGATGACCGTGCCCCGGTCCGAGGACCCGCACTTCCCGATCCCCATCGTGCTGATCCGCGCCGTGCTCCCCGGCGCCGAGCCGGCCGAGATGGAGCAACTGGTCGCCGACCCGATCGAGACAGCGGTCTATGGCCTCGACAGCATCGACAAGGTCGAGAGCACCAGCCTCGACGGCGCGGCGGTCGTCCGCGTCTTCTTCACCTGGGACGTCGATCCCGAGCGCAAGTTCGACCAGGTGGTGCGCGAGGTGAACGCCATCAGAGGCAGCCTGCCCGCCGGCCTGCAAAGGCTGGACATCGAGCGGGTGCGCACCACCGAGGTGGCCATCGTCCAGGTGGCCCTGGTCAGCGACAGCCTGCCCATGCGCCGCATGGAGAAGGTCGCCGATCGGCTGTCCGAACGCCTCGACCGCGTCTCCGGCGTGCGCCAGACCCGCTACTACGGCGCCCCCGCCTCCGAGGTGCGGGTGTCGCTGGATCTGGCGCGGCTGGCCGCCCTTAAGCTGCCGGCCTCCGCCGTCGCCGACGCCCTGAAGTCGGCGGGTATCGAGGCCCCGATCGGCGCGGTCCAGGCCGGCGGGCGGCGCTTCAACGTCAAGTCCGGCGGGGCCTTCCGCTCGCTCGATACCGTCAAGAACACGCCCGTCCGCTCGCTCGGCGGCCAGGTGGTGCGGGTGCGCGACGTCGCCGACGTCGCCTGGGCCCAGGAGGAGCCGACGCACCTGACCCGCTTCGACGGCAAGCGCGCGGTCTTCGTCGCCGTCACCCAGAAGGACGGCCAGGACGTCGGCCGCATCACCAAATCCGTCGAGAAGGTGCTGGACGACTACGAGAAGGTGCTGCCGGCCGGGGTGAAGCTGGAACGCGGCTTCGTCCAGGCCCACAATGTCGACCACCGCCTGAAGAACCTGTTCCGCGACTTCGCCGTGGCCCTCGTTCTGGTGCTGATCACCCTGCTGCCGCTGGGGCCGCGCGCGGGCCTGGTGGTGATGGTGTCGATCCCGCTGTCCCTGCTGATCGGCCTGTCGCTGATCCAGGCCTTCGGCTTCACCCTCAACCAGCTGACCATCGCCGGCTTCGTGCTGGCGCTGGGCCTGCTGGTCGACGACAGCATCGTCATCACCGAGAACATCGCCCGCCGGATCCGCGAGGGCGAGGAGCGCACCTCCGCGGCGATCAACGGCTCGGGCCAGATCGCCCTGGCGGTGATCGGCTGCACGGCCACCCTGATGCTGGCCTTCCTGCCCCTGATGGCCCTGCCGGCCGGCTCGGGGGCCTATATCCGTTCCCTGCCGGTGACGGTGCTGTGCACGGTGGGTGCGTCGCTCTTCGTGTCGCTGACCATCATCCCGTTCCTGGCCAGCCGGGTGCTCGACAAGCATTCCGACCCCGAGGGCAACCGTCTGCTGCAAGCCGTCAACGGCGTGATCCACACCGTCTATCGGCCCGTGCTGCATCGAGCTCTCGCAAGACCCTGGCTGGCCCTGGCTATCATGCTGGCCCTCTGCGCCACGGCCGTGCCGATGCTGAAGGCGGCCGGCTCCAGCCTGTTCCCCGCCGCCGAGACCCCGCAGTTCGTGGTGCGGGTGTTCACCCCCGACGGCTCGTCCCTGGCCCGCACCGACGCGGCCCTGCGCTATGTCGACCAGCGCCTGGCGCGCGAGCCCGACATCGTCTGGCGCGCCGCCAACCTGGGGCGCGGCAATCCGCAGGTGTTCTACAACCAGTCCCAGCGCGAGAGCGCGGTGACCTATGGCGAGATGTTCGCCAGCCTGAAGGCCTGGGAGCCGGGCAAGAGCGAGCAGTTGCTCGATCGCCTGCGCGCCGACTTCACCCGCTATCCGGGCGCGCGGATCAGCGTCGAGGTGTTCGAGAACGGCCCGCCGATCGAGGCCCCGGTCGCCGTGCGGGTCACCGGCCGCGATCTGGGCGTGCTGAAGGCCCTGGCCGCCCGCGCCGAGGCGATCCTCAAGAGCACGCCCGGCACGCGCGACGTCGGCAATCCGGTGCGTCTGGACCGCACCGACCTCGACCTCGGCGTCGACGAGGCCAAGGCCGCCGCCCTGGGCGTGCCGGCCGGCGCCGCCCGCCGCGTGGCGCGCCTGGCGCTATCCGGCGAGGAGACCGCCCGCTTCCGCGACGCCGACGGCGACGACTACGCGGTCAAGGTGCGCCTGCCGATGGAGGCCGTCGACGGCGCCGACCGCAACGCCCTGTCGGCCCTGTCGAGCGTCTATGTGCCCACCGCCGACGGCGAGGCGGCGCCGCTGTCGGCCATCGCCGCGCCGAACCTGAAATCCAGCCCCGCCCGCATCGACCGCTTCGACCGCGAGCGCACGGTGACGGTCACCGCCTTCGTCCGCACCGGCTACCTGACGGACAATGTGACCAAGGACGTGCTGGCGCGCCTGCAGAAGGAGCTGCCCATGCCGCCGGGCTACGCCCTGAGCCTGGGCGGCCAGGCCGAGGCGCAGTCGGAAAGCTTCGCGGGGCTCGGGGCTGCGGTGATGGTCGCCGTGTTCGGGATCCTGGCCGTGCTAGTCCTGGAGTTCCGCAAGTTCAAGACCGCCCTGGTCGTGGCCGGCATCATCCCCTTCGGGGTGTTCGGCGCGGCGGCGGCCCTGTGGCTGACCGGCAATTCGCTGTCGTTCACCGCCACCATCGGCCTGATCGCCCTCATCGGCATCGAGATCAAGAACTCGATCCTGCTGGTCGACTTCACCGAACAGCTGCGCCGCGACGGCATGAGCCTGCACGACGCCATCGAGAAGGCCGGCGAGGTGCGTTTCCTGCCGGTGCTGCTGACCTCGGCCACGGCGATCGGCGGGCTGATGCCCCTGGCGCTCGAACGCTCCGGCCTCTACTCGCCCCTGGCCATCGCCATCATCGGCGGGCTGGTCACCTCGACCGTGCTGTCGCGGGTGGCCACGCCGGTGATGTACTGGCTGACGGCGCGGGGAGAGGAACGCTGATCCTTCTCCCCTTGCGGGAGAAGGTGGCGGCCAAAGGCCGACGGATGAGGGGTAGAAAGGCCTGTCCGCTAGTTTCTGAGAGACCCCTCACCCGACCTGCTTCGCAGGCCACCCTCTCCCGCAAGGGGAGGGGGATGATTTATGGCTTGCTACCGGTGTCATGTTTCGTGCTAGCCCTTGCGGCAAGCTCGCCAGAAGCGCCGGAGGAAGACCAAGATGGATCGTCGCAGCCTGCTGCTGACCGCCGGAGCGGCGGCCGCCGCCAGCGCCCTGCCCGCCCACGCCAAGCCCTCCAGCCCTGCCCGCTCGCCGATCGTGACCACCGCCGCCGGCAAGGTGCGCGGCGCGACAACCGCCGACGGCGTCCACGTGTTCAAGGGCCTGCGCTACGGCGCCGACACCGGCGGGGCCAACCGCTTTTCCCCGCCCCGCAAGCCCCTGCCCTGGACCGGCGTCGCCGACGCCCTGGCCTATGGCGCGGCCTCGATGCAGACCGGCAAGGGAGAAGACGGCGAGACCCTCTCCGAGGACTGCCTCTTTCTCAACGTCTGGACCCCCGCCAAGGCCGGCAAGGCGGGCCTGGCCGACGGCGGCAAGCGGCCGGTGATGTTCTACATCCACGGCGGCGCCTACAACGGCGGCTCGGGCGGCAGCCCCTGGTACGAGGGTGCCAAGCTGGCCAAGCGCGGCGACGTCGTGGTGGTCACCGTCAACCACCGCCTCAACGCCTTCGGCTATCTCTATCTGGCCCGCCTGTTCGACGACCCCAGCGTCGCCGACAGCGGCAATGTCGGCCAGCTCGACCTCGTTCTGGCCCTGCAATGGGTGCGGGACAACATCGCGCAGTTCGGCGGCGATCCGGACCGGGTCATGCTGTTCGGCCAATCGGGCGGCGGGGCCAAGATCGCCACCCTGCTGGCCATGCCGGCCGCCAAGGGCCTGTTCCACCGCGCCGTCACCATGAGCGGCCAGCAGGTCACCGCCGGCGGCCCGTTCAACGCCACCAAGCGGGCCAAGCTGTTCCTGGAGAAGCTGGGGATCAGCGACCTGGCGGCCCTGCGCGCCCTGCCCGCCGACCAGTTGCTGAACGGCCTGAAGGCCGTCGATCCGGTGGCTGGCTCCGGCGGCGTCTATATGGGTCCGGTGCTGGACGAGCGGTCGCTGACCCGCCATCCGTTCTTCCCCGACGCCTCGCCGCTGGGCCTCGACGTGCCGCTGATCTGCGGCAATACCCACGACGAGACGCGCGGCTTCGCCGGCTGGGACCGCAAGGTGTTCGACATGACCTGGGAGCAGGTGGTCGAGAAGCTGCCCGGCCAGTTCAACGCCCGCATCGACATCGACCCGGCCACGGTGGTGGCGGCCTATCGCAAGCTGTACCCGGCCTATTCGCCGTCGGACGTCTATTTCGCCGCCTCGACCGCCGGCCGTTCGTGGAAAGCCGCGATCCTGCAGGCCGAGGCCCGCGCCGTCACCCCCGCGCCGGCCTGGGTCTACCAGGTCGACTGGAAGTCGCCCAAGGACGGCGGCGTCTGGGGCGCGCCCCACACCATCGACATCGGCCTGGTCTTCGGCACGCTGGACGCCAAGGGCTCGATCGTCGGGACCGGTCCGCGCAGCGAGGCGATGTCCAACACCCTGATGGACGCCTTCGTCGCCTTCGCCCGCAACGGCGATCCCAACTGCGCGACCATCCCGAAGTGGGAGCCCTACACCCTGCCCCGTCGCCAGACCCTAGTGTTCGACGAAACCACCCGCATGCAGGATGACCCGCGCGGCGGCGAGCGCGAACTGTTCAACAAGGTGCCGTTCACGCAGTTCGGGACGTGATTTGAAACCTCTCCCATAGGGAGAGGGAGGGGCCCGCCGCGTAGCGGTGGGAGGGTGAGGGGTTTCACCCTCACCGCAGTGCCCTGGATCGTGCCGGCACGCTGGCCGGCCTCGTAACCCCTCATCCTCCCACGCCTACGGCGCGGGCCCCTCCTTCTCCCTATGGGAGAAGGATTAGATCAAGCCGCGACCTCGCCCTCTTCGTCGCCGTCCTCGTCGTCGAACTCGTCCTCGTCGGGACCCAGGGACTCATCCCGCAGGAGCTCGATCTGGTCGGCGACGTCGGCGATGGTCTCGTCGTCGATCCCGGCGGCTTCCAGGGCCGCGGCCAGATGGCCGATGACCAGGTCGAGCTCGTCGTCTTCCAGGCTGTTGGCGCCCAGCCAGACGAAGGCCAGGTCCTGGTCGCCGCGCGCTTCGGCCGCGTCGGGATCGAGGGCGGCGGCCACGAAGGCGCGGGCGCCGGGGGCGATCTCGCCGCCGAACAGGTCCTTCAGGCGCTCGTCGGCCTGGGCGCGGGCGAAGAAGTCGGAGATCACCGACTGGGCGGCGGCCTCGCCGCCGATGCGTTCATAGGCCGTCATGCCGTCCTCGCGGGAATTGGGGAACGGCGAAAACGTTAACACGGACCACAAAGGCCGTGCGTGAACCCTGGGCGATGGTTTCGTGACAACCTGGCCGTGAGCGGCCGAAACGAAAAACGCCCCGCCTTTCGGCGGGGCGTCTGTCTCTTACTTCGCGCCGTTTATTTCGCCTTGTCCATCAGGCCGGCGAAGCGCTCGAAGATGTAGAGGCTGTCGGTCGGGCCGGGCGAGGCTTCCGGGTGGTGCTGGACGCTGAACACCGGCTTGTCCTTCAGGGCGATGCCGGCGTTGGTGCCATCGAACAGCGAGACGTGGGTCTCCTGCACCGGCTCGGGCAGGCTTTCGCTGTCCACGGTGAAGCCATGGTTCATCGACACGATCTCGACCTTGCCGGTGGTCAGGTCCTTGACCGGGTGGTTGGCGCCGTGGTGGCCCTGTTCCATCTTCACGGTCTTGGCGCCGAGCGCCAGGGCCAGCATCTGGTGGCCAAGGCAGATGCCGAACACCGGCTTGCCGCTGGCGACCAGCTTCTGGATTTCCGGCACGGCGTATTCGCCGGTCGCGGCCGGGTCGCCCGGGCCGTTGGACAGCAGCACGCCGTCGGGATTGCGAGCCAGGATGTCCTCGGCCGAGGTGCTGGCCGGCACCACTGTGGCGCGGGCGCCGACATGGGCCAGGGCGCGCAGGATGTTGCGCTTCACGCCGTAGTCGATGACGACCACTTCGTACTTGGGCTTGTCGAGCTTGGCGTAACCCGCCGGCCACGACCACAGGCCCTCGTCCCAGGTGAAGGTCTGGGTGGTGGAGGCGTCCTTGGCGAGATCCAGGCCGACCACGCCCGACCAGTCGCGGGCCTTGGCCTTCAGGGCCTCCAGGTCGAACTTGCCTTCGGGCGAGTGGGCGATCACGCCGTGCGGCATGCCGGTCTCGCGGATCTTGCGGGTCAGGGCGCGGGTATCGACGCCGGCCAGGCCGACGACGCCGCGGCGCTGCATCCAGCCGTCGAAGTCGCTGTTGGCGCGCCAGTTGGCCGGATCGGTCGGAACGTCGCGGAAGATCGCGCCGCGAGCGGCCGTCTCGGCCACGCCGGTGACCTGCTCGACGTCTTCGGCGTTCGTGCCGACATTGCCGACGTGCGGGAAGGTGAAGGCCACGATCTGGGCCATGTAGGACGGGTCGGTCAGGATTTCCTGGTAGCCGGTCATGGCGGTGTTGAAGCACACCTCGCCGACCGCATCGCCGACCGCGCCGCAGCCGACGCCTTGCAGGACGGTGCCGTCAGCCAGGACCAGAACGCCAGTAACGCCGGGGAGAAGGTCTTGGGACATCTCGGAAAAGCGCCTCCAGAACGCATGGTCATTTTCGCAAAAAGGCGGGCCGGGGAGAACCCCGCCCGCCTGCGCAAACGGCGGCGTGTTTAGGGACCTTGGGAGGGGGGGTCAACCCCTTGGATCACGCGTTTTCCCGCCGCCCGCCACATTACCGTGATCGACGAAGACGCCCCCTCGCGCGCGGGGCCCTCAAGCCCTTATGGTGCGGGGCTTCAACGCATAAGAACACGGGAGGACGGCCCATGCTCGAACTGCGCCCCAATTGCGAATGCTGCGACCGCGACCTGCCGCCCCAGAGCGACCAGGCCCGTATCTGCACCTTCGAGTGCACCTTCTGCGCCGATTGCGCCGACGCCCGATTCCAGGGCGTCTGCCCCAATTGCGAGGGCGACCTGGTCGCCCGGCCAATCCGGCCCGACGGCAAGCTGCACCGCTTTCCCGCCTCGCTGCGGCGGATCAACAAGGCCCACTCGGCCTGTCCACAGCCGCCCCCTCGCCCCGCTCCCGGACCCGCTCCGGACGGCCGGGGTGTGGCGCTTTAAGCGCACCCTGGTTCAATCGGTCGCACGCCTGGATCGTTCGGCGGTTCACGGTCGTTAACTCGTCAGGCCCCACAAGCTTGGGCTTGAACGAGGAGACCAGAGCCATGACCGTCGCCGTCCACGATCGCACCGTCGCCGCACCGCGCGCGTCGAAGATCGCCTGGTCGCGCCTCCCCGGTCAAAGTCTGGCAGGTCAGGCCCTCGGCCTGGTGCTGAGCGCCGGCATCGTCGCCAGCGGCGCGCTATTCGTAATCCTCAGCTTCTGAACTTAAACGGGTCCGGCCGATTGCCTTCGGGCTCTGGTCGTGCACCGTGCGGGCGCCTCTCAGTTGCGAAGGAGCCCGCGCGATGTGCGACGACGACATCCACCAAGGCCTGGTCCATGATCCGCGCGTCTCGCGCCGCGCCTTCGGCCTGATGACCGCCGCGGCCGGCGGCCTGGCCGCCACCGCCGCCCGCGCCGACGACAAGGTCGTGGAGACCGACGTCGTCATCAAGACGCCCGACGGTGAGGCAGACGCGGCGCTGTTCAAGCCGGCCGGAAAGGGCAAATGGCCCGCCGTGCTGATCTGGCCCGACGTCATGAGCCTCCGCCCCGTGTTCCGCGACATGGGCCGCCGCCTGGCCGCCCAGGGCTATGTCGTGCTGGTTCCCAACCTCTATTACCGGGTCAAGAAGGCGCCGGTGGTCGAGGGGACGTTCAACTTCGCCAACCCCGAAGACCGCGCCAAGATCACGCCGCTGCGCGCCACCGTCACGCCGGAAGGCACCGACAAGGACGCCCTGGCCTATGTCGCCTTCCTCGACGCCCAGAAGGAAACCGACAAGGGCAAGAAGGTCGGGGTGCAGGGCTACTGCATGGGCGGGCCGCTGGCCTTCCGCACCGCCGCCGCCGCGCCGGGTCGCATCGCCGCCGTCGCCAGCTTCCACGGCGGGGGCCTGATCACCGACCAGCCGACCAGCCCGCACCTGCTGATCCCCAAGACCCACGCCGAGTTCCTGATCGAGATCGCCGACAACGACGACCAGAAGGAACCGGAGACCAAGGACAAGCTGAAGGCCGCCTTCGCCGCCGCCAAGCGCCCGGCCAAGGTCGAGGTCTTCGCCGGCGCCGCCCACGGTTGGACGGTCAAGGGCAGCCAAGTCTACAACGAGACCGCCGCCGAAACGGCCTGGGCCAACCTGCTGGACCTCTACAAGCGAACCCTGCGGTGATGTAGACGGAGGAGATGAGCCTCATCACCACGGTCGGCGTCGACGCCGACGACACCCTCTGGCACTGCGAGACCCTGTTCCGCCTGTCGCACCAGCGGTTCGTCGAACTGCTGGCGGAATTCGGCGACGAGGAGCGGATCAACGCCCAGCTGGCCGTGACCGAGAAGAAGAACCTTCGGGTCTACGGCTACGGCGCCAAGGGCTTCACCCTGTCGATGATCGAGACCGCGCTGGACCTGACGGACGGCGCGGTCTCCACCCGGGTGATCCGCGAGATCCTGGCCGTCGGCCGCGAGATGCTGACCGAGCCGGTCGAGCCCCTGCCCGGCGTCGAAAAGGCCCTGGCCGAGCTTTCCAAGCGCTATCGCCTGATCCTGATCACCAAGGGCGACCTCCTGCACCAGGAGCAGAAGCTGGCCGCCTCGGGCCTGGGCGACCTGTTCGCCGCCGTCGAGATCGTCTCGGAGAAGGACGCCGGCACCTATCGCCGGGTGTTCGAGCGCTACGGCACGGGCGCCGAGCAGGCGCTGATGGCCGGCAACTCGATGCGGTCCGACATCCTGCCGGCTCTGGAAGCCGGCGCCTGGGGCGCCCTGATCCCCTACCCGCTGGTCTGGGCGCACGAGGCGGCGGAAGCCCCGCAGAACCACCCGCGCTATGTGGAGCTGGCTTCGATCAGCGCGCTGCCGGCGTTCGTGGATCACGTATCCGGTTCCCTTCTCCCATAGGGAGAAGGTGGCGCGAAGCGCCGGATGAGGGGTTAGGGACGGGAGACGGCGTGCCGGCACGACGTCAAACCTCGTAACCCCTCACCCTCCCACCGCTTCGCGGCAGGCCCCTCCCTCTCCCTATGGGAGAGGTTTCCTCTTCTTCCCCCACCCCGCGATCGCATCCCGCGCCGGCTTCTCGAAATACATCAGCGACGCATAGCTCACCGGGATCAGCACCAGCCCCCAGACCAGGCACCACAGCCGCATGACGTCGCCGGACAGGTGCAGCATGCCAAGACCCACCCAGTTCAGGGCGATCTTCAGCACGATCGGGTGGAGCATGTAGATCGAGTAGGAAAGCTGCCCCCACGGCGCCAGCCAGCGCACCACGGCGCCGGCCTTCACCGGCGCGTTGTCGGCCGCCACGCCCAGCAGGCCGACGGCGTAGCAGGCGAACAGCAGGATGCCGCGGTCCAGCTGCACGGCCGCGCCGGCCACGAAGGCGACGCACGATCCGAAGAACCACCACCGCGCCCCCGGCAGCCGGCCCAGCGGTCCGCGGATCCCATAGGCGATCATGCCGATCATGAAGCCCGGCGCGGCGCGGGCGATCCCGAAGTCGGCGGTCCACATGTGGAAGGGCTGAGCGGCGGAAGGGACGAACAGCGGCACGGCGAACAGCCCCGCCAGGATCGCCGCCGTGGCCAGGGTCAGCCAGGCCGTCCCCCGCCCGGCCAACCACAGCAGGACCGGCAGGATCAGGTACATCGCCCACTCGGCGCTGATCGACCAGCTGACGAAGTTGAAGGTCTGGGCCCGGCAGATGCCGAAGGCCTGCAGGTTCAGCAGGTTGGGCACGACACAGGCCGGGTCGTAGCGGCTGGGGTCGCGATCGTTGACCAAGCCCAAAACGCCGGCGACGGCGATGACGATGAAGACGCCCAGGGTCAGCCAGTGCAGCGGCATCAGTCGCGCCACCCGCTTCTGCAGGAACCAGCGGAAATCCGACACCGTGCGGATGCGGCCGGTATAGACGGCGCTGATCACATAGCCGGAGATCACGAAGAACAGGTCGACGAGCAGGCTGAAGCTCTTGACCGTGTCGTCCACCGCCTGCCAGCGGCCGTCGATATTGATGAACCGGTTGAAGTGGAAGACGACGATCAGCACCGCCCCGATCGCCCGCAGGGCGTCCAGGTGCAGCATGTCGTCGGAATCGGTCTTGAGCGGCGGAAACGGTTTCACGCCGCAGTGGTGAGCGCCCCCGTAACGACGGTCAAGTTCGGACGGTCAAGCTCGGCCAGCTGGCAGCTTGCGACGGATCACGCCCACCACGCTGTAGGCATAGGCCGCCGACACCCCGCAGAAGTCGGCGATCAGGTCGCCAAACGACATGTCGCGGCCCACGAAGTGCTGCACGATCTCGATCAGCGCGCCGAACGCCACCAGCACCGCCCCGATCCGCCAAAGCCGGCTCTTGGGCATGGCCAGGCACCCCAGCACGGCCAGGACGTAGAAGACGATGAAGTGCTTGGCCTTGTCCCACGGGATCAGCCCGACGCTGTCGTCGCCGGGCGTGACCGCCTTCCAGAAGGCGTAGGCGGCGGCCGCCGCGAACACGGCGAAGGCCAGCCAGTTGATCTTACGCTTGAAGCTGCGGGACATCAGGGCTCCTGGAGAGACGCGAGCCCTGCCCTAGCCGCTCACCTGGGGCTTGAAAATGGCGGCGGGCGGCCTTCACGGCTTTCATTCGAAAGCTGCACGGAAACTGCTTATCCCGACGGATCTTCCCAACCCGCGTCGATCAGGATCGCCAGCCGCTCGGCTTCGGAGAAATCCGACGCCATGCGTCCCAGCACCGGCATGCGCTTGTGGATCGCCACCACGGCGAGCGCGCTGCTGACCACATCGGGATCATCGGCCGTGCGCAGGGCGTCGAGCGCGGACGAGAACAGCGTCGTCCAGGCCTGCGCATAACCAGACGCCAGCCAGTCGGAAAGCGGCGGATTGCGATCATGGCCGCGCGACTGCTCGATGGTCGCCGCCAGGGCGTAGGCGTTCCAGCCGCCCGCCTTGCCGGCCGCCGCCAGCCGGGCCAGGTGCGGCACGGCGGCGTAGGAGGCCAAGTCGACATCGCCCTGGTGGTGAAGCTCTTCCCAGAGCTCGGACCAAGCAGCTTCTACATTCAGGCCATCCTCGATCGCCCGAAGCGCCTTTCGAGGATCGCAGGGCAGCCGATAGCCGCCAAGCAGGCCTCCCCATCGCTCGTCCGAGAAATCCATGCTCGCCTCCACGAAAAAGCCCCCGGCCTAGGCCGGGGGCTGATCGAACCCTAGAAGGTCTCCGCGAACTTTAGAAGGTCAGCGCGCGGGCTTCCTTCACGTGCGGCAGGGCCTGGATCTTGGCCAGCAGCTCTTCGCTCGGGGCCTGGTCGACGCCGACCAGGGCGATGGCGTCCTCGTCGGCCGAGACGCGGCCCAGGTTGAAGGTGGCGATGTTGACGCCCGCTTCGCCCAGCAGCATGCCCAGCGCGCCGATGAAGCCCGGCTTGTCCAGGTTGTTGATGTAGAGCATGGCCGGCGAGAAGCCCGCGTCCAGCTCCATGCCCTTGACCTCGACGACGCGCGGGGCGCCGGCGATCACCGTCCCGGCGAAGACGCGCTTGCCCTTCTCGGTGGTGATGGTCACGCGCAGCAGCGAGTCGTAGGTCGGGCTCTTTTCCTGACGGCTCTCGGAGACGGTGATGCCGCGCTCCTTGGCGACGGCCGGAGCCGAAACCATGTTGATCTCGGCCAGCATCGGCTTCAGCACGCCGGCCAGGGCGGCCGAGGTCAGCGGCTTGACGTTCAGGGCGGCGACTTCACCTTCGAAGGCGATGTCGATGGCCTTGATGCCGAAGTCGACCATCTGGCCGGCCAGGGCGCCGATCTTCTCGGCCAGGGCCACGAACGGCTTCAGCTTCGGGGCTTCCTCGGCGCTGACCGAGGGGCTGTTCAGCGCGTTGGTCACGGCGCCGGTCAGCAGGTAGTCGCTGACCTGCTCGGCGACCTGCAGGGCCACGTTCTCCTGGGCTTCCGAGGTCGAGGCGCCCAGGTGCGGGGTGGCCACAACCTTGTCCGAACCGAACAGCGGGTTTTCCTTGGCCGGCTCGGTGACGAACACGTCGAAGGCAGCGCCGCCCACGTGGCCGTCGTCCAGCAGCTTGCGCAGGGCCACTTCGTCGACCAGGCCGCCGCGGGCGCAGTTGACGATCAGCACGCCCTTCTTGGTCTTGGCCAGGTTCTCGGCCGACAGGATGTTGCGGGTCTTGTCGGTCAGCGGGGTGTGCAGGGTGATGACGTCGGCGCGGGCCAGCAGGTCTTCCAGCTCGACCTTCTCGACGCCCATTTCAATCGCGCGCTCGGGCGACAGGAAGGGGTCGTAGGCGACGACCTTCATCTTCAGGCCCAGGGCGCGGTCGGCGACGATGCCGCCGATGTTGCCGGCGCCGATCAGGCCCAGGGTCTTGGCGTACAGCTCCACGCCCATGAAGCGGTTCTTTTCCCACTTGCCGGCCTGGGTGCTGGCGTCGGCGGCCGGCAGCTGGCGGGCCAGGGCGAACATCATGGCGATGGCGTGCTCGGCCGTGGTGATCGAGTTGCCGAACGGGGTGTTCATCACCACCACGCCCTTGGCGGTGGCGGCCGGGATGTCGACATTGTCGACGCCGATGCCGGCGCGGGCGATGACCTGCAGCTTGTTGGCGGCGGCGATGACGTCCTTGTCGAGCTTGGCGCCCGAGCGGATGGCGATGCCGTCATAGTCGCCGATGACGGCGATCAGCTCGTCCTTGGACAGACCGACCTTGATGTCGAAATCGACGCCGCGGTTCTTGAAGATGTCGACGGCGGCGGGGGAAAGCTTGTCGGCGATGAGGACGCGAGGAGCCATGGGCTAAGTTCCTTGATCGGTGGCGGCCGGTCAGGCCGCGATGTCTGTCTTGAAAGCCGCGCTCAGCGAAGCCAGCGCAGCATGTGCGGGAAGGGAGGGACGCCGCGTTCGGCCGCCAGGCGGGGCTCGACGCAGAGGCCGTAGTACTGGAGCAGCGGCACGCCGATGGCGCCGCCCGACGCGAAGGTCTCGGCCAGCCAAGCCGCCTCGCCCTTGTAGCCTTCCGGATGGAAGACCACGGCGGGATCCAGACCCAGATGGGTCAGAGCCGCCCAGGACCAGGCCAGCGTGGCCATTTCCTCGCCGTCGGTGGGCTCGAGCCGTTCGGCCTGGCGGCTTTCGGGCTCGGTGACGGCGATGTGGCCGGCCTCGTGCAGGATGTCGCCGGGATGGGCCAGGCGCCGCTCGTCGATCACCAACCCGCCGAACCGGATGTCCAGCCCCGGCAGGAAGGTGTCGTCGGGCAGTTCGCCCACCCTCACGTCGATGCCGAGGCCGATCACGAAATCGGCCAGGCGCTGCGTGAGGGGGTCGGCGAACACCAGCGTCAGGCCGCTTGCAGGACCGCCGCCTTGGTTTCCGAGAAGGCCCAGTCGAGCCACGGGGTCAGGGCTTCGAGATCCGAGGCCTCGACCGTGGCGCCGCACCAGATACGCAGGCCGGCTGGAGCGTCGCGGTAGCCGCCGATGTCGAGGGCCGCGCCCTCCTTCTCGAGCAGGCTGGCCAGCTTCTTGGCGAAGTCGGCTTGGGCGTCGGCCGGCAGGGCGGCGATTTCGGCGTCGACCACCTTCAGGCACACCGAGGTGTTGGAGCGGATTTCCGGGCTGGCGGCCAGGAAGTCGACCCAGGCGGTCTTCTCGACCCAGTCGGCCAGCACCTTGAGGTTCTGGTCGGCGCGGCCCTGCATCGCCTGCAGGCCGCCGATCGAGGCGCCCCATTGCAGGGCGTCCAGGGCGTCTTCCACGCACAGCATCGACGGGGTGTTGATCGTCGCGCCCTCGAACAGGTCGAGCGTGACCTTCCCGTTCTTGGTCATGCGGAACAGCTTCGGCATCGGCCAGGCCGGGACGTAGCTTTCCAGGCGGGCCACGGCGCGCGGCGACAGGATCAGGATCCCGTGCGCGCCCTCGCCGCCCAGCGCCTTCTGCCAGGAGAAGGTCACGACATCGAGCTTGGTCCAGTCCAGGTCCTGGGCGAAGGCGGCGCTGGTGGCGTCGCAGATGGTGATGCCTTCACGGTCGTCCGAGATGAAATCGGCGTTGGGCACGCGCACGCCCGAGGTCGTGCCGTTCCAGGTGAAGACCAGATCCTTGGCCGGATCGACCTTGGCGGTGTCGGGCAGCTCGCCGTACGGGGCGCTCAGCACCTCGACGTCGGGCAGCTTCAGTTGCTTGGTGACGTCCGTGACCCAGTCCTTGCCGAAGGACTCGAAGGCCAGCAGTTGCACGGGGCGGGCGCCGAGCATCGACCACATGGCCATTTCGACGGCGCCGGTGTCCGAACCGGGGACGATGCCGATCAGGAAGTCGGCGGGCACTTCGAGCACGTCGCGCGTCTGGTCGATGGCGGCCTTCAGGCGCGCCTTGCCCAGCTTCGAGCGGTGCGAGCGGCCCAGGACCGCGTTCCTCAGATTTTCGGGGGACCAGCCGGGGCGCTTGGCGCACGGGCCGGAAGAGAACTCGGGGCGAGCCGGACGGATTGCCGGCTTGGCGAGGGTAGTCATGGCGATGTCTCCCATCCTTACAGATGGACTGCGCCCCGTTGGGGGGGCGTGGCCCGCCGGCGAAAAACCCCGTTTTCGGTCGGAAGGCAAGAGCCATTTTCTGGAATTTTATTTCGCTGGGCGCGACCGATCGTCCGCGCTCGGCAATTATTTTGCGGAACGGGCCTTGCGGCGCCAGGCCAGGATCGTGCCCAGCAGGATGCAGGCCAGCACCCCGATCGTGTTGATGTTGTTGACCATCTTGTAGAGGTTGTCGTGCGCCTTCTCGGCCACGAGGTAGTAGGCGTGCAGGCTGAACTGCACCGCCTGCAGCAGCATCGCCACGCCCAGCCAGGCGCTGACGAAACGCATGGCCAGCAGCAGGAACACCACCGCCAGGGCCGCATCGTCGATCAGCAGAATCACCGGCTGGATCGCCGGCGGCAGCAGCAGGTGGATGGCTGAAACGCCGACGCTGCCGATCACCACCGCCAGGGCGGCCAGCCGTTCGGCCTTACCGCCCTTCGCCCACGCGAGCGCCGCCAGCGCGATGATCGCGCCCCATATGACGACGGCGATGAGGTTTCCAAACATGCGCAAGGCCCCTAACGCAAATTAGGGGCCTTGCTAAGTTAAAGTCTTGCAACTTCGCCGTCAGGCGACGCCGCGCAGGTCCGTCGACTTCTGACCGGTGGTCGTGACGTTGTCTTCCTTGACTTCCACACCCGCGAGCTTGGTGCGGATACCCACGCGGAGTTTCACTTCGCTGAGCTCGTTGTGCATGCCGACCATGGCGCTGCGGGCTTCTCCCAGCGCAGCCAGGGCCTCGACCAGCTTCGCGCTGGCCTTGTCGCCGACGACGGCCGACAGACCAAGGTCCTTACGGGCCTTCAGCATGTCCGACATCAGTTCGGCGGCGTTCACCATCGCCGCATCGACGGCGTTTTCGGTCGCAAACAACTTGTTGGCGACACGTTGAGCAACAAACACTTTTTCCACGTACCCGACTCCTCCAGAGAACCGAGTCAAAAGGTAAACGAATCATTAATGCCGCCGCAATCGAAAATGCGCCCTAGCGTTGTTTTGTCGCGACTGCACCTGGGGCTGGAAGCGAAGCGTTAGGAACCTGCCGGCAAAATGCACGTGCTTGACCTGCCGGAAGGCCCATGGACGACACGAGGCACATCTCCGAAACTTCGGCTCACGCGCCTTTACAGGCGCGGATCGCCGGCGTTGCGCTGGGCACGACGATCGCCGCCCTGACCGCCGCATGCCTGTGCTTCATGCTCCAGCAGTGGAGCGTCGCCCGTCAGGAAGCCCGCGAGAACCATCGCGTCCTGGCCGAGATGGTCGCCGCCGGCGCCGCCGCCTCCCTCGCCGACCACAACGCCGTGGGCGCCAGCCGCGCCCTCGACGCGGTCATCAAGGCCCCGCACGTGGCCGGCGCCCGCCTCACCGACACCTCGGGCCAGATCGTGGCCCGCATCGGCGTCGAGAACGAAGACAACGTCGAGACCCTGACCCGTCCTGTGACCCTGTCGGGCCGCAAGGTCGGCGAACTGTCGCTGGTGGCGCGCCAGCCGAGCCTGGTCGAGATCCTGGCCCGCGACCTGGCCCTGACGGGCGCCCTGTTCTTCGGCGCCGCGGGCCTGGCCATCCTTTTGGCCAACAGCCTGGCCCGGCGGATGACCAAGCCGATGCAGCGGCTGTCGGACGCCATGCACGACATGGCCCAGGGCGGCCGCTACAGCCCCGTCCAGCAGGCCAGCGACGACGACGTCTTCCACAGCCTGACCGACAGCTTCAACCACCTGGTGGCCCGCCTCGAGGCCAACGACCATGACCTGCGCTCGGCGATGGGCGAACTGGTCAAGGCGCGCGACGACGCCAACGCCGCCAACGTGTTGAAGTCGCACTTCCTGGCCAATATGAGCCACGAGATCCGCACACCCCTGAACGGCGTGCTGGCCATGACCGAAGTGATGGCCATGGACGACCTGTCGTCCAAGCAGCGCGAGCGCCTGTCGGTGATCCGCGAGTCGGGCGGCCTGCTGCTGGCCGTGCTCAACGACGTGCTCGACCTGTCGAAGATCGAGGCCGGCCGCCTGGAACTGGTCGAGCGCGACTTCGACCTTTCCACCCTCGCCTCCTCGCTGCGCGAGACCTTCGTCGACCAGGCCCGCGACAAGGGTCTGGACTTCGGCGTCATGGTCGCCCCGGAGGCCCTGGGCGGCTGGCACGGCGACGTGGATCGCCTGCGCCAGATCCTCAACAACCTGGTGTCCAACGCTCTGAAGTTCACGCTGGAAGGCGCGGTCTCGGTCCGCTTCGCCTCGGCCGAGGACGGCTCGGGCCTGCGCATCGACGTCACCGACACCGGCATCGGCATCGCCACCGACATCCTGCCGCGCCTGTTCGACAAGTTCGTCCAGGCCGACAGCTCGACCACCCGCCGCTTCGGCGGTTCGGGCCTGGGCCTGTCGATCTGCCGCGAGCTGGCCGCCGTCATGGGCGGGGGCATCCACGTGCAGAGCCGCGAGGGCCAGGGCTCGACCTTCACCGTCGTCGTGGCCATGCCGCGCGGCGAGGGCGAGATCGCCCAGGCCGCTCCGGTCGACGAGCCGTCCGACGCCGCCGCCGGCCGCCGTCTGCGCGTGCTGGCCGCCGACGACAACCTGACCAACCAGAAGGTCATCGCCGCCGTCCTCGCCCCGCTGGGCGCCGAGGTGGCGCTGGTCGCCGACGGCGCGGCCTGCGTCGAGGCCTGGCGCGCCGGCGGTCACGACGTGATCCTGATGGACATCCACATGCCGGTGATGGACGGCGTCGAAGCCGCCCGCACCATCCGTTCGCTGGAAGCCGCCGAAGGCCGCGCCCGCACCCCGATCGTGGCGGTCACCGCCAACGCCCTGGTCCACCAGGTCGAGGGCTATCTGGCCGCCGGCATGGACGGCCACGTCGCCAAGCCGATCGAGGTCACCAAGCTCTACGCCGCCATCGAGGACGCCGTGGCCGCCGCGGCCCGCATGGCGGCCGCCGCCTAGCGCCCCCTCGCCCTGAGCTTGTCCAGGGACGCCTTCAGGTAGATGAACCCAACATAACGACGGGCTCAGAACCGCTTCAGGCGGGACGTGGTTTCTTCTCCTCAACGCCGCCGACAAGGACGGCGGATCAGATTGAGAAGGAACCGAACCGATGAAGAAGATCATTCTCCCGATCGTTGCGGTCTCGGCCCTGGCGGCCGCCACCCTCCCCGCCGCGGCCATGGCCCAGCCCATCAACCAGCGCCAGGCGCAGCTTGAGCAGCGGATCGACCGCGGCGTGCGCAACGGCGACCTGAACCGCCAGGAAGCCCGCCGCCTGAACGGCGAACTGCGCGAAGTCGCCCGCCTCGAGCACCGCTACCGCGCCGGCGGCCTGAACGGCTGGGAACGCAACGACCTCGACCGTCGCCTGGACCGCATCAGCGCCCAGATCCGCTACGAGCGTCATGACCGCGACTACGGCCAAGGCTACGGCCGCGGCGACCGCAACGACCATCGCGGTCGCTGGTAGTCTCGACTAGAAAGCCGGCTCCACCCGGAGCCGGCTTTCCACCACCGTAAGGCCGCGGCCGCGCAGGATCACGCGCACGCCGCGGCTTTCGCATGACAGGTCCCCGCCCCGGCCCGGATAGGCCTGGTGGAACTCCAGCGCCGCCTTGCCCAGCTTGTCGCCATAGAGCGGCATCAGGATGCAGTGGGCCGAGCCCGTGGTCGGATCCTCGGGAATGCCCGCCGCCGGCGCGAAGAAGCGGCTGACCACCGCATAGGGCCGGCCCGCATCGGCCAGGGCGACGGCGATAACCTGGCCCTTGCCGTCGGTTGCCTCGCTTTCGAGGCGGTTGAGGGCGGCGAAATCCGGCTCCAGCCGCCGTACGGCGGCCTCGTCCTCCAGCACCGCCACCAGATAGGCGCCGGCCCAGGCCTCGACCACCGGAACGCCCAGGGCGTCGGCCAGACCCGCCGGGATCTCGACCCGGCGCGGCGGATTGGCCGGAAAGTCCATCTCCAGCCGCTCGCCGTCGCGCCGCACGCGCAGCTCGCCCGACAGGGTGTCGAAGGCCAGCACCTCGACGTCCGCGCCCAGTTCGGCGAACAGGGCGTGGGCCGACGCCAGCGTGGCGTGGCCGCACAGCGGGGCCTCCCTGGCCGGGGTGAACCATCGCAGGCCGTAGCGGGCCGGATCGGCGGTCTTCAGCAGGAAGGCCGTCTCGGCCTGGTTGTTCTCGGCCGCCAGGGCCTGCATCCAGGCGTCGCTCGGCCAGCGGTCGAACGGCTCGACCACGCAGGCCGGGTTGCCCTTGAAGGGGGCGGACGCGAAGGCGTCGATGGTCCATTGGCGCATGGGGCTTCTCCCAAAAATCAGGCGGCGACGTCTTCGGCCGGCAGGAACGGCGTGATCGCCGCCAGGGCGCGGGCGACGTAGACGTCCTTCTCGCCCACCGGCGCGACGTAGCGGATGGCCTCCTCGGCCTGCGCCAGGCCCGCCAGCCGCGCGATCGTCCAGGCGGCCAGATACTGCGACGCCAGGCAGCCGCCGGCGGTGGCGACATTGCCGTGGGCCACGAACGGCGCGTCCAACACCTGCACGCCGGCCTCGATCACCCAGGGCTTGGTCGTAAGATCGGTGCAGGCCGGCAGGTCGCCGACGAGGCCGAGCTTGGCCAGCAGCAGTGTCCCCGAGCACTGAGCGCCGATCAACTGGCGCGAGGGGTCCAGCTTCAGCCGCGACAGCAGGTCGGCGTCGGCGGCGATCTCGCGGGTCTTCGAGCCGCTGCCGATCAGCACGGCGTCTGCCTCGGCGGCGAATTCGAGGGGCTTCTGGCGCTGCACCGTCACCCCGTTCAGCGAGGTGACCTCCGGCGTCGGCGCGGTGATGTAGGCCGCCCAGCCCTTGGCCTTCATGCGATTGAGGATCGCTGCGGCGATGAACGAGTCCAGCTCGTTGTAGCCATCGAACGTCAGAACCGCGATCCGCACCGGAGCCTCCTCTTGCGTGAGGCTCAAGCGGTAACGGCCAATGATCCATGAAGCAAAAGGAGTATTGCCACAATGACAATACTCCTTCGCAGGTCGCCATGCGGTTGGCATAGCCTTGCTCGTTCACCGGCGATCGAGAAGGACGACGATGCCGAAGGCCAAGAAGAAGCTGCTGCCCAAGGACTTCGACGCGCTGCTGAAGGCCGGCGATCTCGCCGCGCAGCAGGCGGTGTTCGAGACCTGTGAACTCGACGCCCGGGGCGGCTACGGCAAGCAGACCGCCCTGGGCTTCCACAGTTGCTCCGAAGATCTGGCGCGCTGGCTGGTCGGCCAGGGCGCCGATATCGAGGCCAAGGACATCTACGGCCGCACGCCCCTGCACAACCGTGCCTCCAGCCTGTTCGGCAATGTCGAGACCCTGCTGGCGCTAGGCGCCGACGTGCACGTCCTCGACAACGACGGCGCCACGCCGCTGCACCACGCCGCCCAGTTCGCCAATCTCGACGCCGTGCGCCGGCTGCTCGAGCGCGGCGCCCGGGCCGACGTGCTCGACACCGCCGGGCTGACGCCCCTGGTCGCGGGCCTGCAGCGGTGCAGCAACGCCCAGATCGCGGCGATGGCCGGGGTCGCCGAGCTGCTGCTGGCGGCCGAGCCGCCGCGCAAGCAGGGCCTGGGCGAGCTTTTCAGACGCTTCACGGGCAAGTCCGGCGACCGCGCCAACGTCACGCCGCGGATGCAGGCCTTCGTCCAGCGCATCGGCGAGAATTTCGAGCTCCACCGCCAGGGCTTCAATCCCGACTTTCTGGAAGAGACCAGCGCCGGGCTCGACCGGCTCTACGCGCTGTTCGAGGTTCCGCCCGTCCCGCGCCGGCTCATGCACGACGAGCGCGCGCCGATCGTCGCCCGATCGGCCCGCTGGCAGGACCAGCACCAGGAACTGTGGGAACTGCTGGTTCCCTCCCGCGGCGCGGCCTCCACCGTGCAGGGCGAGGTGATCCGCATCACGGGAAAGGTCACCAACGAGATCGACGGCAATGGCGCCGCCAACTGGGACGCCGACTACCGCAAGATGCTGCGCGCCTTCCTGGCGCACATCGGTTCCGGCGAGCCTCTGCCCACCGCCGATCGCGAACGGGCCGCGCGGCTGGCCGCCGAGATCAAGACCACCGAAGGCGCCGGCGCGGACCTTTGCGAACTGGCCGTCCGCTGGGTCGCGCTCAACCCGACGCCCGCGCCCCTGCCGGCGCCGGACTACACGCGGTGACGCCCGCCTAGCTCTCGACCGTCTTCGGCAGGCCCGCGCGATAGACGAAATTGCGCAGCCGCACCTCGCCCGTCCCGGCGGCATAGATCCCGACCTTCAGGCTGATGAAGCCGCCGAACACGTTGTGGTGCAGGCCCGAGACCTCCATGCGCGTGCCGTGGCGGGTCCAGGTCGCGCCGTCATCGTAGGAATACCAGTACGTCACGACGTGCTCGTCGTTGCGCACCTTCAGGCGGACGCTGCGGGTCTCGTGCTTGATCCGGGCCCAGGCCAGTTCCTCGGAGTACTGGAAGGTCTTCAGCGCCGTCGGGGTGACGCCGAGGCCCACGAAGGCCTTGTGATTGTAGAACAGCAGGATCCCCGCCTCGACCTCGCCGATCAGGTCCAGCGAGATCTCGGCCTCGTACGAACGGTCGCCGACGATGCAGGTCAGGGGCGCGCTGTCGATCGGCGAGGTTCCAGAACCCTTCAGGCGCAGGCCCTTGGTCTCGAAGGCCGTACGCTCGCCCTCGCCGGGCTTGGGGTCGTGAAAGGCCCACTGCAGGCCGAAGCGATCGGCCGAGAAGTCGTCCGACAGGTTGAAGCCCGACGGTCCGGCCTTGCCGCCGCGCGGCTTGCGGATCGGCTTGGAGAGGTCGCCGCCCAGGGGCTTGAACCAGCCGTCGGCGGTCCATTCGATCGGCTCCAGCAGGGTCTGGCGGCCCAGGGTGCGGAAGCCGTTCTCGTAGGCGTGATAGACCATCCACCAGTCGCCGGCCGGGCCTTCCACCAGGCTGGCGTGGCCGCGCGACCACCAGGGCTCGGCCTCGCTGCGGGTGCGCACCAGCGGATTGTGGGGGCAGTGCTCCCACGGCCCGTTCACCGAGCGCGAGCGGGCGGCGATGACCATGTGGCCGGTCACCGGCCCGGCCGTGCCGCCGACGGCGGTGATCAGGTAGAACCAGCCGTTGTGGCGCAGCAGCTTGGGGCCTTCCGGCGCGAAATTCTCGACGATCCAGTCGTCGGGATAGCGCCAGGGGTCATAGGCCTTCTCCAACTGGCCGTCGGTGGCCAGGCCGTCGTCGGTCAGGCGGATCCTGCGCACGCCGTTGACGAACAGGTAGCGCTTGCCGTCCTCGCCGACGACGTGGCCGGGGTCGATGCAGCCGCTGATCTTCAGGTCGACCGGATCGCTCCACGGCCCCTCGATGCTGTCGGCCCAGATGGCGAAGATCGACCAGCCCTGCCCCGTCGGATCGGCCGGGATGTAGATGAAGTAGCGGCCGTCGTGCCTGACCAGATCAACGGCCCAGATGGTGCCCAGCGGCTTGCGCAGCGCCGGTCCGACCGGGGTCCAGTTCACCAGATCCGTCGACTTCCAGATCACCAGGCCCGGATAGGCCAGGAACGACGAAAACGTCATGTAGTAGACGTCGCCGTACTTGAGGATCGTCGGATCGGGGTGATCGCCGGCGATGATCGGGTTCAGATAGGTCCCGTCGCCGAGATCAGCGGTGCGGCGGCCGTCGGGCCCCTTGCCCCAGGTCGGGACCTTCACCTTGGCCGCCGGCTTGGCCTCGGCGGCTTGCGCGGCCAAGACCGGCGCGACAAGCGCCGGCGCGGCGGCGGCGCCCGCCAGGAGGCCTTTGAACAGGGTGCGGCGCGGCAGGGCCATGGAGGTCGCTCACGAAAATGATAGCGCTATCAAATTCCGTAGAGCGGTACGCGGCGAACGTCCATCGCAGAAGATCCAAGGCAGAAGTCGCGCCCGAGCCCGCTCACATTCCAGACGCGTGAATGGACAGCCAGTCGCGATGCCTCGCCTTGAGCTCGGCGACCTGCTCGGCTTTCGCCAGGAAGAGATCGACCCCGCCGTCATAGGGCGCGAAGATCGAGCCGGTCGCCTCCGACATCCAGAGCGTCGGGCCGGCGATGTCTTCGGCGATGCTCGTGAGCAGGTTGTCGAAGGCGCCGTCCGTCCAGCGGACTGGTCCCGCATGAACACGCCACTCCGCCGGGTCTTCGTCGTCTTCGTCGGGATCCACGAAGTCGAAGGTCGGTTCGAGAGCGAACTGCCGGGTCGCGGCGAAGGGATCGTGCTGGTCGGCCCAATCGATCGTCCCGTCCGGCGTCACCCAATGCGTCTGGACCAGCCAGCACGGATCCGAGGCCAGCACCGCCGCGGCCAGGGCGTTCTGGCGACGCAGGATGACGCCGCGCTCGTCGTCGGTTTCGGCGTAGCGCTTGGATTCCGGCAGCGAATGGAAGCGGACCCAGTTCGCCGCGCCGCTCTGCCTGAGCATGTAGCCGATGGGCCAATGGCCTTCGTGAAAGCGCGACCACAGGTGCTGGAACGGGTTCATGCGGAAATCCTGGCCAAGCAGAGGTCAGCCCTCGACGTTGATCTCCGGCCAGCGGGCCTTGGCCGAGCCGGTGGTGCGAGCCCAGCCCCCCGCCCCCTTCACCCGCAGCGGATTGGGCCGCAGGCGCATGGAGAAGAGGTCCTCCAGGCCGAACGGCGCCCAGACGCGCAAAGCGTCATCCGCCTCCAGCCGCACGCCGACGCAGAAGGCGGTGGCCACGAACCGCTCCAGGGCCTCGGCGCTGGAGCGCAGGGCCGGATAGGGCTCGTCGGCGCCGAACTTCTTCTCGAACCAGAGATGGACCCGGGCCTGGTTGCGCACCTCGACCAGCTCGCGCAGCGGCGGCTCGAAGGCGGCGGCGACGCGCTGGATCACCACGTCCTCGGCCTCGTACGAGGTGTCACGATCGTCGTGATAGGCGACGTCGTAGTCCTTGATGCCGTAGTCCAGCGGCCGGCCGGTCAGGCTGTTGAACACCGGCTGGTAGACCGCGCCGGAGAAGATCATCCAGTCGGGCAAATCAAGGTCGCGGACGGTGCGCAGCACCTGCATCGTCGTCGGCGTGGCGCGGACGATCTCGATCAGGCGGTTTTCCAGGGTCTCAGGGGTCAAGGCCCACGCCTCCATCGTTCGTCACCAGCAGTCGGGAGGGCGGCGCGCAGAACCCCTGCGGGACGCCGTCCATCGGACGCTTGCCCTTGTAGATCTTGTAGACGCCGACCACCCGGCAGCCCTTCAGGCCGACGAAGACGCTTTCCTCGACCGCCAGAAAGCTGAACGGGATGTCGCGCTTGCCGATGTTGGGACAGACGGCGCGGACGGACTGGACGGCGTCGTGCGTGTTGTCGTCGGTGTAGAGCATGCTCACGTCCGGCGGCGACTTGATGCCGGGCGTGAACTCGCAAACCGTGTCCGAGCCTGGAAAGTGCCCCGCCAGCCGCTCGCCCGGCGCGCCGGCGATCTCGATGCGGCTCACGCCGCCGTCCCGCACGCCGCCATGCGTGACGTAGACATAGGCCACGACGAGCACCGCCGCGGCGGCGATCCAGAAAAGCTTCGCGCCTTTCGGGCTCGATTTCATCCCCGCACCGGCCAGGCGTGGTCGAGCGGACCGTGGCCCTTGCCCAGGCCCGGGGCGCGCAGCATGGCCTCGTGGACGTAGTTCCAGGCCCGGGCGACGGCCTGCGTCAGCGGCAGGCCCTGCGACAGGCCGGTGGCGATGGCGCTGGCCAGGGTGCAGCCGGTGCCATGGGTGTGGCGGGTGTCGATCCGCTCGCCCTCGAAGCTGGTCTCGCCCTGGCGGGTGATCAGCAGGTCCACGACCCGTTCGCCGGCGACGTGCCCGCCCTTCATCAGGACGGCGTGGGCGCCGAGCTCCAGCAGGGCCTCGCCGACGCGGCGCTGGTCGTCGATGGTCTCGACCGGCAGACCGGTCAGGGCCGAAGCCTCCGGCGCATTGGGGGTCAGCAGCGTGGCGCGGGGGATCATCAGCGCCTTGACCGCGTCGATCGCCCGGTCGGCCAGCAGCGGGGCGCCACCCTTGGCGATCATCACCGGATCGACGACGGCCGGCACCTGCGGGGCGCTGGCCAGGACCCGGGCCACGGTCTCGACCACGCCGACATCGCCCAGCATGCCGGTCTTGAAGGCGTCGGCGCCGATGTCGTCGAGCACGGCGCGGGCCTGGGCTTCGATGATGTCGAGCGGGATCGGATGCACCCCGGTGACGCCCAGGGTGTTCTGCACGGTGATGGCGGTGATCGCCGTGGCCGCGTAGCCGCCAAGCGCGGTGACGGTCTTGATGTCGGCCTGGATCCCCGCGCCGCCGCCGGAATCGGATCCGGCCAGGATGAGGACGCGGCCCAGGAAGGGTCCGGCGGGAATGGCGGAATCGGGGGAAGGCGCTTGGGTCACGCGCCTGTCCTACCCCGCTTTGAAGTCGGTTTGAACGGGGATCAGGCGACGCCGAAGGCGGCGGTCAGGCGGTCGAACTGGGCCTGGACGGGGCGCGGGGCCTCGTCGACGGCGGCGGCCTCGACATACATGCGGCGGTCCAGGTGGCGGACCCGCTCGTACAGGCGCTCGGAGCGCTGCAGCAGGTTCACCAGGCCGAAGGGCAGGTCCTCGATCGCCGCGGCCTGCTCGCTGGTCTCGACGGCGAGGCGATAGTTCTCGGCGCAGGCGGCCTCGGGGGCCATCTCGCCTTCCTTCACCGCGCGCTGCACCAGCAGCCACGAGGCCACCTGCATCAGCCGCGTGGTCAGGCGCATGCTTTCGCTGGCGTAGGCCAGGGCGGCGTTGCGCGACAGGATCTTGCTGTCATGACGGCCGGCCCCGTCGAGATAGGCCGCGGTCTCCTCGACCAGCAGCATGCCCTCGTCGAAGGTGCGGTCGAACAGTTCGGAGCGCGCGAAGTCCTGGATGACTCCCGCCCGCCAGGGGGCCGTGGACGCGTTCGGATCGGTCATGTCTACTCAATGCCTCTAAGGCCGCGAGGACGTCTCGCTTGAGGAGGCGGACTGCAACCCCCGTGCCAAGTCTTAACGTCCCGTTTCGCGACCGCCCCGACTCACTGTGACCGACGGACGCGCCTCAAGGTCCACGGGTAGCGTAAACCATTCGTTAGTCGAGGCGACCAAACAGCGCATCGGCCGCGGCGCGCCCGGCTTTCTTCTTGCTGAGCTGGGCTTTGGTGCGGGCGATTTCGGCCTCGAGGGCCTCGATCCGCTCTTCCAGTTCGATGACGCCGTAGGTCTCGAGATCCTCGTGCGCGGCGCTGTTCAGCGCATCGCCACGGAACGCGCGCGGCTCGACCGGCTCTTCCATCATCGGCCATCCTCCCTTTCCGATCGGCCATCAGACGCCTACCTAGGGCGCGACGCAAGCGCGACGGAGCCGCCAGCATGTCCCAGACCATGACCGCGATCGAGATCGAAGGCGGCAAGGGGGCGGCCGACGCCCTGCGCCCGGCCCAGGTGGAACGTCCCGTTCCAGGGCCCGGCGAGATCCTGATCCGGGTGCGCGCGGCGGGCGTCAATCGTCCGGACCTGTTGCAGCGCCTGGGGTTCTATCCGCCGCCGCCCGGCGCGCCGACGACGCTGGGCCTGGAGGTCGCCGGCGAGGTCGAGGTCGCCGCCGGACGCTGGAAGGTCGGCGACAAGGTCTGCGCCCTGCTGGGCGGCGGGGGGTATGCCGAATACGCCGTGGTCGACGCCCGGCAGGCCCTGCCCGTGCCCGAAGGCTTTGATTTCGTTCACGCCGCGGCCCTGCCCGAAACCGTCTTCACCGTCTTCGCCAATGTGTTCGAACACGGCGCGCTGAAGCCTGGCGAGACCATTTTGATTCATGGTGGGACGTCCGGGATCGGGACAACGGCGATCGCCATGGCCAAGGCGGCCGGCGCGATCGTCATCGCCACCGGTCGCGGGGCCGACAAGAAGGCCAAGGCGCTCGAACTCGGCGCCGACCTGGCGGTCGACGCCAAGACCGAGGACTTCGCCGAGATCGCCAAGGCGGCGGGCGGGGTCGATGTGGTGCTCGACATGGTCGGGGCCGCCTATTTCGACAAGAACCTCGACGCCCTGAAGACCGGCGGCCGCATCGTCTACATCGCCGCCCTCGCCGGCGGCACGCTGGAGGTCCCGGTGATGAAGGTGATGCAGAAGCGCGCCGTGATCACCGGCTCGACCCTGCGTCCCCGCCCCGCCGACGAAAAGGCCCGCCTGGCCGCCGAGGTCGAGCGGGTGGTTTGGCCATGGATCGCGGCGGGCAAGCTCAAACCCATCGTCGACGCGACCTTCCCCCTGGCCGAGGCGGCCAAGGCCCATGCGCACCTGGAGGCGGGCGAGCACGTGGGCAAGGTGGTGCTGACCACCTGAGCCTTCTCCCCTTGCGGGAGAAGGTGGCGGCCGCCCGCGAGGAACCTCCCCCTGTGGGGGAGGCGATCGCGCAGCGATCGGAGGGGGGAGTTGGTGCGAGATATCCGACGCCTCGAAAGCTGAAAACGGCCCCCCACCGGCCTTTGGCCGCCTCCCCC